>Ga0302314_10004306_pt1 | contig 26208 bp, 22 predicted proteins | sample III_Palsa_N2_3_FD_200533 | JGI IMG/M metagenome (GOLD analysis project Ga0302314, IMG submission 200533) | Peat permafrost microbial communities from Stordalen Mire near Abisko, Sweden - III_Palsa_N2_3 | ecosystem: Environmental > Terrestrial > Soil > Palsa > Peat permafrost | place: Sweden...
CCGGTGACGGTGAGCGCGTCGACCCGGTGCCGGAAGCGGAACTCCAGCCGGCCCGCCGCGGCCGCCGCCCGGACCCGGCATTCAAACGGCTCGACGACCCCCGGCCCGGTGCCCCAGGTGATGTGGAACCGGGGCACGCTGTTCCCGACGCCGCTGCTGAAACCGCCGCCCCGCTCGGCCCAGCCGACAACCGGGATCACTGAGTGCCCCATGGAGGCCAGCCAGGCGCGCTTCTCCCCGGCGGCCCACTCGACGTAGGCACGCGCCCACTGGCGTGGCCACTCGTCTTCCGGCCGGTCGAAGCCTGCCGTGCCGAGCCAGTCCTGCCAGGCCAGGTCCACCGAGTCGGCGACCCGCAGCCGCCGCTGCTCGGGCGAGCCGACAAAGAACAGCCCGCCGAAGGACCACCAGGCCTGGCCGCCGAGTGACTGCTCGGGCTCCTGGTCGAGGACCAGCACCCGGCGCCCGGCGTCGGCCGCCTCCGCCGCCGCGACGAGGCCGGCCAGCCCCGCACCCACCACGATCACGTCAGCGTCCACGCGAACCTCCTGCCACAAGAATCTCCCACGAACCTACTTGACCTGGATTGAGGCAGGATCATCGGCGAACAGACGCACAGTCGCTCTTGCCGCCCATGACAGTATCTGGCTCGCCGCCCAGGTCAGACACGCAGCGTTGGGCGCTTCAGACACGACGCACTGCGCTTCTTGCTGTTATCTGCCGACGGTTATCCCGGCCCGGGGCGCAGCCCGGTGAGCATCCGGTCGAGGACCAAACCGAGGTCCGCACGGACCGCCACCGGGTCCTCGGCGCGGGCGATCGCCAGGCTCGCCTCGGTCAGCATGGCGATGATCAGCCGCGCGAGGGCCCGCACCGGCAGCTCGTCCAGGTCGCCGGTGCCCTCGCAGCGCTCGAGCCACTGCTCGAGCAGGCTCCGGCCGTAGCGCTCAACCAGCTCCTCCCACGCGTCCGCGCCGAGCACCCGGGGGCCGTCGACCAAGACGATCCGCTGGAAGTCACCGCCCATGCAGACGTCAAGGAAGGCGCTCACGCCCTCCCTGATCTCCGCCATCGGCGATGTCGCCTCGGCGGCGAGCTGCTCGTCGATGAGCCGGGTGGCGACGTCGGCCGCCGCCTCGGCCATCGCCGCGCGGAAGATGTCCGCCTTGTCGCGGAAGTGGTGGTACAGCGCGCCGCGGGTGACCCGGGCCTCGGCGACGATTTGCTCCGTGCCGGTGCCGTCGAAGCCGTGCGCGGCGAACAGGCGGCGGGCGGCGGCGATCAGTGCGCCCCGGGTATCGGCCGCGTGCTCGGCCCGCCGGGCCGACGACTGGGCTGACGGCCGGCGCGCCCGCGAGGCGGAAGTCTCACGCTCTGGGGGTTGCGGATTCGCTGGCATACAGCCATCATGTGACATACAGCGTGTATGTTCAATGCGCTGTGCATGTTGAATGCAGTGTGCATGCTAGATACGCCGGGCATGTTAGATGCGCTCGGCATGTTAGCTGCGCCGTGTACGCCCGGCGCGCTCAGTAGCGAGCCGGCGGCCCAGGGGCCACGAGAGACGGAGACTTGATCATGGCTATGCCGTTTCACCTCACGGTGAAGCTCGGGACCTACCTGATGAAGCAGAAGCTCCGCGGCATCAAGAAGTACCCGCTGATCATGGAGCTTGAGCCGCTGTACGCGTGCAACCTCAAGTGCGCCGGCTGTGGCAAGATCCAGCAGCCCGCCGCGCTGCTCAAGCAGCGGATGTCGGTTGAGCAGGCAGTGGCCGCGGTGGAAGAGTGCGGCGCCCCGATGGTGTCGATCGCCGGCGGCGAGCCGCTGATGCACCCGAAGATCCACGAGATCACCGCCGAGCTGCTCAAGCGGAAGAAGTTCGTCGTGCTGTGCACGAACGCCGTGTTCCTGCCCAAGCACATCGACAAGTTCAAGCCGAACAAGAACTTCGCCTGGATGGTCCACCTGGACGGCGTCGGCGAGCGGCACGACGAGGCGGTGGCCAAGGTCGGCGTCTTCGACCAGGCGGTCGAGGCGATCAAGCTGGCCAAGTCCAAGGGTTTCGCGGTCTACACGAACACCACGGTGTTCAACACCGAGACCCCCCAGGACCTCATCGAGACCCTCAACTACATCAACGACGTGCTCAAGGTCGACCGCCTGGAGATCGCCCCCGGCTACGCCTACGAGAAGGCCCCCGACCAGGACCGCTTCCTCGGCGTGACGCAGACCCGCGAGCTGTTCAGCAAGGCGTTCGCCGACGGCCGCCGCAAGAAGTGGCGGTTCAACCACTCGCCGCTCTACCTCGACTTCCTCGAGGGCAAGGCCGACTTCCAGTGCACCCCGTGGGGCGTCCCGCTGTACACCCTGCAGGGCTGGCAGCGTCCCTGCTACCTGATGGACGACGGTTACGTCGACACCTGGAAGGAACTGCTGGAGACCACTGACTGGGACAACTTCGGCCGCGGCAAGGACCCGCGCTGCGACAACTGCATGGCGCACTGCGGCTACGAGCCCACCGCCGTCCTCGCGACAATGGACTCGCTGCGCGAGAGCCTGCGCGCCATGGTCAGCCACTGAGCTAAGTCCAGCGGCACCAGCCGCACAGTGAGCGCCGAGGATCCGGTCCCGTCTCAGGGGCCGGATCTTCGGTGTTTTCCGTGGCATCCGTCTTCGCCAGCCGGGCGGAAACAGATGCGGCGGGAGCACCTGCCAGTTTCCGTCATCAGGGGCCGCTGGCTCTCAGGTGCCCGCCGCCCGGCCGTGACGCCCGAGCCAGCGGATCGCCGCGGCCCGGGTCCGCCGGTCGCCGGGTGGGGCGGTGCGCGACGGTGTAGTTTTTGGTTCGTGGCCGATGACCAGGTTGCCGAGCCGGACCAGACCGCGGTACGGGTCGCGCTGTGGCGGGCGCTGCATGTCGAGGTGGACGCGCCGCCGCACGTGCTCGAGGACGAGATCGGGCTGCAGCTCGCGAACCCGCCGGACGGCTGGCGCGCCCGCCCGGACATGGATGCCGTGTTCACCAGCGGGTTCCGCGCCTCCATCGTGGTCCGGGCCCGGTTCATCGAGGACCTGGTCGCCGAGCAGGCCGAGCACGGCACCAGCCAGTACGTGCTGCTCGGGGCGGGCCTCGACACGTTCGCGCAGCGCCACCCCGGCCTCGCGCCGCGGCTGCGGGTCTTCGAGGTGGACCAGCCGGGCACCCAGGCGTGGAAGCGGCGGCGGCTGACCGAACTCGGCTACGGGCAGCCGGAGTGGCTGCGGCTGGTCCCGGTTGACTTCGAGGCAGGCGCCTCCTGGCAGCAGGAGGTCACCCTGGCCGGGTTCGACGCCGCGCAGCCCGCGGTGGTCACCTCGACCGGGGTCAGCATGTACCTCACCAGGGAAGCGAACGCGGCCACGCTGCGCGACCTGGCTGCCCTCGCCCCCGGCTCCACCGTCGCGGTGACGTTCATGCTGCCGCTCGACCTGATCGACGAGCGGGACCGGGCGGGCTTTGTCATCGCGGAAAACGGCGCCAGGAACTCGGGAACGCCGTTCATCAGTTTCTTCACCCCGCCCGAGTTCCTTAACCTGGCCCGCGACGCCGGCTTCAGCAACGTCAGGCACGTGTCCGGACGCGAGCTGAGTGATTACTACCTCGGTGGCCGCCCCGACCAGCTGCGCGCCTCGACCGGCGAAGACTTTCTGGTCGCGAACACCTAGCGGAAAACCGGGGCGACCCGCGAGCCCCCCGGGACTAGCGTGGTTTTATGACTGTCCCGTTCCCAGAACCGACTGCCCAGGCCGGATCGCGCGCCGAGGTGTTCAACCGGTACCTGGACTACTTCCGTTCCCGGGTCGCGGCGAAGCTCCGCGCCCTGCCCCCGGATGAGCTGTGGACCTCCCGGCTTGACTCCGGCTGGACGCCGCTCGAGCTGCTCAAGCACCTGATTTACGTCGAGCTGCGCTGGCTCGAGTGGGGATTCGCCGGCCGCGAGGTCCCCGCCCCCTGGGGCGACCACCGGGATGATCACTGGTACGTCGCGCCGGATGAGACCCTCGACGGCCTGCTGGCTGCCCTTGATGGGCAAGCGCAGCGCAGCCGGGACGTCATCGCCGCGCACGACCTCAGCGAGGCGGGCGCGCCGGGCGAACGGTGGGACGGCGCGCCGCCCGCCACGCTCGAGCGGATCCTCTTGCACCTGCTCCAGGAGTACGCCCGGCACCTTGGCCACCTGGACGTGGTCTGCGAGCTGGCGGGCGCCGCCACCGGCGAGTAGCACGTCATTGGCGAAGATCGCGCAGCACGGCTTCTGCGACCTGATCAGGCGGGGGCGGGAACGGCGCCAGCGGCACCGCGAGCAGCGGGACCGCGAGCAGCGGGACCGCGAGCAGCGGGCTACGCCGCGGCCGACCCTGTCGTGTCCGCCGCGATGGGAGGCGCCTCGTCGCCACGCGCCTCGTCGCCACGCGCCTCGACCGCCTCGGCGATGAGCAGGCGGATGGCCCGGGCGAGCGCATCGTCAAGCTCCGCGTCGGTGGCCCGCGTTCCGGCACTCATGGGTTCCATCTCGCCCTCTTCCCCCGTAGATCGCTCACATCGGAACTAAATTACACGGATGTAGTTCCCGTGTGCCCGGTGATCATCCTAAGAGGTGATGGAATTTCGTTACCAGACGGGTATGCCGGTCGTTACCTGGGCAAGCCGGGCGTTACCGGGCGTCGCTCAGTCCGTAGCGGTCCCGGATTCGCCGGTTGGCCTGGCTGAAGAAGATGTCCACCAGGATGCCGAGGATCAAGATCACGATCATCACCGCGATCGTGGACGGCATGTCCGTCTGGTCCTGGTCGGCCGCGAACAGCTGGCCGATCGAGGGCTCGCCCGCCACCAGCACCAGCAGTTCGGCGGTCAGCAGGGCATGCCAGGTGAATGCCCACGCCTGCTTCAGGCCCGCCATGTAGGCAGGCAGCGCCGCGGGCATGATCAAGTGCCAGGTCAGGCCCACCCCGCGCAGTCCGATCATCTTGCCCGACTTGAGCAGCAGCGGCGGGATGTTGTCGACGCCGGCGATGACCGCGTTGGCCACGGCGGGCGCGGAGGCCATCACGATGATGAACAGGATCGCGCTGTTGTTCAACCCGAACAAGATGATCGCGAACGGGATCCAGGCCGCTGACGGCAGCGTCTGCAGACCGGTGATCAGCGAGCCAACCGCCGCGCGCAGCGGCGGGATGCGCGCTACCAGCAGGCCGACGACGGTGCCGATGACGAGGGCGATGGCGTAACCGACGAGCGCCCGCAGCACGGTGATGCCGATCGCGTGCCACAGCAGCCCCGTCTGCGCCTGATTCCACAGGTTGGACAGGGTGACACCAGGGCCGGGCAGCACAAATTTCTTCCAGCCGGTGAGGTGGATCAGCTCCCAGATGACCCACACCAGGGCGATGGCGGCCAGCTTCGGCCAGACCACCGCCCAGCCACGGGCCGTGCGCTCGCGCAGGTCCGGTTGCGGCGGGACGACACCGAACTCGAGGGCGTCGAGTCCGGCGAGGGTGTCACTTGCCATGGCGGCTTACCTCCTCGCGCAGCCGGTCAGTGATGGTGCCGGCCAGCTCAGCGACCGGCGCGCTGTCAATCCGCCGCGGCCGCTCGATGGGAACCGGGTACTCCTTGATGACCCGGCCCGGCCGGCTCGACAGCAGCACCACCCGGTCACCCAGGCGGACCGCTTCGCGCACGTTGTGGGTGACAAACAAGATGGTCAGCGGCTTGCCCACTCGTTCACGGACCCGGTCGAGCTCGTCGTGCAGCACGTCCCGGGTCATCGCGTCGAGCGCGCCGAACGGCTCGTCCATCAGCAGCACGTCCGCGTCCTGCGCGAGCGCGCGGGCGAGCGCGACCCGTTGGCGCATGCCGCCCGACAGCTCGTGCGGCCGCTTGGCGGCGAAACCGCCGAGCTGGACCGAGTCGAGCAGCTCGAGCGTCCGCGCCCGGCGCTCGGACCGGGGCACTTTGCGGGCGCGCAGCGCCAGCTCGATGTTGCCGCCCGCGCTGAGCCAGGGGAACAGCCCTGGCTCCTGGAACATGAACGCGACCCGGCCGTTGACAGTGATGTCGCCGCTGGTCGGCTTGTCGAGCCCGGCCACCAGCGAAAGCAGGGTGGACTTGCCGCAGCCGGACGCACCGATGATGCAGACGAACTCCCCCGGCGCGGTGCTCAGGGATACCTGGTCGAGGGCTTGGACGGCGGAGCGGCCCTGCCCGTACACCTTGGAGACGCCGGCCAGGTTCACCGCTGCGGTCTCCGTTATCACTGACGTGGTCATAGCGGCTCCGAATTCTCGCCTTCTCGCTGTTACCGCCGGTGCCTGGCCTGGCCCCCCGTCACCGGGCGGCCAGGCCAGGGGCCCCGCGACCGGCTGCTAGCCCGCACTCACGGTGGGGTCGCCGGCCGCGCTGAGGATCGAGTTGAGCGGGGTCAGGTCGAAGATCCCGTTCAGGTTGGTCGAGCTGAGCAGCCCGACCGAGTTGGCCTGCTGCGCGTCCTGGGTGAACGACGCCTCGTCCGGATCGGTGGTGAAGGTGATCTCCTTGAACGCCGGGGTGAGCACCTTGGACGACAGCGGCTTGCCGGTGTAGGCGGCGAGCTGGGCGTTCGCGGCCGCCGCGGCCGCGGTCGGATCCGACTTGATGTAGTCGATCGCCTGGACGTTCGCCTTCAGCAGGTCGGCGACGACCGCCGGGTGCGCGTTCAGGAACGAGGTGGTGACCATCAGCACGGTCGACACGCCCGGTTCGCTCAGCAGCACCTTGCCGCCGTCCTGAACGATCTCGACGTCGTAGGGCGACGGCTCGGAGGCGCCCGCGATCTGACCGGACTTGTACTCGAGCACGGAGGCCGAGTTGGGCGAGGTTGGCTTGATCGCGACGTCGCCGCCGCCGGTCGTGCTGGTGGTGAGTCCCTGCTGCTTCAGCCAGTAGCGCACCGCCACGTCCTGGGTGTTGCCAAGCGACGGGGTAGCGATCGACTGCCCCTTGAGCTGGGCCGCGGAGGAAATGCCCGGCTTCACCACGATGGACGCGCCGCCGGTGGCCACGCCGGAGATGACCTTGACGGCGGTGCCGCCCGACTTCTGGAAGGCGTTGATCGCCGGGTTCGGGCCGACGTAGGCGGCGTCGATCTGACCAGCGAGGATCGCGGTCGTCTCCTGGGTGCCGCTGCTGAACACGGTCGTCTTCAGCGTGCCCGCACTGCCCAGGTCCTTGGTGAAGTAGCCGTCCTTGACGGCGATCAGCGCCGGCGCGTGCGTGATGTTCGCGAGGTAGCCAAGCCGCACGGTCACCGGGGCGGCGGCAGCGGCCGACCCGGACGAGCCGCCGCTGGCGGCAGAAGATGAAGAGCTGCTCGACGAGCAGCCAGCGATCAGCAGAATGCCACCGACCACGGCGGCTGAGCCAGCCAGAATGCTGCGCATTAAGTTTCCATTCCCAATCGGTTTACTAGAGTACCTAAAGCACTATATACCTGACCTGATAACTAGGAAACAGTTGTAACGCTGCTGAACGTTTCCTCTGGGGGTGTGACCTGGGCCTTTGCCGACCGCCCGACACCCGTCAGCGGGCACGCAACCGTCGCCCGGCAGCGACGCCCGTGATCAACGGTCCGGTGTCAGCGGCCAGCCCGCGATCGCTGACGCCGCTGGCTACCCGCGGTGCGAGGTTACGAGTCGTCCGAGGAGTCGGTCACGTCAACCCCTTGCACCTGGGGCGCGAACTTGTTCACGCACTCCTCGAGGCGGGTGATGTCGGTCAGGCCGGCCCCGGTGGTGTTGTAGGTAACCACGTCGACCGCGGAGGACAGCGGCACCCCGGTGGCGATCGGCACGGCCTTCACGTTCGGGGTGACGTTGTTGCACGCGGTGCGTACCTTGAGCTTGAAGGCGACCGGAGTGCTCGGCTGAAAGTAAATCGTCGCCTGCTGCTGGCCCAGGGCCTTGTCGAACTGGGCGCACCCGGTCATGCCGAGACAGCAGGCCACGCCGGCCAGGCCCAGCGCGACCGGCCTGCTAACGACGCGCGGTAGTAGTGGCACGCGGATAGCATATGTGGTCGGCGCACCGAGTACCGTACTGGGAGACCTGATCGTTTCGCCGCAGCTCTACCCGCTTTGAGCAGGCCGATGCCTCCGCGCCACATTCTCTTCGTCAACGCCCGTAACGTGACCAAGCCGGTGTTCGTAATCGGCGCACCGCACTCTGGCGCGGAATCGGTCGGCCGGGCACTGAAGGCTTCGGCCGGGTTTCACGTGACGATCGGGCAGCAGTGCGTGCTGCAGGCGGTCTACGGGTTCGCCCGGCGCCCCTCCCTGTACAACGGCCGCGGTGCGGCCGCCGCGGCGGTGATGCGGGACGCGTTCGCGCAGGGCTGGCAGATCGGCCCGGCGAGTTGCCTGGAGTGCGCACCGCAGTGCCGCTCGGCGGCGGGTCTGCGCGAGGCGGAGGCCGGGCCGTGCGTGGAGCAGCGCGGACTCACCCGGTTCGGTGACGCGAGCCCGGACCTGGCCTACTGCGCCGAGGCACTGATCGCGGCATTCCCGGACGCGCTGATCATCCAGGTGGTGCGGGACGGCCGGGACAGCGTGGCGGCGATGCTGGCCGACCAGGTGGCAATGTCCTGGTTCCGGCCGAGCGTGGTGAACATCGAGACCGAGTTCCCCAATCCGTTCTACGGCGTAGAGGACGAGTCCGACCGCCTGCAGTGGCCATCCCTGTCGGACGCGGGCAAGTGCGCGCTGCGCTGGCGCGGCGCGATCAGGCTGGCCGCCCGGCTGCGCCGGGCGCTGCCGGAAGACCAGCTGAAGACGCTGCGCTACGAGGACATGGTGCGCGCCCAGGGGACGGCCGCGGCGGCGCTGTCGGAGTTCACCGGGTCACCGGTCGCCGCCCCGGCCACCCCGTCCGCCAAGCGCTCGCGCGGCGAGCAGAACGAGTGGCGCCGCACGCTGTCCTACGGCCAGCTCATGGACATCGAGGGGGTCGCTCGCGACGAGCTGCGCCGGCTGGGTTACCGCTGACGCTCGGCCGCCGCGGGACCGCGTTCCTCCTGGCCCTTGAACTGGGTGATGTACAGGTCGGCGTACAGGCCGCCCGCTGCCAGCAGCTCTTCGTGGGTGCCGGTCTCGGCGACCTGGCCTGATTCGATCACCAGGATCTGATCGGCTTCCCGGACGGTGGACAGCCGGTGCGCGATGACCAGCGACGTGCGGCCGTCCAGGGCGACCGACAGGGCTTGCTGGACGGCGGCCTCCGACTCCGAGTCCAGGTGCGCGGTCGCTTCGTCGAGCACCACGATCGAGGGGGCCTTCAGCAGCAGCCGGGCGAGGGCGACGCGCTGCTTCTCACCGCCCGACAGCCGGTAGCCGCGGTCGCCGACGACCGTGTCCAGGCCGTCGGGCAGCACCTCGACCAGGTCCCAGATCTGCGCCGCCAGGCACGCCTCGACCAGTTCGCGCTCGGTCGCCGACGGGCGCGCGTACAGCAGGTTGGCCCTGATCGTGTCGTGGAACAGGTGCGCGTCCTGGGTGACCACGCCGACGACGTGGTGCAGCGAGTCCAGCGTGACGTCGCGGATGTCGTGGCCGCCGATGAGGACCGCGCCGTCGTTCGGGTCGTACATCCGGGAGACCAGCTGGGTGATGGTGGTCTTGCCCGCGCCGGACGGGCCGACGAGCGCGGTGAGCTTCCCGGCGGGCGCGGTGAACGACACCTCGTGCAGCACCCCGGCGGCCACGTCAGCCCGCTCCGGCTGCTTCAGCGCGATCGACTCGAGCGACGCGAGGGACACCTCGGCGGCGGTCGGGTAGCGGAACGACACCCGGTCGAACGCGATGGACGGGGCGCTGCCGCTCGCGTCCCGGGGGGCGAGCACCGCCGCATCCGGCTTCTCCTTGATCAGCGGCTCCAGGTCGAGCACCTCGAAGACCCGGTCAAAGCTGACCAGCGCGGTCATCACCTGGATCTGCACGTTGGACAGCGACCCGATCGGCCCGTACACGCGGGTGAGCAGCTGGGCGAGGGCGACGAGCGTGCCGAACTGGAACGCCCCGTTGACCACCAGGCTGCCGCCGACCCCGTAGACGACGGCGGTGAACAGCCCGGTCAGCAGGGTGATGGCGATCATGAAGACCGATCCGTACATGTCCCGGGTGACGCCGATCTCGCGCACCTTGAGGGCGTTGGCGGCGAACAGGGCCGACTCCTCGCGGGGGCGGCCGTACAGCTTGGCCAGCATCGCGCCCGCCACGTTGAACCGCTCGGTCATGGTGGAGCCCATCTCGGCGTTCAGCTGCATCGCCTGCCGCGACAACCGCTGCAGGCGGCGGCCGAGCCTGCGGGCCGGGAAGAGGAACAGCGGGATCAGCAGCAGCCCGATGAGGCTGACCAGCCAGGACAGGTAGAACAGGGTGATCAGGATGGCGATCAGCGACAGGACGTTGGACAGCACGCTGGACAGCACGCCGACGATCGCCTGCTGCGCGCCGACCACGTCGCCGTCCAGCCGGCTGACCAGCGAGCCGGTCTGGGCACGGGTGAAGAACGCCAGCGGCTGCCGCTGCACGTGGTCGAAGACCTGGGTGCGCAGGTCGTAGATGAGGCTTTCACCGATCCGCGAGGAGAAGTAGCGGTTGACCACGCCGAGGAGGGCGTCGAACACGGTGACCCCGGCCACGGTCACCGCCACCCCGATGACGACAGCCGGGTCGCGGGCGATGATGCCCTGGTCGATCAGCCGACGCAGCAGCAGCGGGTTGACCACGGTGATCACCGCGTCGAGGGCCGTGGCGAACAGGTAGATGGACAGCTGGGCGCGGTAGGGGCGTGCGTAGCCGGCGATCCTTTTGATCGTTCCCGGCTTGAGCTTCTGCTTAGTGACCGACGGGTCCATGCGGAACCCGCGGGCCATCATGTACGGGCTGGCCACGCTGGCCATGCTAGTTCTCGGGCTGAACCGCTACGTCACGGTTATTCGGCAGGCGAACGGCTGCCCCGGGCGGCTGACTGCCCCTGCGCCGCGGGCCTTATTCCGTTCCCTGCCTCACTTCCTGGTCGCGCCGCCGCGGCCGCGCAGGGTCACGCCGTGCTCGGTGAGGATGCGGTGGATGAACCCGTACGAACGGCCGGTCGCGGACGCCAGGGACCGAATGGATTCACCGGCGTCGTAGCGGGTTTTCAGGTCAGACGCAAGCTTGCTCCGGTCCGCCCCGGTTACCCGGGTGCCTTTCCTCAGGGTCTCGGCCACCTTTACCTCCCGTAAGGTTCAGCACTCATTGCGTTACTTCACCTAACGCAATGATCACCCATCGGGGCGTCGTTGACCACCCGCATAGACGGGGATCCTTGGCCACTTGACCCGGCCGAAACCTCAGGCGAGTGCGACCAGCTCGGCGAAATCAGCCGACCAGGTGTCTTCCGTTCCCTCTGGCAGCACGATCACCCGTTCCGGCGAAAGTGCGTCCACGGCGCCCTCGTCGTGGGTAACGAGCACAATGGCGCCACGGTAGCCCGCCAGGGCCGCCAGGATCTCCTCACGGCTGGCCGGGTCCAGGTTGTTCGTCGGTTCGTCGAGCAGCAGCACATTCGCGCCGGAAACGACGAGCAGCGCCAGGGCGAGACGGGTCTTCTCGCCGCCAGACAGGACACCGACGGGCTTATCGACGTCTTCACCGGAAAAGAGAAATGAGCCGAGGACTTTTCGCTGCTCGGTGTCGGTCATTTCCGGCGCGGCGGTGCGCATGTTCTCGATCAGTGACCGGCTGGTATCGAGGGTCTCGTGTTCCTGCGCGTAATAGCCGAGCCGCAACCCGTGACCTGGGGTGACTATTCCGGTGTCTGGCTTTTCCACTCCGGCCAGCAGCCGCAGCAGGGTGGTCTTGCCCGCACCGTTGAGGCCGAGGATGACGACCCGGCTGCCCCGGTCGATGGCCAGGTCCACGTCGGTGAACACCTCAAGCGACCCGTAGGACTTCGACAGCCCGGAAGCGGTCAGCGGCGTCTTACCGCACGGGGCGGGCTCAGGGAAGCGCAGCTTGGCCACCCGGTCGGCCTGCCGCTCGCCCTCCAGGCCCTCAAGCAGCCGGTCGGCGCGGCGCTGCATGTTCTGCGCGGCCTTGGCCTTGGTCGCCTTGGCGCCCAGCCGGGCAGCCTGCAACTGGAGGGTGGAGGCCTGCCGTTCGGCGTTGGCCCGCTCCCGCTTGCGGCGGCGCTCGTCGGCCTCGCGCTGGGCCAGGTAGGCCTTCCAGCCGACGTTGTAGATGTCGAGCTCGGAGCGGTTGGCGTCCAGGTAGAAGACCTTGTTGACCACCTGCTCGACCAGGTCGACGTCGTGGCTGATGACCAGCAGCCCGCCCCGGTAGGTCTTGAGGTGGTCGCGCAGCCAGGTGATGGAGTCGGCGTCCAGGTGGTTGGTCGGCTCGTCGAGCAGCAGCGTCTGCGCGTCGGAGAACAAGATGCGGGTCAGCTCCACCCGCCTGCGCTGGCCACCCGACAGCGTGTGCAGCGGCTGGCGCAGCACCCGGTCGGGCAGGCCCAGGGAGGCGGCCATGGACGCCGCCTCGGACTCGGCCGCGTAGCCGCCAAGGACGGCGAGCCGGTCACTGAGCGTGCCGTAGCGGCGGATCGCCTTCTCCGCCTTCGCCGGGTTCGGGTCGGACATCAGCGCCTCGGCGTTGCGCATCCCGGTCAGCACCTCGTCGAGGCCGCGGGCGGACAGGATGCGGTCGAGCGCGAGCACGTCAAGATCGCCGGTGCGCGGGTCTTGCGGCAGGTATCCGACGGCGCCCGAGCTCCGGACGGTACCCGCGGCGGGCAGCCCGGCACCGGAGAGCACCTTGGCGAGGGTGGTTTTGCCGGCCCCGTTCCGTCCGACGAGGCCGATCCGGTCCCCCTCGGCCACTTGGAAGGACGCGTCTGCCAGCAGGAGCCGGGCACCAGCACGCAGCTCTATGCCACTGGCAACGATCATGATTACTAAGAATACCGGAGACGACAGCCTTATCCGGACCCCGGCGAACTGCGCCGGCGTGCCGGCCAGGACCGTTCGCTTGGGGTCGGGGACGGTGATGAACCGCTCGGTGGCGAGCGCGAGGTAGGCCGCGAGCCGCGGGTCCTCGCGCAGCTCGGCCACGGCTCGCTTGTCGCCGCCAAGTACCACCGCGTCCAGCCGCGGCCCGCGGCCGAACACCAGCAGCGCCGCGCCCGCCGCCGCCTGCAGCGCCTCGTCCGCCTGCTTCTCCCGGCGCCGCGCGAAGCGGTGCTGAGACCAGCCGCCCGCGGCACTGCGGCCGTGCACCGGGCGCGAGCCGGCCTTGGCATCGGCCAGGACGGGCGGATAGCCGGTGAACACCCCGGCCGCGTAGCCGCCGAGCCGGACGAGCAGCACGCCGACGGTCCGGGACACCGCGGCGTGCGCCGCGACGGCCGCGGCGAGCTCGGCCGGGCCGGCCCCCGCGGCCCCCGACGGCCAGCTGAGCGATTCGGCGAAGGGTGGATGGCACTGCGCCACCGCACCGTCTGGTGCGGTGAACGTCACCTGACGGGCACCCAGCTCGACGGTGAGGGACTGCGCCGCGAGGGACTTGACGGCGGCGAGCTCGTCCGCGCCGCGGTTTTTCTCCGGCTCGCCGCCGGCCCCGCCAGAAGCCGGAACGCCGTGCCGCACGGCGAACGAGGCGATCCAGCCGGGAAACCGCTCAGCGGAGACGTCGACCCATTTGACGCCACTGCCTGCGACGTTCTTCACTACACACTGCCTCATCCTGTTAACTGACAGTCAACGAAAAGTTCTCAGGTATCACAAGTCCACAACACCAAACGAGGAATCCCTTCCATGCTCCCGATCGATCCAGGTGACGGTCCGGGCAGCGTTACCCCCGCGCAGCCTCTGCGAGATACCGCGCAGCCTCTCAGAAATATTGTCCCCTTCCAAGCGATGGCGCACGGCGGCACCATCATCCGTCCCGGCGCGGTGGCCTGGGGCGGAATGCGCGACGCCAGAGACGAGGGTTACTCCTCGTGCGAGGTGATCGAGCGCGCCCTGGCCGCGGTGGCCAGGGCTCCGGCCGGCCTGCCGGTCCTGCTCGGCGAGCTCGCCGCCTGCCGGCTGTGGGTACCGCTGCCGGCCAGGCAGCGGCCGTTCACCGACGGGGCCGCGGTACGGCTCCCGCTTGTCGGCTACCAGGGCGGCGATTACGTCCCCTGCTTCACCTCGGTGCAGCGCCTCACCGCCTGGGCTGACATGGCCGAGACGGCGGTGCGAGCCGGTGACCCGGCAGGCGCGAGCTGGCCGTGGCATCATCCGGGCGAACCCCGGGTCATCCCGCACGTGGTGCTGGCCGCGATCGGCCTGGCCCGGCGGCTGCCGTCCGGTCTCGGCCTCGCGCTCAACCCGGACTCTGATCCCGGCCTGCCACTGCACCCGGAATGCGTCCCCTACCTGGCCAGGCTTAGCGCCCCGGCCGTGGTCGAGGCGTCGGGTGGCCTGCCGCACCGCGGGCTAGCCCTGCAGCACCTGGTGGCGGCGACCGGGGTCAGGTTTCTCATCGGCCACCCGCCGGCCGAACCGTCCGGGCTGCTCGCGACGGCCCGGGCCGCCCTCACGGTGCTGCCGGAGGTACGGCACGCCGCGCGGGCCTGGCTGTCAGTCCCCCGTCAGGGTGAGGGTCTGGTCATCGCGGTTACCCTCGACGACCCGGCCAGTGCCCCGGCCCGCGCCGCCGCCGCCGACGCGATCGCGGACGCCGTGGCGGCGATCCCGCTGCGGGTCCCGTTTCCGGTGGACGTCACCTTCCCCGGCGAGCCGCCGGCCCAGGTGCCGTACCCGGCCCGGCACGCCCGCGAGGCACCGGGTCCACCGGACCCGATCGGTGACTGGATCGAGCGCAACGTGCGCCCGTTCTACACCAGGGACTAGGCCCGAGCGGGGAACTAGACCGGAGCGGGGAACCGGTCAACCAAGAGGGCGCGGCGGCCGCCAGGCAGGCGGCCGCCCGCACCCCCGGGCCCGGTCGTCAGGACCAGGCCCCGCGCCGGTCAGCCGCTGGTGCTGGTGTTGTCGGTGAAGGCCGCGCCGCCCTGGCTCGCCGCGTCGTGCAGTTCGCTCAGGTAACTGTCCGGGCTGGTCACGTCGGACGGGTCGATGCTGCCGCTCTTGGCCTTGCTGATCAGGCCGGAGACGGCCGCGGAGAACTTCGCGATCGGCGCGGACAGCAGCTTGCACAAAGTCGGGTTGGCCTGCGCCGCGTTCTTGGCGGCGTTCAGCCGGTTGATCACGAACGCGCCCGCCGCGGCCCCCTTGATCAGCGCGAGCACCCGGCCGCTGGCGCCCTTCTTGAACTTGCCCGCCTTGGCGGGCGTGTAGAGATACCGCTTGAACGCCCCGCCGGCCAGGGCGACGTCAGCCACGAACTTGGTCTTGGCGAAAGACGTGGTGTTGCTCGTCGGGCAGGCTCCCGGCGTGGCGGCCGTGGCCACGCCGGTCCCGCTGCTGCTCGCCGCGTTGGTGCTGCTGCTGCTCGAACTGCACGCCGTGGTAAAGCCCAGCAGTGCGATAAGGACAATTACGGGCCACTTCCGGAACATTCGCTCTCCCCCGCGTAACCGTTATCCGGATAATCGAGTGAGGATCTTACCCAGCCCCTCTAGTCACACCCGTAACAGGCGCACCGAGACTGAACCGGAATTTAAATATTGGCGCTGAGCTGGTGCGGGGCCGGCTATTGGATCGCATCCGGGTCATCGGGCAGCGTTCGCGCGAGGGTCAGCACGGCCGCGCGGACCGATTCCGAATCCTGATCCGGGTTCTCAGCCAGCCACAGTCGCGTCTCTCGCACGACCTCGGCCGCCTCCGGGTAGCCCGGCATCATGGCCAGCAGGTTGAGCATGCTCACCCGGGCGGGCGTGTCGTCCTCGTGCTCGAGCAGCCACAGCCGGGTCTCCAGCACGACGTCAGCGGCCACGGCGGACTGGGGCAGCGCGCACAGCACCCTGAGCAGCCCCGGCCGGTACCGGGCCGCCTCCGGGGAGTCGGCCAGCCAGCGTCGCGCCGCCTCCACTACCTCAGGGAGCCGCGGATGGCCGGGCACTTCCTGCAGGGCGAGGAAGAAGTGGCCCATCCGGAGCTGGGGGTCATCGGGCGCGCCGCACAGCCAGCGGAAGGTTTCCATGACTACCTCGGCCGCCTCGGGATCGTCCGGCAGCAGCAGGCTGAGGTGGAACAGGGCGGCGCGGACGACGGTCTGGTCCGGGTGCCCGGCAATCCACCGGCGCCCGTCGGCGACAACTGCCGCCGCGCCCGGGTGGCCGGGCACCTGAGCGGTCAGGTTGAGCACGCGGGTACGGGCGTCGGCGTCATCGGGGTACTCATCGAGCCATTCGCGGGCCCGCCCGAGCACTTGCGGGCTGGCAAACTCATGTCCGGCCAGCACCCGGCGCAGGGTGGTCAGCCGGGCCGCCGGAGTAGCCGGGGTGACCGGGTGCTCGCTCACCCACTGGCGCGCCTGCTGCACCTCCCCGGCGGCGCTGAGGTTCTCCGGCAGCGCGGCCACGAGATCAAGCAGGGCGGCGCCGGGCCGCTTGTCGGCTGGATCACCGGCCAGCCACTCGTGGGCCTGCTTGACGGCCGCGACGGCATGCGGGTGGCCGGGATGATGCTGGATCAGCCCGAGCACCCGGATTCGGGTAAAGACCTGCTCAGGGTGCTTGTCCAGCCAGGCAAGGGTGTCGCTGACGAAATCGGCGGTACCGGGGTAGCCGGGCACGCTGGCGAGCAGGTGCGTGAAGACAGGCCGCACATGCGTGTCGCCCGGATGCTCATCGAGCCAGCGCCGCGTCTGGGTGATGATCTCGAATATCCCGGGATCATCGCGCAGGGTGCCGGCGAGGACCAGGAAGCCGTACCGGACATGCGAGTCATCCGGGTGCTCGTCCAGCCAGCGGCGCGTCTGGGCGATGATCGCGGGCAGCTCGGCCATGTCCGGCCGGGCCCGCACGAGCAGCAGGAAGGCATGGCGCACATGGCCGTCATCCGGGTGCTCGTCCAGCCAGCGGCGCGTCCCGGCAATGATCTCGGGGCCCAGCGGGTGCCCGGCCGCTGCCCGTACCAGGGCCAGCAGGCGCACGCGGACGGTCCGGTCATCTGGGTATTCCGCCAGGTACGTCCAGGCCTCGTCGATTCCCGTGCCGGCCGAGGGCCGGTACCGCGGCAGTCCGGTGTCCAGCACGCGCTGCAGGCTGGCCAGCGCGGAGCTGACGTTCTGGTTCTCCCCGTACCGGGCCAGCCACTGCCCGGTCTCGGCCACCAGCTCGGCCGCCTCGGGACGGCCAGGCAGGTCCTTGATGTAGGCGAGCAGGCCAGTGCGCACGTGCGAGTCATCGCGGTGCCCGGCCAGCCACTGCCGCGCGTCGGCGATGACCCCGGTGGCATCGGGGTAATCCGGCGCGGCCCGGGCCAGGCCGAGCAGCGAAGCCCAGGCCTGGGGATTGTCCCAGTGCGCGGCGAGCCACCCGCGCGATTCGTTGATCACCTCGGTCATCACGTCGGCGTCCCCGAGGTCGCGGGCAAGCGACATCACCCATTCGCGCGCGCCGGCGCTGTCCGGCTGTTCCTCGGCCCAGGCCCGCGCCTGGGCAATCTGGTCACGGACGGCGGAGCTGCCCGCGACGTCACGGACCAGCCGCGACAGGCCGACCCGGACGTTGATGTCACCGGGATTCACCTCGAGCCAGGCCAGGCTCTCCTGGATCACCTCATCGGCCTGCGGGCGGTCCGGCAGCGTCCTGATAAAGCGGATCAGGCCGGTCCGCACGTGCGAGTCCTCGGGGTGCCCGGCCAGCCAGCGCCGCGCCGCGGCGCACACCGCGGGCGCGTACGGATGCTCCGGGGCATCTCTGACCAGGCCGAACAGCTCGACCCAGATCTCGTTGCCGCCGCGGCTCGGGTCCAGCCAGTCCACCATCGCGGCGACGACCTCGGCCGCCTGCGAGCGGCCAGGTTCCCCTCGCGCCAGCTGCAGCAGGGTCAGCCGGCCCTCCTCGTCGTCCGGACGGCCGGCCAGCCAGGCCATCGTCAGCTCGATGACCTCGTCTGAGTCGAGGTGCCCGGGCCGGGCGTGCACGAGGGACAGGAAGGGGCCGCGGACCGTCACATCGCCCGGATGGCTGAGCACCCAGCCGCGGGCATCGGCGATGATCTCGGCCAGGAAGGCGGGGTCCGGCAGCTTGCGGACGACGCCGAGGAAGCCGGCCCGGACCACGCTGTCGTCCGGGTGGGCAGCGAGCCAGTCGCGCACCGCGCTGAGCACGGGTTCCGCGTCCGGGTAGCCGGCCAGTGCCTGGACCAGCACCGACCGGGCCAGGCCGCCCCCGGGTTCGTCCTGGTGAGCGCCGAGCCAGCCCAGCTCGCCCGGCAGCAGCTGGGCGACCGTGCTCGGGGGCAGCGCCTGGAAGAGCTTGACCCAGGCGTCACGGAACTGCGCGTCCGTCGGTCCTTCGCCAATCCAGCTGAGCAATTCGGTGACGGCCGCCGCGGCCCGCGGGTGGGCCGGGTCGGCGAGGATCAGCCCGAGCAGCGCGCGGCGCACCTCCCCCGCGGCGGGGTGGACCGCCAGCCAGTCCAGCGTCTCGGTGACGGCGTTGGCGGCGGTGGCGGGCGCTTTCTGGTAGTGCTGCGCCAGCAGCCGCAGCAAGCGCTCACGCAGGTAGGAGTCATCGGGCCAGAGGTCAAGCCACGATGACATGTCCGTGAGCAGGCTGACCGAGCCCGGGGAGTCCGCGTCAAGCAGCGCCGAGGCGAGCACGGAGAACGCCGACAGCACCGACTGGGTGCTTGGCAGCATCCCGATCCACTCCCGGATCCGGTCGACCAGTTCCTCGATCTCGGCTGGCGTCAGCCTGGACGCGTGCGCGGCGTACCACCCGATCAGGGCGGCCCGGGCGCGTTCGTCGTCCTGGTGGCTGTCCAGCCAGTCGTGGACATACGGCAGCAGCGGGCGGACATCCTCGACCGGGCGGTTCTCCAGCAGCCAGATCAGCAGTTTGTCGTCGAGTTCCCAGTCCAGCTCGCCGCGCAGGCTGGCGCTCAAGGTGGTGCCGAAGGACTGCCGGCCCGGCGCGGCCCGCCGGCCGAGCAGCCTGATCGCCTCGGATGAGTCCGCGGACAGGTCGGCCAGGGTCAGCACGAACGGGAGTTCCGTCTGGTTCAGCCGGTTGCGTTCGTCGGAGCCGGGGCGTTCAAGCGGGATCAGCGCCGCGGCGGCCAGCCAGCTCTGCGAGTCCCGCCGCTTCAGCCGGGCCCGCAGCGCGGGGCGGAACGGGTTCGCGGCCGGCCGGGGGGACAACCCGTGCACCAGCGCGGCCAGCTGGGCGGTGGAGATGCTTTCGTCGCGCCACTGCTCGGACACCCGCTGCGGCAGCCCCCGGTCGGCAGGATCCCGCTGCGGCTGGCACGCCAGGATGAACTCGGCCAGCTGCGGGGCGCACTCCGGCGCCCGGGCCGACGCCCGCGCGAGCAGGCCGGCCTGGTCGAGCGCCTTGAACGGCCGCACCTCCCAGGCCCGCGCGGCGACCCGCGCGTGCATGGTCCCGATCATGGCCTGCGAGGCAGAATCCGGCGGGGACACCCGGAAGATGTGCCACCCCTCGCCGAGGGTCAGCTCGCTCAGCTCGTAGACGAAGTCCGTGGTGGCGTTCCCCGCGAGGTCGACCAGGAAGGACCGCAGCAACGACTCCGGGCAGGTCACGTAGTGCCGGTGGAGGTAGCTGGTGAGCAAGAACGCCAGCACCGGCCACTCGACGTCGGCGATCGCCGTCTTCGGCCCGATCGCGCGGCCGTCATTGAGCGTCTTCCAGATCCGCTCGATGATCTCGTTGAAGGAGCTGCCGGACGCGGTCTCCATGGCGAAAACGAGCAGGTCCTCGTGGCGTCCGATGGCCCGGTCGATGTCGGGGTCGTTCCTGACGCCGTACATCTCCGCCAGTGACTGCCGCTCGCCGCTGGTGGTAGCGCCGAGGGGAAACGTCTTCAGTACCACCTGGTGACCGGCCAGCGGGCGCCCGTAGGTCTCGAACAGGTAGGTAGGAGTGGCGCCAAGCACCGCGATGCCCGCGTAGTTAGGCCGGCCGAGCGTCTCCAGCAGCAGTTCCCAGTCCGAGTTGGCGAAGAACGGGTCGTCCATCAGCAGCAGGACCGGCTTGCCGCCGGCTGCCAGCTGGGTCAGTCCTTTCAGGTAGGACTCAAGGTCGTCCGCGATCAGCCGTCCGTGATTGACGCCGAGGTCGGCCACGACCGCGGCGCCCCGCTCGACCAGGGTGGCGGCGGCATGGCGCACCAGGGTGCTTTTCCCGCAGCCCGGTGCTCCGGTGACGAACAGCGTGTGCAGCCGCAGGTCGCTGCCCCGGCGCAGCGGCTGGAGCAGGTCACCGTCGATCGCGGCAACCAGGGCGCCGAACTGTTCCCGCTCAAGGAACCGGGAGTCGGGGTCCTGGCCGTGCACCACGTCGGCCCACAGCGGCGGGCGGGCAATGTAGGGCGCCTTGGGCTTTTTCCGTTCCTGCGCCAGGAAGTCCGCGTCCACCACCAGGAACGGCGGGCGGAAGTCGTCTTCGCCGCGGCCGTAGATGTTGATCGTCTTGATGTCGCCGCCGGCGACATACGCGTCCTGCCCGGCGTGAGCGTGCTGCGGTGAAGTGTCGGTGGCCATGGCTCACCGCCGGCTGCGGCACGGGCTTGCGGGCGCCGGGCGACCCGCCCTCACGTGCGGGGTTGCCGGACGTTCGAGACCGTCCCGCCCAGCTCCTTGACGCTGCCAGCGCCCCGCCGCCCCGTCACCAGCCCGGACACTTCGGCAATGCCCAACGCCCCACCCCAATCCGGGAACTCCCGCGACCCCACCCGCTTCCGCGGTCAGCGAGAAGTGACGGCGGAAGTAAAGAACAACGATACCCGCGAAGCGGCGCGGAAGGTGGCGAAACCCCTACCGGGGCGGCGTTCTGGACCGGGCCGGGCTAGATGTTGAAGCCGAGTGCCCGCAGCTGCTCGCGCCCGTCGTCGGTGATGCTCTCCGGGCCCCACGGCGGCATCCAGACCCAGTTGATGGTGAAATCGTCGACGGTGTCCTTGAGCGCTTCGGCCGCCTGCTCTTCGATCACGTCCGTGAGCGGGCAGGCCGCGCTGGTCAGCGTCATGTCCAGGGTGGCGCGGTCGGGACCGTCGAGCAGCACCCCGTAGATAAGGCCGAGGTCGACGACGTTGATGCCGAGCTCGGGGTCGACGACGTCGCGCAGCGCCTCGAGGATGTCCTCGGTCTTCTGCTTGACCTGCTCGTCGGTCAGCCCGGGAACCGCCGCATTCTGCGTCATCTCAGTCATGTGCCTGTCCCTGCGTCTCTTCAGTCACGGGTGGTGGGGTCTGTGTCGGAGCGGGCGAGGGCCTGGGCGGTGGCATCCTTCCAGGCCATCCAGCCGAGCAGCGCGCACTTGATCCGGGCCGGGTACTTGGACACCCCGGCGAACGCCACGGCGTCCTCGAGCACGTCCTCATCGGGCTCACGCTGTCCCCGGGACTGCATCAGCTCGAGGAAGGCGTCGCCGATCCGCATCGCCTCGCTGACCGGCTTGCCGATCACCAGGTCGGTCATCACCGACGCGCTCGCCTGGCTGATCGAGCAGCCGAGGGAGTCGAAGGAGACGTCCTCGACGACCGCGTCGCCGTCCACGCCCGGCTTCAGCGCGACCCGCAGCGTGACCTCGTCTCCGCAGGTCGGGTTGACGTGGTAGACCTGCGCGTCAAACGGATCCCGCAGCCCCTTGTGGTGCGGGCTCCTGTAATGATCCAGGATGATGTCCTGGTACATTTCCTCAAGCTTCATAACGCCTTCAAGAACGCCCTGACGTGAGCCGATGTTCCGATTTACCGGACCGGAGTTAGCTGACCCGGAAGAACTTCTGGGCATACCGGATCCCGTCCGCGAGGGCGTCGATCTCGGCGTGCGTGTTGTACAGGTAGAAGCTGGCCCGGTTGGATGCCTGGCAGCCGAGGGAGCGGTGCAGCGGCCAGGCGCAGTGGTGCCCGGTCCTGATCGCGATGCCGAGCTCGTCGAGCACCTGGCCGACGTCGTGCGCGTGCACGCCCTCAACCTCGAACGCGACCGTGCCACCGCGGTTCTCAGTGGTCAGCGGCCCGAGGATGCGCACCCCGTCGATGGCGCCGAGCGCTTCGAGCGCGTGCGCCGTCAGCGCCTGCTCGTGCGCGGCCACGTTGTCCATGCCGAGCGCGGTCAGGTAGTCCAGCGCCGCGCCCAGTCCCGCGGCCAGCGAGACCGCGGGGACGCCGGGCTCGAACTTGGCCGGCGGCGGGAGGAACGTGGTCTCCTCCATCCGGACGACCTCGATCATCGACCCGCCGGTGAGGAACGGGGGCAGCGCGTCCAGGGCCGCGTACTTGCCGTACAGCACGCCGAGCCCCAGCGGGCCGAGCATCTTGTGCCCGGAGAAGGCGAGGAAGTCAGCCCCGAGGTCGGCCACGTTGACCGGGTGGTGCGGCACCAGCTGGGCCCCGTCCACCAGGAACAGCGCGCCGACCGAGTGCGCCAGCTCGCCGATCTCGCGCAGCGGCGGGATCACCCCGGTGACGTTCGACTGCCCGGTCACCGCGACGATCTTGGTCCGTTCGGTCACCAGCGACGGGTCCACGTCCAGGCGGCCGTCGGGCAGCTCCCTGAACCACTTCAGCGTCGCCCCGGTGCGCAGCGCGAGCTGCTGCCAGGGGACCAGGTTGGCGTGGTGCTCGATCTCCGAGATGACGATCTCGTCACCGGGCTTCAGCGACCAGGCGAGCCCAAACGCGACCAGGTTGATTGACTCGGTCGCGGACTTGGTGAACACGATCTCATCCGGTGAGGCGGCGCCGAGGAAGGACGCCATCTTCGCGCGGGTGCCCTCGTAGATCTCGGTGGCTTCCTCGCCGAGCAGGTGGGTGCCGCGGTGCGCGGCGGCGTTGTGCCGCTCGTAGTAGTCCCGTTCGGCGTCGAGGACGACGGTCGGGTGCTGCGAAGTCGCCCCGGAGTCCAGGTAGACCAGCGGCTTGTCGTTGCGCACGGTCCGGGACAGGATCGGGAAATCCTTCCGGATCGCCTCGACGTCGAAGGGAACGGTATCGGCCCGGCCCCCCGCGAGATCGGTCATGCAGACGCACCCGCTCCCGTGAACCGCTCGTAGCCGTCGTTCTCCAGCACGTCCGCGAGCTCGGGGCCGCCTTCTTCGACGATCCGGCCGCCCACGAAGACATGCACGAAGTCGGGCCGGACGTAACGCAGGATGCGGGTGTAGTGGGTGATCAGCATGACCCCGTGGCCAGGCTTGGCGCGGAACCGGTTGATGCCCTCGGACACGACCTTCAGCGCGTCGACGTCAAGACCGGAGTCGGTCTCGTCGAGTACGGCGATCTTCGGGTCGAGCAGCTCGAGCTGGAGGATCTCATGGCGCTTCTTCTCGCCGCCGGAGAACCCCTCGTTGAGTGACCGCTCGGCGAACTTCGGGTCGATGGCCAGGTCAGTCATCGCCCCGCTGAGCTCCTTGACGAAGTTGCGGAGCTTCGGCGCCTCGCCGCGGGAGGCGGTCACCGCGGTGCGCAGGAAGTTGGACACCGACACGCCGGGCACCTCGACCGGGTACTGCATGGCCAGGAACAGCCCGGCCCGGGCACGCGCGTCGACCGACATCGCGAGCACGTCCTGGCCGTCGAGGGTCACCGACCCGGACGTCACCGTGTACTTAGGGTGGCCGGCGAGCGCGTAGGCGAGGGTGGACTTACCGGAGCCGTTGGGACCCATGATGGCGTGCGTCTCATCGTCGCCAACCCTCAGGTCGACGCCGCGCAGGATCTCCCGCAGGCTGCCGTCGGCTTCCGTGATGGAAGCGTGCAGGTCGCGGATCTCAAGGGTGGACACTAGGACTCCTCTATCGAAACGAGGACGTCGTCGCCCTCGATTTTCACTGGGTATACGGGCACCGGGACGGTGGCGGGCATCGAGGTCGGCTTGCCGGTGCGCAGGTCGAAGCAGGACCCGTGCAGCCAGCACTCGATGGTGAAGCCGTCAACCTCGCCCTCGGACAGCGGCACGGCGGCGTGCGAGCACCAGTCGCGGATGGCGAAGACCTCGCCCTCGGACTCCACGATGGCGATCTCGTCGCCGCCGAGCACGACGCTGATCGCCTCGCCGTCCTTCAGCTCAGAAACAGCGCACGCCCGAACGAAGGGGGCGGACCCTGATCCGCTCATCGCTGAGCCTCCTGCTCACCAGCCCGGGCGGACAGTTCGGCCTCGATGGAGGCGGCGATCCGCTCTTCGAGCTCGGGGATGCCGATCCGGGCGATCAGCTCGCCGAAGAAGCCGCGGATCACCAGGCGGCGGGCCTCCTCGAACGGGATGCCCCGGGCCTGCAGGTAGAACAGGTGCTCGTCATCGAGGCGGCCGCTGGTCGAGGCGTGCCCGGCGCCGACGACCTCCCCGGTGAGGATCTCCAGGTTCGGCACCGAGTCGGCGTGCGCCCCGTCGGTGAGCACCAGGTTCCGGTTGTACTCGTAAGTGTCGGTGCCGGTCGCCTGCGGCCGGATGAGCACGTCGCCGATCCACACGGTGCGCGCGTCCTGGCCGGACAGCGCCCCCTTGTAACCGACGCGGCTGCGGCAGTTCGGCGTGTCGTGGTCGACGAACAGCCGGCTCTCCAGGTGCTGCCCGGCGTCGGCGAAGGTGATGCCGTACAGCTCGGCGTCGCCGCCGGGGGCCGCGTACCTGACGGTCGGCGACAGCCGGACCACGGTGCCGCCGAGGGTCACCGCGAAATGCCTCAGGTGCGCGTCCTTGCCCAGCGTGGCGACGTGGTGCGTGACCTGGACGGTGTCGGTGGCCCAGTCGGCGAAGTAGACGACGGTGAGGTCGCCGCCGTCGGCGACGTGGATCTCGACGTTGTCGGCGTAGGTGGCGGACCCGGTCTGGTCGATGACCACCGTCGCCCGGCCGTAGGGCTGCACGTCGATGACCAGGTGCCCGGCGGCCGCGGCGGCAGTCCCGTTGCCGGTGACGCGGACGTAGGTCGGCGCGGACGCGACCGCTTCCTTGGGCACCGAGATGACGGTGGCGCTGACCGCGGCGGCATACGCCCGGGCGCTGACCCGGTCCATCGGCAGGAACGGGAGGACCGATGGTGCCAGCCGCCCCCGTTCGGACAGGTCGAGCTTGTCGACGGTCACTTCCGGGGCCGCCTCGACCGCGACGGTGACGGCGCCCGTGAAGGCCGCGTCCTTGTGCAGGGACCGCAGCCGGTTCAGCGGGGTGAACCGCCACTCCTCCTCGCGCCCGGTGGGCACGGTGAAGTCGTCGGGGTTCGCGGACCCGGATGAGTGCAGGCTGGAGACAGGCGCGGTCTCGACCGCGCCGGCGAGCGAGCTCATTAGCCGACCGCCCCTTCCATCTGCAGCTCGATCAGCCGGTTGAGCTCGAGCGCATACTCCATCGGGAGCTCGCGGGCGATCGGCTCGACGAAGCCGCGGACGATCATCGCCATCGCCTCGTCCTCGGTCATGCCCCGGGACATCAGGTAGAACAGCTGGTCCTCGGAGATCTTCGAGACGGTGGCCTCGTGGCCCATCTCCACGTCGTCCTCGCGGACGTCGTTGTACGGGTAGGTGTCCGAGCGGCTGATCGAGTCGATCAGCAGCGCGTCGCACTTGACCGTGGACTTGGAGTGCGTGGCGCCTTCCTGCACGTTGATCAGGCCGCGGTAGCTGGTGCGGCCGCCGCCCCGGGCGACCGACTTGGAGACGATCGTGGAGCTGGTGTTTGGCGCGCAGTGCACCATCTTGGCGCCCGCGTCCTGGTGCTGGCCCTCGCCGGCGAACGCGACGCTGAGGGTCTCGCCCTTGGCGTGCTCGCCCATCAGGTAGACGGCCGGGTACTTCATCGTCACCTTGGAGCCGATGTTGCCGTCGATCCACTCCATCGTCGCGCCCTGGTAGGCGACCGCGCGCTTGGTGACCAGGTTGTAGACGTTGTTCGACCAGTTCTGGATGGTCGTGTAACGGCAGCGGGCGTCCTTCTTGACGATGATCTCGACGACCGCGGAGTGCAGCGAGTCGGACTTGTAGATCGGCGCCGTGCAGCCCTCGACGTAG
>Ga0302314_10004307_pt1 | contig 26207 bp, 20 predicted proteins | sample III_Palsa_N2_3_FD_200533 | JGI IMG/M metagenome (GOLD analysis project Ga0302314, IMG submission 200533) | Peat permafrost microbial communities from Stordalen Mire near Abisko, Sweden - III_Palsa_N2_3 | ecosystem: Environmental > Terrestrial > Soil > Palsa > Peat permafrost | place: Sweden...
TCGCGTCTATGTCTCGTCGCTCGGCGGGTGGAGGAAGACCTGCGCTGGAATGATCGTGAGTGAGCCGGAGCCCATAGGCGGCTCCAGGAAATATAGTTGACTCGCCTCAGTGTCCTCGCAGCTCCAGCTTCTCCATCGCCTCTTGCGCCTCGATTGTCATGTTCGCGACCTCGGGGACCGTGACTCGAAGGCTCGTGGCGCGAGAACGCATGTGCTCGTAGGCCTGGCCTTCCGACATCTTCTGGTTCTCGGACAGGACGCGAATTGCCTTCTCGATCTGGCGTCGTGACTTGATGGTCATCTCGAGCTTGACGATCTTTCCCTGCAGGCGCTGTCGGAAACTCTGGGACGAGCGCGGCAGGACGAGCGTGCTGAGGATCCCGCTGGATCGAAACGGCTTCGTGATAACGCCATGGGCGTGGGTGTCGAGCAGGAGCTTCAACGGTCACTACTCCGAGCGGCAGCGATGCAGCGGCTGCCGCTAGTGGGCCAAGAGGACTCCATCACCGCCTGTGTTGACAGACCGGAAGCTCGATCGGCCGCTTGAATTCGCTGCGTGGCCGATTTCGAGACGTCGGCGCAAGCCGCGATTGACATCCGATGCAGCTGGCAACTTTTTCAGGCTAGAAGGACTCCAGCGAACTTCGTCAATTGTCAGGTCGCAGATCGGCTGGCGCTGGTCGTGTCTTGTCGCTGCTTGACAGGGGTTGCTCGCGGCAGAACAAGCGCACCACGACTATCCAGCGGCGATTCGGCTCGTCGAGCCCCGAACGATCAAGCGAGGCGCGGAAGTCAATGCGAGAAGCGGCGGCGAACCGGCGCCGGTGTCGTGAACGTCGATCATCTGCATCAGGGCGGCCACGGCCAGCTCGGCGGCCTCCGCGCTCGGAACGGCCACGGTGGTCAGCGCGGGGCGCACCTCGCTGGCCAGCTGAATGTCGGTGATGCTGCAGACGGACAGATCGCGCGGCACCTGCAGCCCGAGGTCCGCCGCGGCCTGGAGCGCACCGATTGCGGGCAGGTCGTTGCTGACGAACAGCGCGGTCAGGTCGGGGACGGCGGCGAGCAGGGCGTGCGCCGCGCTGCGTCCTGCCTCGATGGTGTCGCGACCGAACCGCGTTTCCGTTTCGGTGTGGGACAGGCCTGCACGGTCCATCGCGGCGCAGAACCCGCGGTAGCGCCAGATGTGGTTGCCCGTGGGTTCGCTGCCGACGATCGCGCCGATGCGGCGGTGCCCGAGCTTGATCAGGTGTTCGGCGGCGATGCGGCCCGCCAGTTCGAAATCGACCGCGACGCAGGGGAGCGCAGGCGGCTCGCCGGGGTGCTCCCACATGCACAACACCACCGGCACGCCGCGTTGGCGCAAGCCGACCAGGGCGTCCATCTGGACGAAGTCCGCATTCATGACGAGAACCCCGTGGGCGAGAGAACCGCCGACGGCATCCAGGTAGTCGCGTTCCTGCTGCGGGTCGTCGTTCGTGTTGCAGACGACCAGGAAGTAGCCGCGGCTGCGCACGGCGCGTTCGACCGCCAGTGCAAACTCTGGATAGAACGGGTTCGCGATGCTGCTGACCACCAGAGCGATCGTGGACGGCCGGCCCTCGGCGAGCGCGCGCGCGTTGAGGTTGGGGCGATAGCCCAGCGTCTGCACGGCGGCGAGCACGCGTTCGCGGGTCTGCGCCCCCACCTTGCCGCGACCGCGAAGCACGTTGGAGACAGTGGCCGCGGTGACGCCGGCGTGACGAGCGACTTCTACAAGGGTGGCCATGCCTCGATTGTGGCGGTCAATCGGCCATCCAGGCGGCGACCCCTGCCGGACCCAGTTCGCGCTCGCCCAGCAGCCAGGTGGCTCCGGTCGGCGCCGGGACGGTGACCTTCCCGGGGCCGCTGTGGAACGCGAATTGGACGCGCCCGCGGCGACGCAACCGCAGCCCTTCGGGCAGGCTTGTCACGTCGAGCCTGGCGTCGCGCGCGGCGGCTTCGATCAACGCGTCCAGCAGCGCGGGCTCGAACGTCGCGGCGAGATAGCGCGCGCGGCCGCGCCTTGTCGCCGCTGCGCCGCCGTCGTCGAAGCGAGCCAGCACCTCGGTGTCGGCGCCCGCTTCCAGATGGTCGCGCCAGGCGCTGGCGGATCCTTCCAGTCCCGGTCCCGTCACGCCCATCTTCACGCCCGGCCGGAGCGATTCCACGCTGCGCACGCGCACGCCCGCGAAATCGGCCAGCGGACCGGGCGGCAGGCGATCGGCGATCCGGAAGTCCGCACTCTTGGAGCCGCTGCGTGCGCCGATCACGACCTGGGCCTGGCTAGTCTCGAGACGCTTCGCGAAGGCGGCGTCGGCGGCCAGGAAAGCAGGCACCAGGACCATCGCGCGGCCCTCGAGCGCGGCGTCCGGGCCCACGATGTCGACGTCCAGTCCGAGACGGCGCGCCGCGCTGTACATCGCGAAGGCCGCGCCGAAATAGCTGGCGTCGGCGCCATGGCGTTGCACTTCGAGCATCCAGTGGCTGGTGTAGTCCAGCACGAGGGCGACGGGCGAGCGCGTGGTGGAGGAACCGCTGTGCTCGAGTACCTCCCGGATCGCGGGCAGCTCGGTGGCCACGCGGGCGGCTTCGTCGCCCCCTGGCGTGACATGATCGTCGCTGTCGTGCAGACCCGAATGCATCTGCTCCTGCGCGCAGGGCAACTGGCGCCATCGAAAATACGAGACGAACTCGGCCCCATGGGCGAATGCCTCCCACGTCCACGCACGCACCTGTCCCGGCTGCGGCGACGGGTTCCAGGGCGCCCAGTTCACCGGGCCGGCCTGCTGCTCCATCACGCCGAAGCGGCCACGTCCCACCTGGCGATAGAGGTCGTGGTGGAACGCCGCGATGTCGGGATGCCCGCTGCGGGCCCAGCGCACGCGTTCCTCGGGATCGATGAACGCGGTCGAGTCGGTGTGGCCCAGCGGATAGCTGTCCCAGGTCGCCATGTCGAGATCCGGTCCCATCGCGTGATGGTCGAACTCGCCGAAGAAGCCCATGAAGTTGTGCAGCACGATGCGCCCTGGCGAATGCGCGCGCAGCGTGTCGACCTGCATGCGGTTGAAGTGCAGCACCTCGTCGGAGGCGAAGCGGCGCCAGTCGAGCGCGTGGATCGGGTTCGCCTGGGCGGGGAGGCCGACGGGGAATCCGATCTGGTCGAAGCTGTCGCACGTCATGCTCCAGAACACGTTGCCCCATCGGCGATTCAGCTCGTCGATGCTGCCGTAGCGCCGTGCCAGCCAGCCGCGGAACCGCTCCAGCGCCTGCTGCGAGTAGGACTGCACGGTGTCATGGCACCCATATTCGTTGTCGGTCTGCCAACCGATCACCGCCGGATGATCGCCGTAGCGGCGCGCCATCGCCTCGACGATGGCCTGCGACGCGCTGAAGTACTTGGCGCTCGAAAAACAGGCATGTCGACGGGAACCGGCATGTCGGGTGCGGCCTTGCGCATCGACGGCCAGCACTTCCGGATAGCGTTCGGACAACCACCGCGGCGGCGCGGCCGTCGGCGTTCCGAGGATCACCTCCAGGCCGGCCCCCGCCAGGGTGGACACGGCCTCGTCGAGCCATGCCCATTCGAATTCCCCCTCGCGCGGTTCCATCAAGGCCCATGCAAATTCTGCGATCCGCACGATCCTCAGGCCCATCGACGCCATCCGTTGCGCGTCGTCGCGCCAGCGCGTCCGATCCCATTGTTCGGGGTAGTAGCAGACTCCGAGTTTCATGTGCGAGAGTGTAAAGATTAAACGATTAACCCCACTATGCGTTCGCTCTATCGTTGCTGTCAATCGAGTTCGCGCACCAGATCTATGCTCGTTATGCCTTGATCTATGACTCTTCGCACCGTAATGGTTCTCCCGGATGACCTGCGATTCGCAGAGGCGGATAGTGTCAATAAATTAAACGCTTAATCTCTTCATGACAGTTCTCCATCTCCGCGGCGAAGCCACTCCGGTCGAGCGCGACTTCCTGGCGCTGGGCGACGGAGGCCGCGGCCCGCGAGGAACGCTGGCGGTCAACAGCCGGTGCCTCGAGCGTGACGGCCGGCCGTGGATGCCGGTCATGGGCGAGTTCCACTACTCGCGCTGCCCGGCCAACGAATGGGCGGACGAGCTTCGTCGCATGCGCGCCGGCGGGATCGACATCGTGGCGACCTATGTGTTCTGGAGCCACCACGAGGCCCGGGAAGGCCGCTACGACTGGAGCGGATTGCGCGACCTGGGCCGTTTCGCCCGGCTGGCGGACGACGCCGGCCTGATGTTCTACCTCCGGCCCGGCCCTTGGGTGCACGCGGAGGCGCGCAACGGCGGACTGCCGGACTGGCTGCAGGCGCAAGGCGACGCCGGTGCGCTGGCATTGCGCAGCAACGACCCGCGCTACCTCGCGCCTGTGCGGCGGTTCTTCGCGGAAATCGGCCGTCAACTGGCCGGCCTCCTCTGGTCCGATGGCGGCCCGCTGGTGGGCGTGCAGCTCGAGAACGAATACGACGGCCGCGGCCCCGGCCGCGGTGCGGAGCACATCGCCGAACTCAGGCGCATCGCGCTGGACAGCGGGCTGCGCGTCCCGTTGTGGACGGTGACCGGATGGCCGACGCTGGACATCCCGCCGCGCGACGTGCTGCCGGTCTCGGGCGCCTATCCCGACGGCTTCTGGAGCGGAGCCATCGGTCCGCAGCCGCCCTCCGGCGTGTTCGCGTTCAACACGGGGCGCAGCATCGGCGAGATGGGCAACGTGGGCGGCACGCCGCCCGAAGGCCGGATCGACGCTTCGCACTACCCGTTCTTCCTGGCCGAGGCGGGCGGCGGCATGCACGTGTCCTACCACCGTCGTCCCGTGGTGACCGCGGACGACGTGGCCGCCTGCGCGCTGGTGCAGATCGGCTCGGGCGCCAACCTCTATGGCTACTACATGTACCACGGGGGCACCAACCCCGGCCGCGGGCTGCAGGAGACGCAGGCGACCGGCTACCCCAACGACGTCGCGGAGCTGGGATACGACTTTCGCGCGCCCCTCGGTCAGTACGGCCAACTGCGGGCATCCTATGGCCGCCTGCGCACGCTGCACAGCTTCATGGCGGCCTTCGGCGAGGCGCTGGCCCTGACGGAGTCGTCGGTGGGCGAGGCCACGGATCCGGCGGACCTGACGCGATTGCGCGTGGCCGCGCGAACCAGCGACGACAACGGTTTCGTGTTCGTCAACAACCACTGCCGACACCATCCGCTGCCTTCGTTCGACCACGTGCAGCTGACGCTGGCGTTCGCCGACGGTCGCCGGCAGACCCTGCCCAGCGAGCCGGTGAACGTGCCCTCGGGCAGCTATTTCATCTGGCCCGTCAACCAGCGCATCGGTGCGGCGCGGCTGCGCCACGCCACCGTCCAACCGTTGACGCAGTGGCAGGAGGGCGGACGCACGACCTGGGTCGCCTTCGTGGTGCCCGGCATTCCCGCGGAGCTGTGCTTCGACGCCTCCAGCGTGCGCGACCTGCCGGTGCCCGACCATGCAAGTGCCCGCATCCAGGGGGATGCCGCAGTGCTGCGGGTTGGGCCGCAATGCGCGCTGCCGCTGGTGATGCGGACGGTGGATGCCGATGGCGTCGCGCATGCCATCGTGCTGCTGTCGCAGTCCCAGGCCGACGCCGCCAGCCGCCAGCACCTGGCCGGACGCGATCGCCTGGTGCTGTGCGAGGCCGGGTTGCATGTCGAGGGCGACACCGTCGTCGTGCTGGGCGCCCGGCCGCCGGCGGTGCAGGCATGGCCCGCGGACGACCTGGGCGGCGGCGCGGGCCTGGGGCGGTGGCTCGACACGCGCGAGCAGCCAGTGGCCATGCCGATGCGATCGAGCGTCGAGCGCGACGTGCAGACGCCTCCCGCTCAGCGCGCCGGGCCGGTGATCGCATGGCGGGGCCGCGGCGTGCCGTTGGCCCCCGAAGACGAGGCCTATGCGACAGGCATGTGCGTGCGCATCGAACCGGAGCACGCGTGCCCGGCCGGTGCGCGCGTCCTGGCGCAGATCGACTACGTCGGCGATGCCGCGCGACTGCTCGCCGACGGCGTGCTGGTCGACGACCAGTTCGCCGACGGGCAGCCGTGGATCGTCGGCATCCACCGCTTCCTGCGCCCCGACGGCTGCTGGCCCGAATTCCAGTTGCAGATCGTGCCGGCGAATCCGGAGCTCCCCATCTTCCTCGAGCCGGCCGCGCGCGCGCGGCTGGCCGCGGCTGCACCTCGGCGGGCCGCACTGCTGGCGGTCGATGCGCACGTGCTGCGGCGCGCGCGGCTGCATTTCCGCACCAACGAGGCGCCCCGATGGCTGGACTGACTCTTCGATCACTGAACAAGCAATACGGCCAGGTCGCCGTGGTGCGCGACGTCTCGCTGGAGATCGCCGACGGCGAGTTCTGCGTCTTCGTCGGCCCCAGCGGTTGCGGCAAGTCCACGCTGCTGCGGATGATCGCGGGCCTGGAGGACATCAGCAGCGGCGAGCTGCGCATTGCCGGGGAGCGTGTCAACGAGCGCGCGCCGTCGCAGCGCGACGTGGCGATGGTGTTCCAGAACTACGCGCTCTATCCGCACATGACCGTGGCGCAGAACATCGGCTTCGGCCTGGGCCTGGCCGGCGTCGACAAGGCGGCCGCGCGCATGCGCGTCGACCGGATCGCCCAACTGCTGCAGATCGGCCCGCTGCTCGAGCGCAAGCCGGCATCGCTGTCGGGCGGCCAGCGCCAGCGCGTGGCGATCGGTCGCGCGCTGGTTCGCGAGCCGGGCGTCTTCCTGTTCGACGAGCCGCTGTCGAACCTGGACGCGGCGCTGCGCGCCCAGACCCGCGTCGAGATCGCTCGCCTGCACCGCCAGTACGCACGCGCCGCATCGGTCTACGTCACGCATGACCAGGTCGAGGCCATGACCCTGGCCGACAAGATCGTGCTGCTGCGAAGCGGCCCCGATGTCCTGACCCACGGCAGCGTGGCCCAGGTCGGCACGCCGCTGGCGCTGTACCGCGAGCCCGCCAACCTGTTCGCGGCGACCTTTCTCGGCTCGCCGAAGATGAACCTGCTGCCGGTGCAGGTCGAGGCCGTCGACGCGCAGGGCCTGACCTTGCGTACTCGCGACGGATCGACGATTCGCGCCGCGCTGAACGGCTCGGGCGTCCGCGCGGGCGATCCGCTGACGCTCGGCGGACGCAGCGAGGAACTCGTCCTGCAGGCCGAGCCCGGCATCGGCAGCCTGCCTTGCCAGGTGCAGTGGGTGGAGCGTCTGGGCGACATGGCCTACGCGTATCTGGGCGCGGCGGGCAGCGATCTTCCGCTGGTGGTGCGGCTGGGCGGCCGCGACGGCGCGACGGTCGGCGACGGTGTGCAGGCCCACTGGCCGGCGGCCTCCTGTCATGCCTTCGATGCGAACGGCCTGGCCCTGCGGAGGCTGGCTCCGTGAGCACGACGCGCCGTCGAATCCTGCAAGCCGCGGCGGCCGGAGCCTTCGGGCTGCCGACGCCGGCTCGCGCGAGCAATCCGCCGCTGAAGGTCTGGATCAACGGCGACAAGGGCTGGCACGGCCTCGCAGTCGCCGCAGCAGCCTTCGAGCGCGACACCGGCGTCGCGATCCAGATCGAGCATCCGGAAGATGCGATCTCGAAGTTCGAACAGGCCGCGGCAGGCGGCAAGGGGCCCGACGTCTGGATCTGGCCGCACGACCGCCTGGGTAGCTGGTCCAGCGCCGGCCTGATCTCGCCGGTCACGCCGTCGAGCGCGACGCGGGCGGCCATCGACGACCAGGCCTGGAGCGCCTGGCAGCTCAAGGGACTGACCTGGGCCTTCCCGCTGGGCATGGAAACGGTGGCGCTCCTGTACAACAAGTCGCTGGTGCCGACGCCGCCCGCCAGCTGGGACGACGTGATCGCGATCGACCGCCGCTTGAGCGCGCAAGGCAAGCACGCGATCCGCTGGTGGATGACCGAGGTCTACTACAGCTGGGGCCTGATCGCCGCCGGCGGCGGCTACGCCTTCGCGCGCCGCGCCGACGGCAGCTACGACGGACGCGACACGGGCATCGCGACGGCCGGGGCCGCCAAGGGCGTCGACGTCATGCTCGACCTCGTGCGGCGCGGCATGTTGCCGCGCACCGTGACCTATGCCGACGCGGAAGCCGCGATCAACGAGGGCGAGGTCGCGATGACGTTCAACGGGCCCTGGGCCTGGGGCAACCTGCGCAAGAGCGGCATCGACTTCGGCGTCGCGCCCTATCCGCGCATCGGCAGCCACCCCGGCGGCTCGTTCGTCGGCGTGCTCGGCGCCATGATCTCGAGCGCGAGCCGCCAGCGCGAACTGGCCCACGAGTTCATCGAGGACTACCTGCTCAGCCTGCCGAGCCTGCGCGCGATCGATGCCGACGTGCCGCTGGGCGTTCCGGCCAACAAGGCGCTCTACGCGGAGCGCGCGGTGGATCCGTTGATCGCCGGCAGCATGGCAGCGGTGCGTGCGGGCACGTTGATGCCCAGCAATCCGGAGATGACCCGCTTCTGGACCGCCATGCAGGCGGCGCTGCAGAACATCATGCAAGGCCGCGAGCAGGTCGGCGCCGGCCTGGCGCGCGCGGCCGCGCGCATCGTGGGGCCGGCATGAGGTCGCTGGTGCTTGCACTTCACGCATTGGGCGCCGCGGCGCTGGTGGCGGCGCTGATGCTGGCCTTCGCGCTGCACGCCGCGCACGCGAGCGGCTGGGCCCTGGGGGTGATCGCACTCGCGGCCATCGCGACGTGGATCTACGTGAGTCCGCGCTTCATGGCCTGGCGCTACATCGTCCCGGGCGCCTTCGCGGCGGCGATCTTCATTGTCTTTCCGATGGCCTACACGGTGGGCATCAGCTTCACCAACTACAGCGGCGAGCACCTGCTGTCGTTCGAGCGCGCGACCGACGTGCTGCTGGCGCGCGGCGACGGCGATGGCAGAAGCCTGTCGTTCATGCTGGAGCCGGCGGCCGGCGGACAGCATCGCCTGTGCTTCGTCGCCGACACGGGCGAGCACTACGCGAGCCAGCCATTCCGGCTTGGCGACGCCGTGCGCTTGCCGTTGGGCGTCGATGACGGGTCCGCGGTGTCCGCGCCGGCGCTCGACCTGCGTGCGCTGGCGTCGAACGTGCCTGCGCTGCGGCGAGTGATCGTCCGGTTGCCCGACGGCAGCGAGATGCGGCTGCTGAGCCTGCGCCGCTTCGCCGTGGAGCGCGCGGCCTACGTCCGCGAGTCCGACACGACCCTGCGCGCCACGCGCGACGGCACGTTGCTGACGGCCGACCATGCGCAGGGCTGGTGGCGCCGCGCCGACGGCACGCCGGTGACGCCCGGCTTCCGCGCCACGGTGGGCCTCGCCAACTACCGCAGCATCTTCACCGAGCCGCGCTTCTACCAGCCGTTCGCGCGCGTCTTCACCTGGACGGTCGCCTTCGCGTTGCTCAACACGCTGTTCACGTTCACGATCGGCCTGCTGCTGGCGGTGGCGCTGAACTGGCCCGCGCTCAAGGGCAAGCCCGGCTATCGGATCGCGCTGTTCCTGCCCTATGCAGTGCCGGCATTCATCTCGATCCCGGTGTTCCGCGGGCTGTTCAACGAGAACATGGGCGAGATCAACCTGGTGCTGTTCCAGCTGTTCGGCGTGCGCCCGGGCTGGTTCAGCGACGCGACGCTCGCGCGCTCGATGGTGCTGATCGTCAACACGTGGCTCGGCTACCCGTACATGATGATCCTGTGCATGGGCCTGATCAAGGCCATCCCGGGCGAGTTGTACGAAGCGTCGTCGCTGGTGGGCGCGGGGCCGCTGATGAACCTGTTCCGCATCACGTTGCCGCTGATCGCGCGGCCGATGGCGCCGCTGCTGGTGGCCTCGTTCGCCACCAACTTCAACAACCTCACGCTCGTCGCGCTGCTCACCAACGGTGCGCCGGACTACCTCGACACGGCCGTGCCGGTGGGCGCCACTGACCTTCTGGCGTCCTACACCTATCGCATCGCGTTCCAGGACTCGGGCCAGCACTACGCGCTGGCGTGCGCGATCGCATCGGTCGTCTTCCTCATCGTGGCCACGCTGGCGCTGGCCAACCTGCGGCTGTTCAAGGTCGGGCAGCCGGCTCGCTAGGAGAGGTTCAACACATGGCCGTCGTCGCCCCTTCCTCACAACGCTGGCGCGTGTTCGCGGTGCATGCCGCGCTGCTCGCCTTCATCGCGCTGACGCTGCTGCCGCTGCTGATGATCCTGTCGATCTCGCTGCGTCCGGGCAACTTCGCCGGCGGCAGCCTGATCCCGAAGGCGCTGACGCTGGACCACTGGAAGCTCGCGCTGGGCCTGTCCATCCTCGGCCCGGACGGCAAGTGGGAGGCGCCGCCGTTCCCGGTGCTGCAGTGGATCGCCAACTCGATGAAGGTGGCGTTCGTCTCGGCGACCGTGTCGCTGCTGCTGTCGATCACCTCGGCCTACGCGTTCGCGCGCATGCGCTTCCGCTTCAAGTCGCTGACGCTCGATGCGTTGCTGCTGCTTCAGATGTTCCCGTCGGTGCTCGCGCTGGTGGCCATCTACGCGTTGTTCGACCGCATCGGCGACTGGGTGCCGTGGCTGGGCCTCAACAGCCATTGGAGCCTGGTGCTGGCCTACAGCGGCGGCATCGCGCAGTACGTGTGGCTGATCAAGGGCTACTTCGAGAGCCTGCCGGTGGAGCTCGAGGAGGCCGCAGCGGTCGACGGCGCGACGCCGCTGGTCGCCTTCGTGCGCGTGCTGCTGCCGCTGGCCGGGCCGATCCTGGCCGTCGTGTTCGTGCTGGCGTTCCTCAGCGCGATGATCGAATACCCCGTTGCCTCCGTGCTGCTGCACGACGAGTCGCAACTGACGCTGGCCGTCGGTTCGCGCCTGTTCCTGTTCAACCAGCGCTACCTGTGGGGCGACTTCGCCGCGACCGCGATCCTGGCCGGCCTGCCGCTGACATTGCTGTTCCTGTTCACGCAACGCTGGCTGGTGTCCGGACTGTCCGCCGGCGCGGTCAAGGGATGACGGCGATGGCACGTCTCGCTGCCCTCCTCGCCGTGCTGCTGCTCGGATGCGGGCTGGCGCGTGCGGACGACTTCATGGTCGGCGCGGACGTCTCCACGCTCGCGGAGGTCGAGCGCCACGGCGGCAAGTTCTCGAACGCGGACGGCATGCCCGGCGACCCGTTGCAGATCCTCAAGAGCGCCGGCGTGAACTGGGTCCGCCTGCGCCTGTGGCACACGCCTGTGGCCGCCGCCGACGTCGTCGAGAACGGCCGCGTCGTGCTGAAGAAGGGCGCCGCGGTCGGCGGCGGCAACAACGATCTCGCCACCACGATGCGCCTCGCGCGCCGCGCCAAGGCACTGGGCCAGAAGGTGCTGCTGGACATCCACTACAGCGACTTCTGGGCCGACCCGCAGACGCAGGTCAAGCCTGCCGCCTGGGCCGACCTCCACGGCGCGGCGCTGCAGGCCGCCGTGCGCGAGTACACCGCGGACACGCTCGAGGCGCTGGACGCCGTCGGCGCCGCGCCGGACATGGTGCAGATCGGCAACGAGACCAACGCCGGCATGCTCTGGCCCGACGGCCAGACCTGGTCGGCCGACAAGGGCGCGAAGATCGGCGGCGACGCGGCGTTCGCCGAACTGCTGCGCGCCGCCATCGAGGGCGTGCGCGCCAACGATGCGCGCAACGGCCGCCACCTGAGCGTGATGCTGCACCTGGCCGGCGGCACCGACCCCGTGCTGTGCCACCACATGTTCGACCTGTTCGCGGCCGAACGCCTGGACTACGACGTCATCGGCCTGAGCTACTACAGCTACTACCACGGGCCGCTCGCGTCGTTGAAGTCCAACCTCGACGAACTCGCGACGCGCTACCGCAAGCCGCTGATCGTGGTCGAGACCGCGTACGGCTGGACGACCGACGATGCCGACGGCACGCCCAACCTGTTCAACGCCGCGCTGGCGGAGAAGGCCGGCTGGCCCGCGACCGTCGCGGGACAGGCGCAGGCGATCCGCGCCGTCATCGACACCGTCGCGGCCGTGCCGCTGGGCCTGGGCCGCGGCGTCTTCTACTGGGAGCCCGCGTGGATCCCCGCGAAGGGCGCGGGCTGGCGCACCGGCGACGGCGACAACTGGGAGAACCAGGCGCTGTTCGATTTCACGGGCCGCGCGTTGCCGTCGCTGCAGGCCTTGCGTGCGCCGGGCGCCGCGTCCGCGGTCGCGCCTTGAGCGTTTACGAGCATGCCAACGATTCATAGCTCGCGCACGAAACGGCAGTACTCATCCGCGAGCCGCGACCCTATCGTGACTGCACCATGAAGATCACCCAACTCACCACCTACCGCGTCCCGCCGCGCTGGATGCTCCTGAAGATCGAGACCGACGAAGGCGTCGTCGGCTGGGGCGAGCCCGTCATCGAGGGCCGTGCACGCACCGTCGAGACGGCCGTGCAGGAACTCGCCAAGCTCGTCGTCGGACACGATCCCGCGCGCATCAACGACCTCTGGCAGGCCATGTATCGCGGGGGCTTCTATCGCGGCGGCCCGATCCTCATGAGCGCGATCGCGGGCATCGACCAGGCGCTCTGGGACATCAAGGGCAAGGTGCTGGACGCGCCGGTGCACGAGCTGCTCGGCGGCCGCGTGCGCGACCGCATGAAGACCTATTGCTGGGTGGGTGGCGACCGCCCCGCCGACATCATCCGTGCGATCCACGGCGTTCGCGAGGCCGGCTTCGACACCGTCAAGATGAACGGCACCGAGGAATTCGGGATGCTGGCCACGCACGCGGAAGTCGATCGCGTGATCGCCAAGTTCGACGAGATCCGCAGCACGTTCGGCAGCGACATCAACTTCGGCATCGACTTCCACGGCCGCGTCGCGCTGCCCATGGCCAAGGTGCTGCTGCGCGAGCTCGAGCCGCTGCGTCCGCTGTTCGTCGAGGAGCCCGTTCTTGCGGAGCAGAGCGAGCACTATGCGCGCCTCGCGGACGCGACCTCGATCCCGCTGGCGGCGGGCGAGCGCATGTATTCGCGCTTCGACTTCAAGCGCGTGCTGGCTGCCGGCGGCATATCCATCCTTCAGCCCGACCTGTCGCACGCCGGAGGCATCACGGAATGCCACAAGATCGCCGCGATGGCCGAAGCGCACGACGTGGCGCTCGCGCCGCACTGTCCGCTGGGGCCGGTCGCGCTGGCCGCGTGCCTGCAGGTCGACTGGGTCTCGCATAACGCCGTGCTGCAGGAGCAGAGCGCGGGCATCCACTACAACCAGGGTGCCGAGCTGCTCGACTACGTCAAGAATCGCGCCGACTTCCGCATCGATCGCGGCTACATCGCCCCGAGCCTGCTGCCCGGCCTCGGCGTCGAGATCGACGAAGAGCGCGTCGTCGAGGCGAGCCGCTCGGTCCAGGACTGGCACAACCCGCTGTGGCGCCACGCCGACGGGAGTGTGGCCGAGTGGTGACCTCGTCTGCTCCCGCGGCACGCCTGATCGCGCTCGACTGGGGCAGCACGCGCCTGCGTGCCTGGCTTCTCGGTGACGGCGGCGCGATCCTGGCGGAGCGCCAGAACGGCGACGGCGCCTCCACGCTGGACGGCGCGTCCGCCTTCGACGCGGCGTTGACGGCCCTGGTTGGCGACTGGCTGGAGTTCGACGTGCCGTCGATCGCGTGCGGCATGGTCGGAAGCGCGCATGGCTGGCGCGAGGCGCCGTACGTTCCTTGCCCGGCCCGCATCGATCGCCTGCACGAGCGCCTGGTTCCCGTTCGCGCGCAAGCCGGCAACGTGGTGCATCTCGTGCCGGGCCTGGTCGACGAGCCGCCGCAGGCAACGCCCGACGTGATGCGCGGCGAGGAGACCCAGATCGTCGGCCTCGTCGAGGCGAGTCCCGAGCTGGCGGACCGCGCCAGCGTGCTGATGCCGGGCACGCATGCGAAGTGGGTGCAGCTGCGTGATGGCGCGGTGACCGGATTTCGCACGCGGATGACCGGCGAGGTCTATGCCTTGTTGCGCAGCCATTCCGTGCTGGCGCGTCTGATGGCGGCCGACGAATCCGGCTGGCATCCCGACGCATTCGACGCCGGCGTGCGCGCCGCGCGGCACGCGGGCGGTGCGGATCTGCTTGCCCAGTTGTTCTCGGTGCGCAGCCTGGGCCTCGCCCAGCGCTGGCCCGCGGCGGCGCTGTCGGATCACCTCTCGGGGCTGTTGATCGGCCATGAGCTGGTCAACGGCTTGCGCGAGGCCGAGGGCCCGCTGGTGCTGGTGGGCGAGCCGGCACTCTGCAATCGCTATGCGCATGCGCTGGAGACGCTGGGCGTCGCGCCCGTTCGCGCGCACGACAACACCGCCAGCGCCGGCTTGTGGCAACTGGCCGTGCGCAACGGATGGGTGCGCCGATGAGCGACCACGATCACGGCATGCGCTCCGCACGGTTCGACCGGGCGATGGCCCGGCTGCCGCTGGTGGCGATCCTGCGCGGACTGAGGCCCGAAGAGGCCGTCGACGTCGGACTCGCGCTCGAGCGCGCGGGCTTCTCGCTGATCGAAGTGCCGCTCAATTCGCCGCAGCCGTTCGAATCGATCGCGGCGCTGCGCCGCGCTTCGGGTCCGGACACGCTGGTGGGGGCCGGCACGGTCACGCGCGTCGAGGACGTTCAGCGCCTGCGTCAGATCGGTGCCGACATCGTGGTGATGCCGCATGCCGACGTCACGGTCATCCGGGCTGCGAAGTCGGCCGGGATGTTGTGCATTCCCGGGGTGGCGACGCCCACCGAGGCCTTCGCGGCGCTCGCGGCCGGCGCCGATGCGCTGAAGCTGTTCCCGGCGGAGCTCGTCACGCCCGCCGTGATGAAGGCGATGCGCGCGGTACTGCCCGCGAACGTGCGCCTGTTGCCGGTGGGCGGGATCCATCCGGCGAGCCTGGCGCCGTGGGTCGCCTCCGGGGCGGCGGGCTTCGGCCTCGGCTCGGCGCTCTACAGCCCCGGCTGCGATACGGAGGTCGTCGCCGCGAATGCCGGGACGTTCGTGCGCGCCTGGCACCAATGTCATCGACCGTCCACGTCCGCGTAGCCGAGAGGACAGATTCGACCCCGATTTCGCTTTGCAGATGGCCGCGTCCCGGCGCGGCTTCGAGTTCCGATCCAACGATAACCATATGGAGACAACCATGAACCCGATTGCCCACCGTCCGTTCCAGCCGCAGCCGCGACGCCTCGGCGCGCTGATCCATGCCGCGTTCATGCTGCCGGTGTTCGCTGGCGCCGCTGGTGCGCACGCGCAGGCGGCGACCGCGGCCGCGGCGCCCGCCTCGGCGGCATCGCAGGCCGACGACGGCGCGCTGACCGTCACCGTGGTCGGCGTGTCCGCCTCGCTGCGCAGCGCGGTCGCCGCCAAGAACGACTCGAACTCGATGATCGAGGTGATCGCTGCGGAAGACATCGGCAAGCTGCCCGACACCACGATCGCCGAGTCGCTGGCCCGCCTGCCGGGCCTGGCGGCCGGCATCGATCGCGGCAATGCCAGCCAGCTCGTGGCGCGCGGCCTCGGCCCGCGCTTCATCGGCTCCACGCTCAACGGCCGCGAGTTCGCCACGACCGAGCCGGACCGCGCCGTGCGCTTCGAGATGTTCCCGTCGGAGTCCATCTCGGGCGCCAAGGTCTACAAGACCCAGTCGGCAGAACTCGTCGAAGGCGGCATCGCCACCACGGTGGACCTGCAGACCGTCAGCCCCCTCGCCTACAAGGAGCGCATGGCCTCGATCAAGGCGGATGCGGAGTACTACAAGCAGGGCGCGGACATCGAGGGTGCCAAGAAGGTGGCGCCGCGCCTGGGCGCCGTCTATGTCGACCAGTTCGCCGACCACACGATCGGCGTCGCGCTGGCGGCCAGCTACTTCGATCAACCCGATGTCAGCGACCAGTTCCAGAACTACGGCTTCAACGGGGCGAGCGCGTGGGACGTGGACGGCACCGGCGGATCCGAGACGCCGCCCTGGGGCTTCCAGAACCAGGTCGTCAACGGCACCAACAAGCGCTCCAGCGTGCTGGGCAAGGTCGAATGGAAGCCCGACGCCGATACGTCGGTGACGGGGGACGTCTACACGGCGAATTCCGACATCCACGAGAACTCGATGTACCACGTCGCGGGGACCGGCTACCCGTATACCGACATCACCGTCTCCGACGGCTTCGTGACGGGCGGGACGGCGCAGAACGTGAGCATGAACACGGTCGAAGGGTTGTGGAAGCAGAACCAGCGCGACTTCGCGGCGGGCCTGAACGGCAAGACCAAGCTGGCGGGCTGGAAGCTGGAGGGCGACGTCGCGCGCTCCACGGCCACGCGCGACACGCTGTGGGCAGGCGTGGGCTTGTGGATGAAGACAAACGGTGCGCTGACCTGGAGCGCTCCGTACAACGGGTGGGCGACCTACTCGTACAGCGAAGACACCGGCAATCCCGACAACTACGGCGACACGGTCTATGAACAGTGGGGGCCGAACTACGCGGGGCACCTCACCGACTCGCTGGACTCGCAGGTGCTCAACATGAGCCGCGACGTGAACTGGGGCAGCGTCAGCGCCGTCAAATTGGGCCTGCGCGCCACGCAACGCGAAAAGCGCTACGACCAGATCTCCTGGGACTTCGACGACACGACGGTGCCCCTCTCGACCGCCGATCTCCAGCGCGTCCATGTGTCGGGTCGCCCGGACTTCGTCGACTTCATCGGCGGCCTCGACTCGGCGATCACCAAGTACTTCGGCGCCGACGCGCTGAGCACCAGCGGCCGCACCGCCACCGACAGCGACCTGGTGAACAAGGACTGGCGTGCCAGGGAGAACAACACCTCGGCCTATGTGCAGTTCGACTTGTCGGGCGACGGGTTGGCCAAGGGCTATCGCGGCGACTTCGGCCTGCGTGTGGCCCACACCGACCAGACCGGCTACGGCTACCAGCAGGTCGACGCCACCGGCGCGCCGCAACTGGTGTCCGACGGCCTGGGCTACACGCGTTTCCTGCCCAGCCTGAACCTGGTGTTTTCGCTGGACGAAGCCGAGGAGCAGCAACTACGCTTCGGCGCGTCGCGCGCGATGTCGCGCGCACCGCTGGACGTGATGAACGACGCCCATGTCGTCACCACCCCAACCGAGGCCGGTCAACTGACCACGGTCACGGGCGGCAATCCCCGCCTGAAGCCGATGATGGCCAACCAGCTCGACCTGGCCTACGAGGATTTCTTCGCCAAGGGCAGCCTCGTTTCTGCCGGCGTGTTCTTCAAGCAGATCACCGACTACATCGCGCTCGACACCGTCGAAGGAACCTACAACGGCCAGGATGCCTATTTCACGGAGCAGGTCAACCGCGCCGGCGGCCACGCGCAGGGCTTCGAGCTGGTCTATCAGCAGGCCTTCAGCAAGCTGCCGGGTCTGTGGAGCGGGCTGGGCGTGATGGCCAACTACACCTACACGAACAGCAACATCAAGGACATGGCCAGCGACGGCTCGCCGATCCCGACCAACGGCCTCATGAAGCACAACATGGGCGCGACGCTGTGGTATGAGCACGCCGGCTTCGAGGCACGCCTGTCGGCCAACCACCACTCGCAGTACAACCGCGCGCCCACCTGGGACTCCACGCAGTTCTACTACAACGGCGCCGAGACCTGGGCCTCGCTGAACCTGTCGCAGCAGATCACGTCGCACCTGCAGGCCCGCTTCGGCATCGAGAACCTGACCAACCAGCGCGTCATCTACACGGATCCGACCGAACGCTACAACCAGTGGGACTTCCAGTACGGCCGCCGCTTCGACATCGGCCTGACCTACAAGCTCTGAGCGAGATCCGAATGACGCAACGACTCGCCGGCAAGGTGGCGCTCGTCACCGGCTCGACGCTCGGCATCGGCGCGGCCACCGCGCGGATGTTCGTGCGCGAGGGCGCACGCGTGGTGCTCAACAGCCACGTTGATGACGATGCGGCGCGACGCATCGCCGAAGAACTCGGGCCCGAACACGCCTTGTTCGTGCAGGCCGACGTGTCGGACGAGGCGTCGGCGCAGGCGATGGTCGACAAGGGCGTGGCGCGATTCGGCGCGATCGATGTCCTGGTCAACAACGCGGGCCGCAACTTCTTCAACGACCCGCTTGCGCTCACCATGGCGCAGTGGCGCGCCTGCATGTCGGTGGATCTCGAAGGCGCCTGGCACTGCGCTCGCGCGGTGCTGCCCGGCATGCTGGCCCGCGGTGCCGGCAGCATCGTCAACATCGCTTCGGTCCACGGCCACAAGATCATCCCGGATTGCTTTCCGTATCCGGTGGCCAAGCACGCGCTGATCGGCCTGACCCGCGCGCTCGGCCTGCAGTACGCGGCGCAGGGCGTGCGCGTGAATTCGATCTCGCCCGGGTTGATCCTGACCGAAGCCATCGAGGCCTCGTTCGCGGCCCGCGCCGACCCCGCGGCCGAGCGAGCGCGGCAGACGGAACTGCTGCCATGCAAGCGCATCGGCCGGCCCGAGGAAGTCGCGGCGACGGCGCTCTTTCTTGCCAGCGACGAAGCGCGCTACATCAACGCGACCGACATCCTGGTGGATGGCGGACGCTCGCAGCTCTATCACGAGTAGGCGCCGCGTCGAGCCGTCATGCAGGATCCGCAGTCCGACCGATTCATCCGATCGCGCCTCAAGATGCGCCACCTGGTGCTGCTGGGCGAACTCGGGGAGCATCGCTCGATCCTGCATGCTGCCGCTGCGGCGCACATGACCCAGCCGGCGGCGTCCAAGATGCTCACGGAGCTGGAACAGATCCTCGGCACTCCGCTGTTCGACCGCATGCCGCGCGGCGTGGTGCCCACGCCCTTCGGCGAGATCATGATCCGCAGGGCCCGCGCGGCACTCGCAGAGATGAGCCTGGGTCACCAGGAGGTGATGACCTTGCGCTCGGGACTTGGCGGCCGCGTCGCGGTGGGCACGGTGCTCACGCCAGCGACCGGGCTCCTTCCCGCCGCGGTGCTCGGGCTGAAGGCGATGCATCCGAACCTGCATGTGGCCATCGAGGTGGATGTCAGCAAGACGTTGCTGGGACGATTGAGAGCGGGCCTGCTCGAGATGATGGTGGGTCGAATCCTCGAGCCCGAGGCCGCCGACGAACTCCACTTCGAGCCGCTGAGCGACGAGCCGCATTGCATCTTCGCGCGTGCCGGCCACCCGCTGCAGGGCCGCGATGACCTGACGCTCGCGCACCTGGCGGGCGCGGGATGGATCCTTCCCGCCCAGGGCAGCATCCTGCGCGATCGCCTGACGGCCCTGTTCCTCTCCTGCGGACTGGCGCTGCCCCAGCACACCGTCGAAGCCACCTCGCTGCCGATGATCATGGAGTTGCTCCGGCTCAGCGACATGGTGGTCGCACTGCCGCGCGAAGTCGTCCGAACGCATCTCGAACTTCGCCTGCTGGCATCGCTGCCGATCGAGCTGGAACTGCGGCTGGATCCGTACGGGATCGTGACTCGGCGTCACCACCCGTTGTCACCGGGAGGCCAGGCCATGTTGCGGGCATTGCGCGATGCCGCGCGAAGCGGCGTGGCCGACGCATCGGCACATCGCGCGGCCGAGTCGGAGCCGGGCTCGGTCGAGGCCGTTCCCTTCCGTGCGTCGAATGGCGGCGAAGAGCTGCCGCTGCATCGGCACGGGCTGCTAGAGGAGTCGCCGCCAGCCTGGCGAGCGACCGCGATCGCTCCAGGGCAAAGCGCGCTGTCAGGTTGATCGCACCGCCGCGACGGCCCTGATCGGCCAGGCGGCGTGCTTGTGCTTCGGCGCTCGTCGCGAGCAATCGCGTTGCGAGCGCGACCGATCCCGGAGGCGCCATGCGCGCGACCAGGATGCGATCCTGCGGCAGGTCTGCCGCAGGCGCGTTGACGACAACGATTGGAGACATCATGAGTATCAGTTCCGTCCTGCGCCGCGTCGGCATGGGCCTCGCCGCCTTGTCCTTGGCTTTCCCGTTGCCGGGAAGAGCCGCCACGTTTGCCAACGGGGCGGACGTCAGTTGGGTCAGCCAGGAGGAATCCTCGGGCTACTCCTTCTACAGCAGCAGCGGTACGCAGACCGACCCGTTCGTCCTGCTGAAGAACCTCGGTACCAACGCCGTGCGCCTGCGCGTGTGGGTCAACCCCGCGGACGGCTGGTGCAACGGCGCCGACGTGCTCTACAAGGCCAAGCGTGCGGCCGCGCAGGGCATGCGCATCATGATCGACTTCCACTACAGCGACTCGTGGGCCGATCCCGGCAAGCAGACACCGCCGGCGGCGTGGGCGAATCACACGGTTGCCCAGTTGAACAACGATGTCTACGCGCACACCGAGGGGATCCTGAGCTATCTCAAGGCCAACGGCGTGACGGTGACGTGGGTGCAAGTCGGCAACGAGATCAACGCGGGGATGCTGTGGCCGCAGGGCAGTACTTCTCACGCCAGCCAGCTCGCCGGCTTCATCAACAACGGCTACCAAGCCGTGAAGGCCGTCTACCCGGATGCGCTCGTCGTCCTGCATCTTGCCAACGGGTACGACGACGCCGGCTTTCGAGGCTTCTTCGACAGCATGAAGTCCGCCGGCGCGCGCTGGGACGTCATCGGCATGTCGCACTATCCGACGGCCTCCAACTGGCAGACGCTCAACAGCGAGATCGCGGCAACGATGTCCGACATGATCTCGCGCTACGGCAAGCCGGTGATCGTCTCGGAGGTCGGAATGGATTGGCAGTCCGCAAGCGTGGCCGACCAGATGCTGGCCGACCTGATGACACGCGAGAAGGCGCTCGGCGCGAACGGCCTGGGCGTCTTCTATTGGGAGCCGGAGGCCTATCCGGGCTGGCAGGGCTACACGCTGGGCGCGCTCGATGGATCCGGGCGATTTACCGGTGCGCTCGATCCGTATTGAACGAAGTCCCGCAGCGTCGGTGATTCGCCTCTTGACGCAATCAAGGATCGAGTTCGCAGCAAAGCGCAGCCCGTCGGCCGATGCCGACGCAGCCTGCGAGCAAAATCACCGAGTTGCTGCCATACCTGGCTTTGTTCAAGACCGGGAGGATCTGCTTCATGAGAACGTCACGCTGGCTCGCCGGAGCCTGGCTCGCATGCGCCATCGGCGGGGCGCATGCCGCCGACCCGGCGGCGGTCGCACGCGGAAAATACCTGTTCGAGGCCAGCGACTGCAGCGGTTGTCATGCGGGCAACGGCACAAGCGCGGCGCCGTCGGGCGGGCTCGGCCTGGACACGCTCTTCGGCAAGTTTCGGGCACCCAACATCACGCCCGACAAGCGGTACGGGATCGGCCTGTGGAGCGAGCCCGAATTCCGGCGCGCGCTGCGCACAGGCCTGGGCAAGCACGGCGAGTACCTGTTTCCCGTCTTCCCGTACGCGCCGATTGCGATGAGTGTCCCCAAGGGCACTGCCGCGAGCGAATGCCAAAGCACGATCCGCCGCGGAGGAAATCGTAAGTGCCGGGCAATCGAGTTCATGTTGTTCGCCGGGAAGCCGGGCTCTCCTCGTTTTCGCACTTCCAGGGTGCAGCTTCAAGCACACCGCTCACAAACATAGAGTCAGAATGACAGACTGCCCGGACGACAGCTTCTGAGAGCAACGTCGCAAAGGTGGCGTTGTTCTCGTTTCTCCTACAGCGATCTGCGGTAGCCCCAACACTCCTCGCGGGGTCTGGACTCTGCCAAGAGGCGTCGGCCGCCTCGGCACGGTTCAAGATAACCTGGGCCCCGGGGCCCAGACATGCGCTCAAGAGCTCCACCGTTTGGGTCGAATAGGTAGGTACTGCGCGGTCGTCACAGTGTTGGTTGGAGCGGACTTCGTTGCTACCGCCTGAGTTCACCCCTGCCTCCGGCCATCAACGAACTCTCGCTCGCGGCCGTTTTGCATCAGCCCACCGATACGTCATCAATGAAATCAGGCCGACGAACATCAGCAGCGCCGTCGGCGTTTCGGGCACCGCGGAAAGCGGCGGCAACGAACCGGACGGCGGGACGTTGACGGGACCCGTCGGTGAAATTGGAACACCCGACGGGCCGGACGCGATGGGGCTGCCACCGCCTTCGCGCCCAGCGTTTCCGCCGCCGCTTCCGATGAAGCAGCCGGCAGCACAACCTGCGTCGCTGCCGGCGCCGGCACCACTACCGCCGCTCGTGATGTCGGCAACGGAGCTTCCGCCCTCGGATAGCGGCATCGGAAAGAGATCCGGCGTCGACATGTCGCTGTCCTGGCTTGAGGGCGAGGAGGCGACCGTCGGCGGTGGCCCGGCGGCCGGCGAGATGTCGATCGGCTCTTCGTCCTCGGCCGCTTGAATGTGTTCGTCCGGCTTGCGAGTGACCAGCGACACGTTGTTGCATATCGTCGGCACGATCACGCAGGTATCGCCGACACAGTAGACGAGACCGCGCTCCTGCAATTGACCGTTCCACGCGGAGCGGTCCACTGCGCCATGGCAGGTCTGGCCATGGCCGCTGTGCATCTCGCGCAAGCCTTCGTAGTGTTGTTGGCCGACGATCGCGTCGCGAGTGATCGTCGCCACGTCGGTGTATCGGTGCGCTGCCATGAGCACGCGCAACTGCCGACGCGTCTCGTCCGTCATCGAGAAGTCGGACAGCGCACTCAGCGGATCGCCTCGATAGGGATTGGCGCCCGGATGTGCCCATGAGCAGGTGCTCGCGGCGGTGACCGCGATGACCGTCGCCATGACGAAAGTGATGCCCACGCTGCTGCCCCCATGCGCCTTCCTCGAGACCACTGTTTCGTCGTCGACGAGGAGGCTTGTTCTTGAAATTCATTCGGTCTCCGCCCGCTGGCCGAAGTCGAAGCCTTCGCTCCATCCTCTGCAAAGCACGTCGCGCTCCGGCTCGGAGGGCCTGGCGGCCCCAAGCGCGGGGCGAGCGGTTTGCGCAGGCGGAACCGTTAAATAGTTCTCGCCGGGAGGCACTAAAGACGGGATCCGGCACGTGTGCCGAGCCCCGCGCGCTGCTCGGGCAACGCGACGCGCCCCTTCGCAGCGCCCGCTTTACCGATTCGACGGGCGGGTTGCATTTTGTTACGCGTATTCATGGCTGAACTCGGGGCCAAGCACCAGCCTTGTCAGGGTGCGGCCACCTTGAAGCACCACGACGATTGCACGGGACTGCGACCCCCGACGATGCGCGCGCGCAGCGTGACCCAATAGCGCCCTGCCGGAAGCGGGCGTACAGGCACAAGGGCTGCGAACCCACCGTGCAACTGCCTGTCGAGGGTCACGTCGCTGCCGATGATCCCAGCATCGGCCAAGACGATGCTCGGGACGGCCGTGCCGCCGGCGTCCGTCAACGCGAAGCGCTCGATCACGACGCGCGGCGTTGCGGCATCAGCAGCGATGTAGTCCTCGTTCCGGAAGCCCACCAGTACTGGCGCGCCGGCCTTCGCGTTCGGAAGCAGCCCGAGCGGGGGCCGCGGGTTCTCCGCGGAAGCCGCGTAAGTTCCGCTCGGCACCGTCATCCCTGGAGCGGGATAAGTCACCACTTCCCCGGGCGGTGGCACCTGCCCGCCGCGCGCCTCGAACGGAGAGCCGAGGTCGATCGTGCACATGCCGGCGTACCGGCCCGAGCCGAACGCCAGGCCCACCTCGGTAACCCGGCTGAGGAGGAGCGCAGCGTGATAGACCGTGTTCATCAGTTCATCGACGCATGCCGAATCAGGCGCCGTCGAACCGATGCCGCCGATAACTTCGCTCGCGTACGACATCCGATAGCCGGCCATGCGCATACGGACAAACGGGTCCGCGCCGCTATAGGCCGTCAGGCCGGCGGTCTCCTCGTGCACGTTGGCCGCCGACTGCAAGCCGTTGACCTCGAGGTAGGCGGCATGGCGTGACGCGGCGACGCCGAGCGCAGACGACAGCGTGAGTACACCTGCTCCCGCACGTTGACGAATCGCGTTCAACTTGGCGATGGCCCCGGCGGGGCGAAGGTCCTCGTCATCGGCGCGGATTGCTTGTACTGGTGGTGCGTCGTCAGACGGAAGTCCAACCGAGGTCTCCGCTGCAGGCGACGTTTTCGAGGTGTCGGTTATTCGCGTCGAAGCCTCTGCCGCCTCGCCCAACCGTGCCTCGGCAACTGCCCAGGCGACGACGAGCAGGAGGAGGGGTCGGCGCATGGGCATCGTTCGGAAGAGGCCGCAAGCGGCCGAAGCGAAGCATTGTCACCGCGCCAGCACCTCCGCTTTCCACGGTACGAACGTCAAGTTTCGGGCTTCCAATTTGTTGCGACGGATGTCAGGGTTGGGTCGACTCCCGTCTCCCACCTACCCAAACTTCCCCTGCAGGTACCACCCCACCTCACCCACCTCCGGCGCGCGCCGGAAGCGGTAGACCCACAGCAGCGCGCCTTCGTTGTCCTGCGCGATGAAGTAGTCGCGCGCCGCGTAGCCGCCGTCCCACCAGCCGGACTCGATGCGTTCCGGGCCGGCGACGAGCCACAGGGGCTTGCCTGAGAGCAGCGGCGTGCCGCCTTCGTCGCGCAACGGCTGCGGCTCGCGCAACAGCCACACCGGGCGCTTGAGGCGTGGCCAGTGCGCCGGATCGCCCGAAGTCGTGGACGCCGGGCCGGCGGGCGCGGCGAGGTTCAGCGGCGTGCCGGGCGAGCGCGTGCGTGCCGGCACGGCGTCGCCGCCTTGGCACACCGCGGTGGCGAGTTCGGGGCGGTGGTCGGCCACCGGCTGCAGGCGCTGGATGTTGTGCGCGCCGAGCCGGGCCTCGAAGCGCTCCAGCAGCCGGTGCCAGCCCTCGCCGACGCTCGCGGCCGACGGGAACAGCTCGGTGTTGGGCGGTGCGCCGGGGGTGATCGAGTGGCAGTGCAGGCTCAGCTCGATCACCGACGCGGCCAGCGGCAGGCGCTGCAGGCGCTCGCGCAGCAGCGAATGCAGGTGGGCGGTGTCGGCCACCGGTTCGCCCAGGCCGATCTCCAGCACGGTGCTGCGCGAGGCCGGATCGTCCAGCATCTTGCGACGGCTCTCGTGATGCAGCCGCAGCTCGAAGCCGCCGACCAGGCCGTGGTGCGCGGTGGCCCAGGCCGTGAGCCGGTTCAGCAGCACCGCGGCGCCGGTGAGCAGCGCGGCGCTGTCGTCGGCGCGCATGAACAGCTCCAGCCGGCTGTCGAAGGTGGGCGCTGGCTGCAATGCGGTGCGCGGGTCGGGCTGGTCGCCGAGGGCGCGGTCGATGTCGGCCAGCAGCTCGGCGCCGAAGCGGCGTGTGAGTCCGGCGCGCGGCTGCTTCCACAGGTGAGCCGCGGTGGCCAGGCCCAGCGCCTCGAGCGCGGGCAGGTGCGGCGCGGCCGCGGCCATGCGGGCGACGGGCACCGCGCCGACGCGCGCGCGCCAACCGGCCTTGCTGTCGGGGCAAGTCGGCTCGGCCTCGTCGCCGACGAGGGCCATCCACTGTGCGCCCTGGGCGGTGGGCGCGCACGCGACGCGCAGCGCGTGGCCCAGCGGCACGAGTTCGGCGCGCAGCCGCTGCAGCAGCCGCGCCAGGCCGCCGAAGTAGCGCAGGCTGGCCTGCACCTCGGCCAGCACCACGTGGTCATAGGCTAACGAGACGGCCGGCGTGAAGCCCATCAGCACATGGGCCACGGCCATCAGCGCGGCTTCGTCACGTGCCGGGTCGGCCTCCCCCAGGCGCGCGTGCGGCGCGAGCGCCAGCGCGGTGGCGCGCTTCTGGCCGGGCCGCACGCCGCAGTCGCGCGCCGCGGCGTTGGCGGCGACGATGCGGTGGCGCTCGATCAGCGCGACCGGGCCGATGGCGTCGACCTCGTCGAGGTCGTCGACGCCCTGCTGCTCGGGCGACGGCTCCGGCGCCAACGTGGCGACGAAGGATTCCAGCGACAACGCCGGCAGGTGAACGCCGATCCACAACATGGTGCGGCGCCCTCATGCGATGGTGGACAAGGCCGCCACGCTCGTGCGCGTGCGCCGGGGCGTGAGCGCCCGCTGGCGCGCGGCGCGCGAGAGCACGGGCGGCAGCGCGAGCAGCACCGGCTGCTCCAGCGCCGGGCCGCGGCGCTTGACCAGGCGCACGGCCAGCGCGTCGGGGCCCGCGCCGGACAACGCCAGCCGCAACGGCGCCGGGCTGGGCTGCGCGGCCGCGGCCGCCGCGCGCACGACGAAGGC
>Ga0302314_10004309_pt1 | contig 26205 bp, 22 predicted proteins | sample III_Palsa_N2_3_FD_200533 | JGI IMG/M metagenome (GOLD analysis project Ga0302314, IMG submission 200533) | Peat permafrost microbial communities from Stordalen Mire near Abisko, Sweden - III_Palsa_N2_3 | ecosystem: Environmental > Terrestrial > Soil > Palsa > Peat permafrost | place: Sweden...
CGATGAAGTTGCGCAGGTCGACGGAACGGCGCTGCGGGCGCATCCACTTGCGCAGCGAACCGATGACGTGCGAGACGCCGTCCATCGCGGGGAAGATCTCGGCCAGCAGCGTCTCGTGCTGCGAGCGGTGGCCGTAGTCGGCGCTGATCGCGTCGCACAGCGCCTGCTTGTTCTCGCGGATGAAGCGCTGCAGCGTGCGCAGGTCGGCCTTGCGTTCGGCCAGCGTCGGCACCGGGTGCGCGAAGTAGGCGGCGCGCTGTTGCGCGAGCGCCTCCTCCAGGGTGCGGGCGATCTCGGACGGCGTGGGGGCGATGTTGGGCAGGTCGTTCTTCATGGCGTCTCCTCGGACGGCGCGAGTCGCGCGTCCCGAGCCTCGATTGTCGGCCCTGGGCGGTCCCCGCGTCCTCAGGGTGACCCCTGTCGTGTGCGTGACAAGGCGGCCGGAAAAGCCCGTCCGGTGGCCGCTGGAGTCGGTTGTACGTGGGACCGTCTCGTCAAACCTCGTGCACCATCTCCATCTCGGCTTGCGCGCCGTCCGGCTTCTTCGCCGCGGGCCTGGCCTTGCGGATCAGCAGCAGCAGCGGCAGCGAGACCACGGTCAGCGCCAGCATGAAGCGGAAGTCGTCGAGGTAGGCCATCATCGCGGCCTGACGGTCGACCAGCGAGTTGATGATGCCCAGGCCGGCCTGGCTGGACGGGTCGACCAGCGCCGGCAGCGCCTGGAATCCGAGGTTGCCGGGCGTGATGTCGGACGCGAGCTCGGCGTGCGCGCGCGCCGTGCCCGACGTGAGCATCGCCTGCACGATGGAGATGCCCACGCTGGAGCCGATGTTGCGCAGCAGGCTGAAGATCGGCGTGCCGTCGTTGCGCAGCTCGGGGATGAGCGTGGCGAACGCCACCGCGCTGAGCGGCACGAACGTGAAGCCGATGCCCAGGCCCTGGATCACGCCCGACACGATGATGATGCGGCTGCTCATGTCCAGCGTCATGCCGGTCATCATGTACAGCGCGATCGCGGTGAGCGTGAAGCCGAGCGCCATGATGGCGCGGGCGTCGATGTAGTGCAGCATGCGGCCCACCATCAGCATCGCCACCATCGTGCCGATGCCGCGCGGCGCCATCACCATGCCGGTGTAGACGACCGGGTAGCCCAGCAGGCCCTGCAGCAGCGTGGGCAGCAGCGCCATCGTCGCGTACAGCACCAGGCCGACGATGAACGCGAACAGCAGGCCGGTGACGAAGTTGGCGTCCTTCAGCAGCCGCCGGTCGAAGAACGAGGTGCCGATGGCCGTGAAGGTGTGCGCGACGAAAAACGCGAACGCGATCAGGCAGCCGATGGCCTCGACGCGGATCTCGGTGGAGTCGAACCAGTCCAGCTGCTCGCCGCGGTCGAGGAACATCTGCAGCAGGCCGATGGCCAGGCTCAGCGTCGCGAAGCCGAACAGGTCCAGCTTGATGCCGGCGGGACGGCTCTCGGGCAGGAAGCGCGCGATGCCGTAGAACGCCAGCACGCCCACCGGCAGGTTGATGTAGAACACCCAGCGCCAGCTCGCGTTCTCGGTGAGCCAGCCGCCCAGCATCGGGCCCAGGATCGGGCCGATCATGATGCCGGCGCCCCAGATCGCCATCGCCTGGCCGATCTTCTCCTTGGGGTTGATGTCCAGCAGCACCGCCTGCGACAGCGGCACCAGCGCCGCGCCGAACAGGCCTTGCAGCAGGCGCGCGGCGACGATCTCGAAGATGTTGTCGGCCATCCCGCACAGCGCCGAGGCCACCGTGAAGCCGGCCACGGCGATCAGGAACACGCGGCGCCGGCCGAAGGCCGAGCACATCCAGCCGGTGAGCGGCGTCGCGATGGCGGCGGCCACGATGTACGAGGTGAGCACCCAGGAGATCTGGTCCTGCGAGCTTTGCAGCGCGCCCTGCATGTGCGGCAGCGCGACGTTGGCGATCGTGGTGTCGAGCGCCTGCATGATGGTCGCCAGCATGATCGACACGGTGATCATGCCGCGGTGCGGAATCAGTCGATGGTCCCCCAGGCTCACGACGCGTCTCCCGGCTCGGGCGCATCGCCGCCCTGGAGGTTGGCGCGCACGCGCTGCAGCATGCTGACCAGTTGCCTGCGCTCCGCGGCGCTGAAGCCGGCGAGGGCGGCTTCCTGCACGCGGTCGCTGACGGCGAACGCCTTCTCCAGCGCGGCCTCGGCGCGCGGCTGCAGTTCGATGGCGTTGGCGCGGCGGTCGGTGTCGCTCGGGCGGCGCGTGATCCAGCCGGCGGCCTCCATGCGATCGACCAGCGTGGCCACGGCCATGGGTGTGAGGTCGAGATGCTGGGCGAGCTCGGCCTGGGTCGGCGGATGGCCGCTCTCGTTGTACTTCACCTGGCCGATGAGGCGGCATTGCGCGCGCGACAGGCCCAGTTCGACCCGCGACAGCTGGTCGAACTGGCGGCCGTACAGCCGCCCGACCTCGTTGACGATGAACCCGACGCGATTGGAGAATTCCGCTGGCTTTTTCATATAGGGATATATGATAAACCAGCTTATTAATTGAGCCTGAACTGCCCGCCCGGGCAGGGGGTATTCGGCGCGGCGGCAGACAGTTGCCCACGGCTCAGGACGGCGCCGCGGGTCGCCGCTAACATGGCGCATCCCATCCCGCCGAAATGGCTCCATGCCGTCGCCGTCGCGCCCGACCGCCGCCCTTGCCGAACGCCTTCCGACGCTGCCGCGCTGGACGACGACGCTGGTCACGGCCGCCGCGGCGATCGTCCTGCGCGCGCTGCTGCAGCCGGTGCTGGGCGACAAGATGCCGTTCCTGCTGGCGTATCCGGCCGTCGTGCTGGCGTCGTCGATGTGGGGCATCGCGTCCGGGCTGGTCGTCGCGCTCGCCAGTGCCCTGGTGACATTCGTGCCGTGGATCCCGCCGACGCTTCCGGCCGAGGAGCGGCCGATGCACATCGGCGCGTTCCTGCTCGTGACCATCTTCATCAGCCTGGTCACCAACCTGCGCGCGCGCGGCGCGGCGACGCCCGACTCGCACGACGACGCGACCGGCCTCGACACGCCGCTCGCCACCTGGCTGCGTGCCGTGCTGTGGGGCGCGCTGCTGATTCCGCTGACCGCGTTCGTCGCGGCGTCGTGGTGGGGCTACGAGCGCGCGGTCGGCGAGGCGGAGGGCGCGGCCGAGCGCGCCGCGATCCTGGTGCGCGGCCAGGCGCAGCACACCTTCGAGATCGCCGAGCAGATCGCGCACCGCGCCAACGACGCCGCGGGCAGCGACGACGCGAAGGCGCGGGCGCGCGAGCCCGAGGTGCACGCGCGGCTGGCCGACATGGTGGCGGGCCTGCCGTCGGTCGTGAACCTGAACGTGTGGGACGCCCACGGCCGGCCCGTCGCCCGCAGCGACCGCTATCCGACCGACCACATCGCGTCGGTGGAGGATCGGGCCTACTTCCAGCAGCAGAGGACCGCACCGGTGCCGCTGGGGATCAGCGACGTCCTCACGGGCCGCCAGACCGGCCTGCGGCTGCTCAACGCGACGATCCGCCGCGACACGCCCGACAGGCAGTTCAACGGCGTGGTGTCGGTGTCGCTGTCGCCGGCGTTCTTCAGCGAGTACTACCGCGCGCTGGCCGAGGAGAACCCGACGCTGGCGCGCTTCGCGCTGGTGCGCACCGACGGCACGATCCTGGCCAACTGGCCGCCGTCGGAGCCGGGCGCCGGGACGCAGCGCGTGACGCTCAACGACGACGTCTTCGCGCGCGTGAAGGCGGGCGAGCGCGCCGGCCACCTCGAGGTGACCGCGCGCCGCGACGGGCAGCGCCGCTTCGTCAGCTTCCAGCGCGTGGGCGACTATCCGCTGTACGTGGTGGCCGGCGTCAGCCGCGCGGCGATGCTGGCCGGCTGGCTGCGCTACGTCGGGCTGCTCGCCGCGCTGCTGGTGCCGGTGACCGCCGGGCTCACCTACGTGTCGCTGGTGGCGCTGCGCAAGACGCGGCGCGAGCAGTCCATCACCGCGGCCCTCAACGAGGCGATCAAGCGCCGCGCCGCGGCCGAGAAGGGCATGCTGGAAAGCCAGAAGCTCGAGACGCTGGCGCAGCTCACCGGCGGCGTGGCGCACGACTTCAACAACCTGCTGGCCATCGTCAGCAGCAGCCTGCACGTGCATCGCCACCTGCATCCCGAGTTCAGCCAGGAGCGCCACGTCCAGGCGATGGCGCGCGCGGTGCAGTCCGGCACGCGGCTCACGCGCCAGCTGCTGTCGTTCTCGCGCAAGCAGGCGCTGCGGCCCGAGGTGATCGCGCTGCAGACCTGGCTGCCGGGCGCCGAGGGCCTGCTGCGCAGCACGCTCGGTTCGCGCATCGCGATGGAGATCGCGGTGGATGCCGACGCCTGCCCGGTCAGCGTGGACGTCGCGGAGCTGGAGCTCGCGCTGATCAACCTGGCGCTCAACGCCAAGCACGCGATGCCCGGCGGCGGCCGGCTGCGCATCGCCGCGCGCAACGAAGGCGCTTCGGAGGACGGCACATCGATGGTGGTGATCGCGGTCGCCGACACCGGCGTCGGCATCGCCCCCGACGTGCTGCCGCGCGTGTTCGAGCCGTTCTTCACCACGCGCATGCACGAGGCCGGCTCGGGCCTCGGCCTGAGCCAGGTGCACGGCTTCTGCGCGCAGGCCGGCGGCCTCGCCCGGATCGGCAGCGAGCCGGGGCAGGGCACGACGGTGGAGATGGTGCTGCCGGCCGAACAGCCGATGGCGCGCCCGCCCGCGGCGACGGAGGCGACCGACCCCGAACGCCTCGCCGGCCACGTGCTGCTGGTGGAGGACAACGACGATGTCGCCCAGTCCACCGCCGCGATCCTGCAGGCGGCCGGCCTCGCGGTGACGCACCAGTGGAGCGCCGACACCGCGCTGGCCGCGCTGCAGGGCGGCGCCACGCTGCCCGACATCGTGCTGAGCGACATCGAGATGCCCGGCAGGCTGAGCGGCATGGACCTGGCGTTCCGCCTGCGCGAGCTGTGGCCGCGCCTGCCGGTGGTGCTGATCACCGGCTACGCCAAGCAGCTGGAGGATGCCGTCTCGGGCGGCCTGCGCGTGCTGCCCAAGCCGACGCCGCCGCAGGAACTGCTGCGCGAGTTGCGCCGCGCGATGGCGGCCGTGGCGACGTCCTGAGTGCGCGTCCGGAACGAAGATCCGCGCGCGATCGGCGCCGTGGATCTCGAACTCGCCCGGCTCAGCCGCCCAGGTAGGCTTCCTGCACGCGCGGCTCGTCGAGCAGCTCGCGGCCGCTGCCTTGCAGCACCACGTGGCCGTTCTCCAGCACGTAGGCGCGCTCGGCGATCTTGAGCGCCTGGCGCACGTTCTGTTCGACCAGGAAGATCGTCAGGCCGCCGGCGTTGATCTCGCGCAGCGTGCGGAAGATGCCCTGGACGACGATGGGCGCCAGGCCCATCGACGGCTCGTCCAGCAGCAGCACACGGGGCCTGGCCATCAGCGCGCGGCCGATCGCCAGCATCTGCTGCTCGCCGCCGGACAGGTTGCCCGCCAGCTGTCCCTCGCGCTCCTCCAGCCGCGGGAACAGCGTGAACATGCGCTCGAGGTCGCTCGCGCGCGCGGCCGCGCCGTCGCGCCGCGTGTAGGCGCCGAGCTCGAGGTTCTCGCGCACGGTCAGCGTCGTCAGCGTGGCGCGGCCTTCGGCCACCTGCACCAGGCCGGCGGCGACGAGCTTGTGCGCGGGCAGGGCGCTGACGTCGTGGCCGTCGAACATCACCTTGCCGGCCGCCTTGGGCACCAGGCCGGACAGCGCCAGCAGGGTCGTCGACTTGCCCGCGCCGTTGGCGCCGACCAGCGTCGTGATCCGGCCGGCCTGCAGCGACAGGTCGACGTCGCGCACTGCCTCGATGTGGCCGTAGTTGACGCTCAGGCCCGTGACGGAAAGAAGCGCCTCGGTCATTCCGCGACCTCCGGCGTCACCGACACTTCGTCGTCCTCGCGCCCGAGATAGGCCTCGATCACCTGCGGGTCGTTGCGGATCTGCTCGGGGCCGCCGTGCGCGATGATCTTGCCGAAGTTCAGCACCGAGATCTCCTCGCACAGGCCCATCACGAAGCGCATGTCGTGCTCGATCATGAAGATCGTGTAGCCGCGGCCCTGGATGTTGACGATCTCGCGCATCAGCTCGGTCTTCTCGGTGCTGTTCATGCCGGCCACCGGCTCGTCGAGCAGCAGCAGCGTCGGCTCGGTCGCGAGCGCGCGCGCGATCTCGAGCTTGCGCTGCGCGCCGTAGGACAGGTTGTCGGCCAGGTCGTCGGCCTTGTGGTCGAGCTCCATCCACGACAGCAGCTCGCGCGCGCGGTCGCGCGCGCGGCGTTCCTCCGCGCGGTACTTCGGCAGCGCGAACAGCAGGCCGGGCAGGCCGTAGTCCATGTGGCGGTGCATGCCGACGATCACGTTCTCGATCAGCGTCATCTCCTTGAAGATGCGGATGTTCTGGAACGTGCGCGCGATGCCCGCGCGCGTGATCTGGTGCGGCTTGCGGCCCAGCAGGCTCGTGCCGTTGAGGACGATGTCGCCGGTCGACGGCGGCAGCAGGCCGGTGATCAGGTTGAAGACGGTGGTCTTGCCCGCGCCGTTCGGGCCGATCAGGCCGGAGACCGTCCCGGGGCGCACCGCGAACGAGACGTCCTGCAGCACCTTCAGGCCGCCGAAGTGGCGCGAGACGTTGGTCAGCTTGAGGAGATCGGTCATCGGGAAATCTCCCCGCTGCGCGCTGCGAGGCGAGCGCCTTCGGGCGGCCGGGCGTCGCTCATGGCGTCGCTCCCTTCCCGCGCAGGCCGAACACCTTGCGCAGCCATGCCGGGTTCCATAGCCCCTTGGGCATGAACAGCACGATCAGCACCAGGATCAGGCCGTTGGCGACGGCGCGGTAGTCCTTGAAGCTGCGCAGCAGCTCGGGCAGCAGCGTGATGATGAACGCGCCGAACACCGGGCCGAACAGGCTGTTGATGCCGCCGAGGATGGTCATGGTCAGGATCTCGACGCCGCGGTCGAAGCCGAATTCCTGCGGGCCGATGAAGAAGGTGAGGTGGGCGTTGAGCACGCCCGCGAGGCCCGCGATGGCCGCGCCGAGCGCGAACGCGAGCATCTTGTGGCCGTTCACGTTGATGCCCATCAGTCCGGCGGCGGTCTCGTCTTCCTTGATCGCCTCGAACGCGCGGCCGATCTTCGAGCGCCGCAGGCGCGCGAGGAAGGCCAGCACCAGCACGACGGCCAGCAGCACGTGCCACCACTGCGTCAGCTGCGGGATGCCGTTGAGGCCCAGCGCGCCGCCGGTCAGTCCCTCGGCGCGGATGATGACCAGCCGCACCACCTCGCCGAAGGCCAGCGTGGCCATCGCGAGGTACACGCCCGACAGCCGCAGCGTCGGCCCGCCGATGACCACCGCCACCAGCGCTGGCGCCGCCATGCCGGCCGCGATCGCCACGGGGAAGGGCCAGCCGTAGTTCATGGTCAGGATGGACGAGGCGTACGCGCCGATGCCCATGAACGCCGCGTTGGCCATCGCCAGCATGCCGCACGACAGCGTCAGGTAGATGGACAGCGCCAGCAGCGACGCGGTTCCCAGCGACAGCACGAGGTTGCTGTAGATGGACCAGAAGTTGTCGAGATAGTCGAGCATCGTCGAAGTCAGACTTTCCGTTCCTGGACGCTGCCGAACAATCCTTTCGGGCGGACGAGCAGCACGAGGAACAGCAGGCCGAAGGCCACCGCGTCGCGCATGTCGGAGCCGATGTAGGCGACCGACAGCACCTCGGCAAAGCCGAGGAACAGGCCGGCCAGCATCGCGCCGCGGATGTCGCCCATGCCGCCGAGGATGATCACGGCGATGCCCTTGTGCAGCATCGGCTGGCCCATCAGCGGGAACAGCGCGTTCGAGTACAGGCCGATCAGCACGCCCGAGATGCCGCCCAGGCCGGCCGCGGCGAACGAGGTCAGCATGAACAGCCCGTCGACGTTGATGCCCAGCAGCCGCGCCGCCTTCGGCGATTCGGCGATGGCGCGCAGAGCGCGGCCCAGCTGCGTCTTCTTCAGCGTGAGCATCAGCACGGTCATCATCACGAACGACACGAGGATGATGCCCAGCTCCAGCACCGTGACGTCGATGCCGGCGATCTGCAGCGAGTCCTGCGGCAGCACCTCGCTCGGGAAGCGCTGGTTCTCGGCGCCGAACAGGCCCTGCACGAGGCTGTTGATCGCGATCGCCAGGCCGATCGTGGCGATCATCGGGATCAGGTGCGGCGCCTCGCGCTTGCGCAGCGGCTTGAGCACGATGCGGTCGATCAGCAGCCCCAGCAGGCCCGAGAACGCGAACGCGAACAGGATGGCCGCCCACAGCGGGAAGTGCAGGCGGGTGATGGCCACGAGCGCCGCGTAGGCACCCACCATGAAGACGGCGCCCTGCGAGAGGTTGACGACTCCCAGCACGCCGAAGACCAGCGTGAAGCCGAGGGCGAACAGGGCGTAGACGCAGCCGAGCGACAGGGCGTTGAAGAGCTGCTGTTCGAGCACGAGGAAACCTGGTCAGGAATGAAGTTGCGGCCCAGGTCGGGCCGCTGGCGAGTGTAGATCTTCAGCCGGCCGCAGGCCCGCCCAAGGGAGGGAGGCAACCGGCTTTGCCGGGGCCGAACCGGCCGGGCCCCTCGGGGGGGCAGCGACCAGCGGGAGCGTGGGGGCCTATTTTTCGATCTCGTAGCTCTTGCCGCGCGTGGTGCTGACGATGGCCTCCTGGTTGGCGTCGTAGCCGGCCGGCTTGCCGGACTTGTCGGTCACGCGGCGGAACGCGAACGGGCCGGTCGCGCCGTTCCACTTGACCGCGGGCAGCGCGGCCTGCAGCGCCTCGCGGTCCTTGGCCAGGTCGCCGCTCAGCTTGATCTTCTTCATCGCCTCCGCGGCGATGTGCATCGCGTCGTACGCCTGCGCCGCGAACTGGTCGGGCGGCGAGCTGTATTTCTTCGTGAAGGCGATGATGAAGCTGGTGTTGGCCGGCGTGTGGTTCTCGATGGACCACGGGCTGCCCACCCACAGGCCATCCGACGCCCCCTTGGCCAGGTCGAAAACCTTGACCGAGTTCATGCCGTTGCCGCCGATGAACGGCACGTTCAGGCCCAGCTGGCGGGACTGGACCATGATCGGCGCGCCCTCGGCGATCAGCGCCGACAGCACGATGGCGTCCGGATTGGTCGCCTTGATCTTCGTGAGCTGCGCCTTGAAATCGACGTCGCCCTTGGCGAAGGTCTCGGTGGTCGTGACCGGCATCTTCTGGTCGTCGAGCGCCTTCTTGAAGGCGTCGTAGCCGCTCTTGGTGAAGACGTCGTCGTTGCCGTACAACACGGCGACCTTGCGGATCCTGGCCACCTTGGCCGCGATCCTGATGGTGACCGGCAGCACGTCGCCCTCGGTGACCGAGTTGCGGAACACGTGGTCGCCGATCGTCGTGATGCCGTCGGCCGTGTTGGAGGTGCCGAAGACCACGATCTTCGAGGCCTGCGCGATCGGGTCGGCCGCCGACGCGGAGTTCGACAGCGTCGGGCCGAACAGCATCAGCGTCTTGTCCTGGAAGATGAGCTTCTTGAAGGCGTTGATCGCCTCGTCCTTCTTGCCTTGCTCGTCCTCGATGACCAGCTCGATCTTGCTGCCGTTGACGCCGCCCGCGGCGTTGATCTCGTCGGCCGCCATCTGGAACCCGTTGCGGATGCTGACGCCGTACTGCGCCGCCGGGCCCGAAAGAGCTTCGGCCACGCCGATCTTGATGGGCTGCGCCGCCAGCGCCGATCCCAGCGAGATGGCGGCGGCCAGCGCGACGGCGGACATCCGGGCAAAGCGTTGATGCGATTTCACGAGTCGTGTCTCCATGGCGGTTCGATGAACAGCCGTAAATGTAAGCGCAGTGCGAGGGGTCTGTTGCGAGGGGATTGCCATGTTCAATGATTTGAATAAGAATGATTCCTATTCGTGCTAATAGCCATCACGGAAATAGTCTCCTCCAGGAACGCCAAGAAAAAATGAACCGCCTGACACCCATCGCATCGGCCCTTCTTGCACTGACGGCCGCCGCGCCCCCCGCCTGGTCGCAGGCAGCGCCCGCGCCCGCGACCAACGCCGCCGCCGCCGCCATCGGCCCGGGAGCCGCCGTCGTGATGGGCATGCAGGAGGTCGAGGTCGAAGGCCAGTCCGCCGGGGACTTCAGCAAGAACAGCGCGTCGCTCAACAAGCTGCCGGCCGACCTCAAGGACGTGCCGCAGTCGGTCACGGTGCTGAGCAAGGCGCTGCTGCAGAGCCAGGGCGCGAACTCGCTGTCGGACGCGCTGCGCAACGTCCCGGGCGTCACGCTGGGCGGTGCCGAAGGCGGGCAGATCGGCAACAACATCAACCTGAACGGCTTCACCGCCCGCACCGACATCTATCTCGACGGCTTCCGCGACCGCGGCCAGTACTACCGCGACACGTTCGCGCTCGACTCGGTCGAGGTGCTGATGGGCCCGTCGTCGATGCTGTTCGGCCGCGGATCCACCGGCGGCGTGATCAACCAGGTCAGCAAGGTGCCGCAGCCCAAGCCGGTGACCGAGGTCGACGCGTCGGCGACGACGACCGGCATGGCGCGCACCACGGTCGATATCGACCGCGCGGTCGATCCGACGACGGCGGTGCGCATCGCCGGCATGGCGCAGTCGGGCCGTCCGACGACGCGCGACGAGATGAAGAACACCGACGTCGGCCTGGCGCCGTCGGTCCGGTTCGGCATCGGCACGCCCACCGAGATCACGCTGTCGGCGCTGCTGCAGAAGAACCACGACATGCCCGACTACGGCTTCTCGCCCTACGGCTTCGCCCCGGCCATCTCCCGGCCGGTGAACGTGCCGCACGACAACTTCTACGGCTACACCAACGACCGCACCGACCAGGACGTGGCGACGTTCTCGGCACTGTTCTCGCATCATTTCGGCGACGACATGACGCTGCGCAACGAGATCCAGAGCAACCACGTGCACGTCGACGCCCGCGAGACCGCGTCGCAGTCCGTGGGCATCCCGAGCGCGACCGCCGCGGGCGGCTTCCGCCCCGCGCTCGCGACGGATCCGTTCGACTCGCTGTTCGTCAAGCTGCAGAGCCACGACCGCGTGATCACCGACCACTCGGTGTTCGACCAGCTCGACCTGTCCGTGCGCCTGGACACCGGTCCCGTGCACCATGACCTGATCGCCGGCGGCGAGATCGGCAAGGACACGTACAGCAACCAGTCGCTGAGCCGCACCGGCACCTGCGACGGCGTGGCGATGGCCACCGGCTACGTCGGCTGCGAATCGCTGATCGATCCGGTCTACCAGGAGAGCCCGGCCGGCATTCCGGAGGTGCGGGGCAACCTGTCCACGAGCAGCGCCGACTCCTCCGGCATCTACTTCAGCGACACGCTGAGCATCGGTCCGCAGTTCAAGCTGGTCGGCGGCGTGCGCCGCGACTGGTTCGACGCGACGATCAACAACACCGTCGCCACGGCGACGACGCCGAAGAACGTCGCTCAGGACGTCGCCTACACCAGCTACCGCGCCGGCGGCATCTGGCAGCCGACGCTCGCGCAGTCGTACTACGTGAGCTACAGCACGTCGTTCGACCCGTCGCTGGAGCAGCTCACCAACACGACCGGCGCGACGGCGCCGCTGCCGCCCGAGACCAACCAGGCCTACGAGGCCGGCGGCAAGGTCGACATCCTCGCCGGGAAGCTGTCGCTCAGCGGCGCGGTGTTCCAGATCACGCAGGACGACGCGCGCTCGCAGGACGCCAGCGGCAACTACACCGCCACCGGCACGATCCGCGTGCGCGGCGCGCGGCTGGGCGGCTCGGGCCTGCTGGCGCACGGCTGGAAGCTGTTCGCGGGCTACGCATACCTCGATGCGAAGATCATCGACGGCATCGCCGTCGGCACGCAGGGCATGGTGCCGGGCAACACGCCGCGCGACTCCGCGACGGTGTGGTCGACCTGCGAGTTGATGCCGCACTGGGACATCGGCGGCGGCGCGGTGTACCAGTCCAAGCGGTTCGCGAACAACACCGACACGACGCTGGTCGGCGGCTACGCGCGCTGGGACGGCACGCTCGACTACCACCAGCCGACGTACGATGTCCACCTCAACGTGTTCAACCTGTTCGACCGCAAGTATTTCGACGCGTTGATCCAGTCCGACGGCGGCCGCTCGGTGCCCGGCACCGGCCGCAGCGCGATGCTGTCGGTCTCCTACCGCCTCTAAGCCAGCATCCCGCCGCGAGGCGGGCGCAAGCCACTGCCATGCTCGTCGCCATTCCCAACGCGCTGAACGCACAACAATTGCAGGAGGTGCGCGCGCGCCTCGAGGCCGCGGGCGACGCCTGGGTCGACGGCCGCGTGTCGGCCGGCTACCAGGGCGCGCCCGTCAAGCACAACGAGCAGATCGACGAGCGTTCGCCGGTGGCCGCCGAGTGCCAGTCCATCATCCTCGGTTCGCTGGAGCGGCATCCGCTGTTCATCAGTGCGGTGCTGCCCAACGAGGTCTACCCGCCGATGTTCAACCGCTACGGCGAGGGCATGGCCTTCGGCGCGCACGTGGACGGCAGCGTGCGCATCCACCCGCACACCGGCCGCAAGCTGCGCACCGACGTCTCGGCCACGCTGTTCCTCACCGATCCCGGCGACTACGACGGCGGCGAGCTGGTGGTGCACGACGCCTTCGGCTCGCACCGGGTGAAGCTCGCGTCCGGCGACATGGTGGTCTATCCGGCGACGAGCCTGCACGAGGTCACGCCGATCACGCGCGGCCGCCGCCTGGCCGCGTTCTTCTGGGTGCAGAGCCTGCTGCGCGACGACGCGCAGCGCGCGCTGCTGTTCGACCTCGACACCGCGATCCAGCGGCTGAACCAGACCGGCGCCGACGCGCAGGCGCGGCGCAGCCTGGTGGGCGTCTATCACAACCTCATGCGCCAATGGAGCGACACTTGAATTCACCGACCCGGGCCGACGTGGCCATCTGGCTGCGCAAGGTCCATGGCTGGATCGGCCTGTGGGGCGCGGCGCTGGGCCTGCTGTTCGGCTTCAGCGGCCTCTGGCTGAACCACCGCGCCGTGCTGCCGTTGAAGCCGGCGGCCGAACGCAGCGAGTCGCAGCTGCCGCTGCCCGATCCGCGTCCGGCCGACGCGCAGGCGCTGGCGACCTGGCTGCAATCCGCGCTGGCGCTGCCGCGGCCGGCCGGCAACGTGCGGGTCGACAAGGCCCGGCCCGCGCCCTGGGCCGAGGCCGCGGAGTCGACCCCGGCGATGCAGCCGGCGCACTGGACGATCGTCTTCAACGCGCCGACGGCGCAGGTGCAGGCGGAGTACTGGGTCGGCAATCGGGCGGTGAGCGTGCGCCGCACCGACAACGGCGTCGTCGCGACGCTGACAAACCTGCACAAGGGCATCGGCATGCCGGTGGCGTGGATCCTGCTGGTCGACACGCTGGCGCGCAGCCTGATCCTGCTGTCGCTGTCCGGGCTGTCGCTGTGGGTGCTGACGCGGCGCAAGCGCACGGTCGGCTTCGCGATCTTCGGCACCGCGCTGGCCGTGACGGCCGGCCTGGCGATCGCGCATCTGTAGCCTGACCGAAGGCGACCGCCCGCCGCGATTCCGGGCTGGCGTCGCGGCCGTTCGATTTTCGGGTAACGTGCGCAGCAAATCAGGCTGACTCCAGGGATCGCGTGAGTATCCGAACGAGGTTGCTGCTACTCGTGTTCGCCGTCTGGCTGCCCGCGATGGCCGGCTTCGGGATGCTCGCGCGCTCGACCTACCTGCACGAGACGCAGGCCGCCACCGAGCACATCCGCGACCTGGCGCGCTCGATCAGCACGCTGGTGGACGGCGAGCTCGACGAACGCGCCGCGATCGCCAACACGCTGGGCGCCGCGCGTTCGCTCAGGGAAGGGGAGCTCGATCGTTTCTACGAGCATGCCAGGCGCGCGACCGAGGGCACCGGCAACACGGTGCTGGTCGTCGACGCGACGCGGCAGATCCTCAACACGCGCCGGCCCTTCGGCGAAGCGCTGCCGCCGCGCGGCTGGCTTCCGAACCCGCCGCTGGTCAGCGGCGCGCCGGTCGTGACCGACCTGTTGACCAGCAAGGTCAACGGCCAGCCGGTGCTCACCGTGATGGCCGCCGAGCCGGGCGTCTCGCCGCAGAAGTACAACATCGGCGTCGCCTTCGGCCCGCAGGTCATCCAGCGGCTGGTCGACATGCAGAAGCTGCCGCCCGATGCCATCGTGTCGGTGCTCGACAGCAGGTTCCAGACGATCGCGCGCAGCAAGGATCCGCAGAAGTGGCTGGGGACGCGGGCCGCCTCCGCCACCGTGGCGGCGGCGTCCAACGGCCTGCTCGACCAGCAGTTCGAGTCGATGACGCACGAGGGCGAGCCCACCGTCGCGTTCGTGGCACGCTCCGCGCGCTACGGCTGGACCGTCGGCGTGGGCCTGCCGCGCTCCGCGCTGAACAAGCCGGCGATCCGCGTGACGATGCAGGCCTTCATCGCCGCCGGCATCCTGGCCATGATCAGCCTGGCGTTGGCGCTGTATTTCGCGCGCCAGATCGGCGACCCGGTGCTGGCGCTGAGCGACGCCGCGGCCGAGCTCGGCCGCGACCGCGTGCCCGCGCCGTTGCGCACCGGCCTGTTCGAGGCCGACCAGGTGGGCGCCGCGCTGCACGACGCGGGCGTGCGTTCCGCGCGCGCGACCGAGCAGCTCGAGTCGCGCGTGGCCGAGGCGATCCGCCAGACGCAGGAAGCGCAGACCCGGCTGCTCGACGGCCAGAAGCACGAGGCGATCGGCCGGCTCACCGGCGGCCTCGCGCACGACCTCAACAACTTCCTGCAGACCATGAGCACCGGGCTGCAGGTGCTGGATCGCCTCGTCAAGGAGGACAACGGCCGCCGCGTCATCGAGGCCAGCATGCGTGCGCTCGACAAGGCCGCGACGCTGGTGCGGCAGATGCTCGCGTTCGGCCGCATGCAGCCGCTCAAGCCGCAGCCGATCGATCTGCACGACTTCGTGCTGCGTTGCGAGGACCTGATGGGCCGCGCCGTCGGCGGCAAGGTGCGCCTGACCGCCGACATCGAGCCGGGCCTGCCGCCGTTGATGGCCGACCCGACGCAGTTCGAGCTGGCCTTGCTCAACCTCGTGTTCAACGCGCGCGACGCGATGCCCGACGGCGGCACCGTGATGATCCGCGGCCGCATGGCCAGCGCGACGCAGGCGTCGGCGCTGCCGCCGGGCCGCTACCTGGCCGTCGACGTCGTCGATACCGGTGGAGGCATGGACGCCGAGGTGCTGCAGCGCGTGTTCGAGCCGTACTTCACGACCAAGGCGGTCGGCGTGGGCAGCGGGCTGGGCCTACCGCAGGTGCGCGCGTTCGCGGTGCATTCGGGCGGCGCCGCGACGATCAGCAGCGAGCGCGGCGTCGGCACGACGGTGTCGCTGCTGCTGCCGGTGTCCGCCGATCCGGTACGGGCCCGGGACGCCGCCGCGGCGCCGCCGGCCGAGTTCATGCCGCTGCGGGTGCTGTTCGTCGAGGACGACCTGCTGGTGTCGTCGGTGGTGGTGCCCGCGCTGCGCGCCGCCGGCCACACGGTGCGCCACTGCCTCACCGGCGACGCGGCGGCGCGCGCGCTGCAGGACGGCGGCCTGTTCGACATCGTCTTCACCGACGTCGTGATGCCCGGCACGATGAGCGGCCTCGACCTCGCCGCCTGGTGCCAGGCCAACATCCCGGCGCTGGCCGTGGTCGTCGCCACCGGCTACACGACGCAGCACATCGACGCCGGCGTCAAGGTGCTGTCCAAGCCGTACTCGATCGAGGCGCTGCTGCTGGAGCTGCAGTACACCGTGCGCATGAAGCGGGCGTAGGCGCCGCGCTTGCCGGCGTCGTCCCATCCGACATGGAGGGAACCATGAGGCGCGCTACGCGGCGCGGGCGATGGCGCACGCGGTCAAGGCGCTGCGCACCGGAACCCTGGCCGCCGTCCAGCCCAGGCTCGAATGGCCGCGCCCGAAATGAACCGCGGCGGCAGAATGGGTCGACGCTTTTCGCCGGGACCTCCCATGATCGACCACCTCGACCACATCGTCATCACCACCGACCGCGAGGCCGACTGCATCCGCTTCTACTGCGAGGTGCTGGGCATGCGCTACGAGACCTTCATCGGCGGCAACCCGCCGGTGGAGCGCAAGTCGTTCAAGTTCGGGCCCAACAAGATCAACCTGCACGTCAAGGGCCACGAGTTCGAGCCGAAGGCGCACCTGCCGGTGCCCGGCGCGATCGACCTGTGCTTCATCGCGAGCATCCCGCTGGACGACGTGATCGCGCGGCTGGGGGCGGCGAACGTCGCGATCGTCGAAGGGCCGGTGTTCCGCACGGGGGCGACCTCGAGGATCCGCTCGGTCTACGTGCGCGATCCCGATCTCAACCTGGTCGAGATCTCGGAGCTCGTCGCGACCTGATGCGGGAGAGGGCTCGGCCGTCGCAACTTGACGGCAAGCTGACCAAGGTTGCCCACCCCTTTCAGTTTGAAGCCGGCGCGGCGATAACCCGATATCACCGCTCCTCCGCGCGGCTCCGGTCGACCCTCCGCGACCGAACGCCGCATCCCTGCCATGCCGCCCCTCCGCGAGCCAGACCCCCTTCCGCAGATCGGTGCGTTGCAGCGCGCGCTCGCCGCCGCGCTGATCACGCTGCTGGCCGTATCGGGCGTCGCGCTGACCCCGTTCGCCTCGTTCAAGCTGATGCCGATCCCGAGCTACATGCTGGCGTTCGGCTCGTCGATGCTGATCACCAACCTGCTGCTGGCCGGGTTGCTGTTCAGCCGCGGCCGCAGCGAGCGCAACGGCGCGGCCTCGCGACTGGGCACGGCGTACTTCTTCGTGGCCGTGATCTTCCTGCCGATGATGGCCGCCTTTCCCGACGCCATCCTCACCGGTTCGCTGATCGGATCCAAGTACAGCGCCGTCTGGATCTGGTCGTTCTGGCATGCGGGCTTCGGCCTGCTGGTGCTGCGTTACGTTCGCGAGGTGCGCGAGCCGGACGCGCGACCCTGGGCGGAACTGATCGACGTCGCCGCCACCATCGCCCTTGTCGGCGTGCTGGTGGCCGCGTCCACGTCGTGGATCGGCCGCATGCCGGACATCTTTTCCAGCCCCGGCGGCATGTTCGATGGCCTGGGCGTGCTCTCGCCGGTGCTGATCCTGGCCATCGACGGCTTCGCGTTCCTGCAACTCAAGCGGCTGCGCGATCCGTCGCCCGAGCAGCTGTGGCTGGGCGTCGGCATGGTGGCTGCGTGCTTCGATGTCTGGCTGACCATGCGCGGCGGCCTGCGCTTCTCGGTCGGCTGGTACCTCTCGAAACTGGGCAGCCTGTTCACCACCGGCGCCGTGCTGATCTCGATGTTCCATGACCTGACGCGGCTGTACCGGCACGTCTCGGCGTCCAACCTGATGCTTGTGGACCAGGCATTCCGCGACGGTCTGACCGGCATCGCCAACCGGCGCAAGTTCGACGTCGCGATCGCGCAGGAATGGACGCGCGCGGGCCGCGGCGCCTACCCGGTGGCGCTGCTGATGGTCGATGTCGACTGGTTCAAGCAGTACAACGACCTCTACGGCCATCTGGAAGGCGACGGCTGCCTCCAGCATGTGGCGACCCTGCTGGCGGCCTCCATGAAACGCCCCAGCGACCTGGCCTGCCGCTACGGCGGCGAGGAGTTCGCCGTCATCCTGCCGATGACGTCGGTCGACGGCGCAATGCTGCTGGCCGATCGCATCCGGCAATCGCTCGCAGGGGCGGCGATCCACCACGCGGCGTCGCCGTTCGGGCACGTGACGGCCAGCATCGGGGTCGCGTGCCTGCGGCCGCTGGCGGGCCAATCGAGCCAGGATCTGGTGCAGGCGGCCGATCGTGCGTTGTACCTGGCCAAGAACAGCGGGCGCGACCGCGCGCGCCTGCACGCGCCGGAACCGCCGCCGGCGCTCGCGCAGCCCGCCATCGCCTGAGCCCGGCGCGCGTTCGCCATGCTCAATGCGGGTGATCGTGCCCGTGCGCGGGCGCCGGCCTCTTCGTTCGACGCTTCGCGGCGGGCTGGCAGTCGCTGCAGCGGCCGTACAGCGTGATCTCGTGGCGCGCGACGCTGAAGCCCGGCGGCGCGAGGCCCGCGAGGTCGCCAGGGCATGCGTGCACGTCGAACACGCGCCGGCACACGTCGCAGCGGAAATGGTGGTGGTGGCCGCGGCGCGCGATCTCGTAGCGCGCCACCTCGCCGGGCAGCGTCACCGCCTGGATCTCGCCGGCGTCGACCAGCGCCTTCAGGTTGCGATAGACGGTGGCCAGCCCCAGCGCGGCGACATGCCGGCGCGCCTCGTCCAGCACCTCGGTGGGCGAGAGCGGGCGTCCGGCGGCGGCGAGGGCGTCGCGGATGGCGCTGTTCTGGCGGGTGGCTCGTTCCATCTCGGGCAAATTCTGCCACGCCTGGTGATATTGAGGATGCATTATCATTAAGCAATGCCTGCTGGATTCTCCCCGGTCGCCTTGACCGCCGCTGCCGTGGCCTCGACGCTGGCCGGCGGCGCGATGGCCTTGCGCTATCGCGACCGGCTGCACTACCTGCTGGGCTTCACCGCGGGCGTGCTGCTGGGCGTGGTCGCGTTCGACCTGCTCCCCGAGATCTTCGAGCTCGCGCACGCGCACGCCTTCGACCCGTCGGCCGCGATGATCGCGCTGGTGGTCGGCTTCCTGCTGTTCCACAGCCTCGAGAAGTTCGTGCTGGTGCATCCGGCGCAGGAAGAGCACTACACGCACCACCACCATCCGAACGTCGGCCTGGCGTCGGCCGCGGTGCTGGCGGGACACAGCTGCATGGACGGCGTGGCGATCGGCATCGGCTTCCAGGTGTCGGCGATGGTGGGCGTGACCGTGGCGATCGCGGTGATCGCGCACGACTTCTCGGACGGCCTCAACACCGTCAGCCTGATGCTGCGCCACCGGAACTCGACGCGCCGCGCGCTGGCGATGCTGGTGGTGGACGCGGTGGCGCCGCTGGTGGGCGTGCTGCTGACGCTGGCGTTCACGATCCCGCCGTTCCAGCTGATGACCTACCTCGGCTTCTTCGCCGGCTTCCTGCTGTACATCGGCGTCTCGGACATCCTGCCGGAAGCCCACTCGCGCGCCGGCCCCGGCGTGGCCGTCAAGCTGATCGCGCTGACCTGCTGCGGCGCGGCCTTCGTCTACACGGTGGTGCGGCTGTCGCCCTGAGCAGGCGGCGGCGACACCCATTCGAGCAGCGTCTTCACGAGCCGCTCCGCGTCGATCGGCTTGGCCACGTGCGCGTTCATGCCGGCGGCCAGGCATTCCTGGCGGTCGGAATCCATCGCCGCGGCGGTCATCGCGATGATGGGCAGGCCGACGCCTTGCGGCAGCTTGCGGATCAGGCGCGTGGCCTGCGTGCCGTCCATGTCGGGCATCTGCATGTCCATCAGCACGATGTCGAAGCGCGTCTTCTTGACCCACTCGACCGCCTCGACACCGTTCTGGGCCAGCGTCACCTCGAGCCCGCCGGCCTGCAGGAAGGCCGTGGCCACCTGCTGGTTGACCGGATTGTCCTCGGCCAGCAGCACGCGCGCGCCACGGATGGGCCGCATCGACTCGGCCAGGTCGAAGCGGCGTTCGTCGGCGCGCGGCGGCGGCGCCTCGCCGTGCTGCAGGTGCAGGACGGTGTCGAACAGCCGCGACGGCGTCACCGGCTTGACGACGATGCCCACCCCCGGCAAGCCCTTCAGCGACTCGGCGACGCGCTCGCGCGCCGCGAGCGTGGTCATCGCGATCACCGACAGCGGCGCGCCGCGGCGCTCGGCGCGATGCTCCTCGACGGCGCGGCGCGCCTTCAGCAGCAGGTCGAGGTCGCCGGTCCTCCAGTCCAGCAGCATCAGCTCGTGCGGCGCGTCCGGATCGGCGCGCCGCAGCTTGTGCAGCGCATCGTCCGGGAACGACGCGGTGCCGACCTGGAAGCGCCAGCTCTGGAGCATCTGCTGCAGGATCAGCCGCTCGGTGGGTTGGCCGTCGACGACCAGCGTGCGCATGCCGCGGATGCGGTGCAGGTCGATGCGCTCGGCCGCGCCGCGCGCGACGGCGAACCGCGACGTGAAGCCGAAGATGCTGCCGCCGCCCGGCGCCGGCGCCACCTCGATGCGGCCGCCCATCAGTTCGACCAGCCGCTTGCAGATCGCCAGGCCCAGCCCGGTGCCGCCGTACTTGCGCGCGGTGGAGCGCTCGGCCTGCTGGAACACGTTGAACAGGCGCCCGGCCTGTTCCGGCGCGACGCCGATGCCGGTGTCGCGCACCGAGAACGCCAGCTCCACCTGGTCGTCGGTGCGCGCGGCCACGCGCGCGCCGATCACCACCTCGCCGACGGACGTGAACTTGATCGCGTTGCCGACCAGGTTGTTGAGCACCTGAGTGAGCCGCAGCGCGTCGCCGACCAGGCGCGGCGGCATGTCGCGGTCGATCTCGAACAGCAGGTCGAGCCCGGCCTCCTCGACCTTGGCCGAGAACAGGTTGCCGACGTTCTCGATCGTCTCCTCGGGACTGAACTCCTCGGCCTCCAGCGCCACCTTGCCGGCCTCGATCTTCGAGTAGTCGAGGATGTCGTTGAGCAGCGCCAGCAAGGCCTTCGACGAGGTCTGCACCTTGGTGAGGTAGTCGCGCTGCGTCTGGTCGAGCCGCGTCTGCAGCACCATGTTCGTGAGGCCGATCACCGCGTTCATCGGCGTGCGGATCTCGTGGCTCATGTTGGCCAGGAACAGGCCCTTGGCGGCGTCGGCCGAGCGCGCCTCGTCGCGCGCGAGGCGCAGCGCGCTGGCCTGGCGGCGGTCGTTGTGGTGGACGCGCACGAGTCGGGCGTAGAGCGCGCCGTTCTCCAGCAGCAGCTCGATCAGCACCGCGCTGCCGGCGATCAGGCCGTAGATGCGGCCGGCGTAGAAGCCGAGGTCGTAGCGCTCGGCGTTGAGCATCGACGACAGCGCGACGTCGAACGACCACGCCACCAGCGACACGCTGAGCCACAGGTCCAGCACCGAATGCGGCCGATGGCGCCACAGCGCGGCGACGACGACCAGGCTCAGCGCCCAGATGGTCGACGCGCTGATGGTCAGAGCGATGCCGAAGCTGTGCGGCGCGATCAGCGTCGGCAGCCAGTCCTGGCCGAGCGTGGCCCACAGCGCCAACAGCGCGGCCAACGCCACGGTGGCGGGGGGCAGCGCGAGCGCGAACGCGTCCCGCGCGGGCGCGCGCCACGACGCGGAGTCGGACGCGACGCCGCCGGCCTCGCGCCGCTTCAACGTGGCGTAGGCCAGCACGAACAGCGGAAAGCCGGCATGCCAGAACATGTACAGCGCCGAGGTCGTCTGCCGCCCGGCGCCCAGCAGCCCGGACGGCGAGAACACGCCGGGGAAGGTCAGCGCATGGATCACCGTCATCAGCGCCGTGAACAGATAGGCGCACGCCAGCACCATCAGCGCCCGCGAGCGCAGGATGCGGTACTGGCCGAACAACAGCACCGCCGTGATGGCGTCGTTGGTGAGCAGCGCCGACTCGTAGATCGGGATGAAGGCGGGCAGGGTGCCCAGCGGGACGCGCACGAACGGCACCAGGGTCCCGAACAGCAGCACCGAGGCGAACAGCACGGCGGCGGCGCGCCAGCGCTGCGACCGGACGGCCGGCTGGTTCAACAGGAAACCGGCGCCATCCGCGGGCATGCCCATGGCGGCGGCGCGCGGTCGGCTGTCTTGTATTGTGTCTCCGGCGTCCATCGAGACTCTCCCTTGCCACGGCCTGCGTCGTCGCGCAGCGCGTGCTGCGAGCATAAGCGCCCGTCCGGCGCCGGCCAACGACCGCCCGAATGCCTGCGCAAGGCTCAGGGCCGGATCCGGATGCAGCGGGCGACGTAAAGAATAGTTTCGCTGCCGGACCGGAATTGCCCTTCATTTCCGGCTTTGATCGCCGATTAGGGCGCGCGCCGACTCTCTACGATTCGACCATCCGAATCAAGGAGTCCGTCCATGTCGTCCGTCATATCCTCCACCAGCACGATCAGCTCGCCGTACGCTTCGGTGAACGAGCAGATCCGGCCGGGCAAGTACGAGGCGAACGAGAAGGAATACGGCGCCGTCGGCGCCGCGATGCTGGGCGCCGGCGACGCGATCGCCGAAGGTGCCAGCGCCACGGTCTCGCTCAGCGAGAAGGCGCTCAACGCGGTCGAGGACGCGGGCAAGTACGTCGGCCAGGCGGTCGAGACAGGCGTCACCGACATCGGCAGCGCCGCGATGGCCGCCTACGCCGCGGTGCGCAACGGCGCCGGCTACGCGCTGCAGGGTGCGGAGAACGTCGCCGGTGCCACGTGGGACACGATCAAGGCCGGCGCGCAGGACGTCGCGGGCATGGCCGGCGACGTGGTGCACGCCGCCGAAGCCGGCGCCGCGGCGGTGGGCGACGTCGCCGTCGACGCGTGGCACGGCGTCGAGAACGCGGCCTCCGGCGCGCTCAACGAGATCGAGAAGGGCACCGCCGACGTCGAACACCTGGCCAGCCGGGCGTGGACGTCCGTCGAGAACGGCTCGGCGCGCGCGCGCGACTACGCGGTCGCGGCGGGCAACGGCATCGAGACCGGGGCCGGCTACGTCGGCGACGGCATCAGCAATGTGGCCGACGGCGTCGGGGACGTGGCCGGCCGCGTCGCCAGCTACGCGACGCTGGGCGTCGCCGGCCTCGAGCGCGCTTTCAGCGCCGTGGCCTGAGCCCTTCGATCCGATCTCGCACGCACCGGAACATCCCGACATGCCGTTCCTCTTCAAGCCGTCCCACAAGCTGCTCGCCCTGGCCGCGGTGGCCGTCGTCCTCCCGGGTTGCTCGGTCATCAGCCCGGAGCCGGTCATCGAGCTGGTCAAGGCCACCGGCGCAGTCGCGGTGAGCGCGATCTCCACCGGCCCGAGCAGCGCGAAGAACACCGTCTATCACGAGCACAAGGCGCTCGACGCCGTCTGCGTGGAATACAACCCGCTGACGCCCGATCCGGACATCGCGCCGGCGCTGCAGGCCGAACTGCACAACCACGAGATCGAGAGCCGCATCTACGAAGAGGGCGGCGCGCCGTCCTCGTGCAAGTTCCGCATCACCTACACCGCCGACATCGAATGGGGCACGCCCACCTTCGGCACCGGCTACAAGTCCTACATCCGCGACGCCACGCTGACGCTGCGCGACGAGAACGGCACCGTGCTCTCGAGCAGCGCCTACTCCCTCGACGGCACCTTCCAGATGGGCAAGTGGGCCACCAGCCGCAGCAAGCTGGCCCCCGTCGTCACCGCACTGGTCACCGGTTTCGACCATTGACCATTGATCGCCCCGAGACCGAACAAGGATTCCCCGTGAGCCACTTCGCTTCCTCCTTCCGCCGCCTGGCGGCGCTTTCCGCGCTGGCCGTCGCCGGCGTCCTCGGCGGCTGCGCGTCGCCCGCGCCGCTGGTGCAGGGCCCCGTCTCGGTGCGCCCGGTGGCGCCCCCGTCGTACGCGGAACGCACCGTCACCGGCGGCATCTACCGCGGCAACATGAACAACGTCGCGCTGTTCTCCGACCAGCGCAAGCCGCAGGCGATCGGCGACACGATCAAGATCGACATCTCGGAGAGCCTCAACGCGAGCAGCGTGGTCAACAGCGTCAACAGCCGCGCCAACGCGGTGACGTCCGTGGGCCCGGGCATGAACTCCAACAGCCTCGGCTCGCTGCTGAAGGGCCTGGCCAACATGAACGCCACGGCCACCGGCAGTGACTCGTTCACCGGCAAGGGCAACTCGCAGAACACGTCGACCTTCCAGGCGCGCATCTCGGCCTACGTGATCAACGTGCTGCCCAACGGCAACCTCGTGGTGGCCGGCGAACGCAGCATGTCCTTCAACGGCACGCTCAACACGCTGCGCTTCTCGGGCGTCGTCAATCCGCTGGACATCAAGGCCGGCGGCATCGTCGCCTCCGGCGACGTGGCGGACGCCAAGACCGAGCTCGTGGGCGCCGGCGGCACCGCGGACACCGCGTCGCGCAGCTGGCTGCAAAAGCTCCTGACCGACGGCCTGTCGGTCTGGTAGACGACCCCGGCCCGCGGGGGCCGAGCGCTTGCGGCCCGCCCAGCTCGACGTTTCCTCAACATGTACGCGGCTTCGCCACTTCTGGCGAGGCTGCTGTCGTTTGTGTCAGCTTTGCGATGTTTGGCAGACCGGGTGCGGCATGACATGCACGGCGGTGCGCGCTATGCTGCGCCGCGTCACTTCCAGTTACCTGCCCGCCGAATGATCACCTGCCTCATCGTCGACGACGACCCCGCGCTGCGCGAACTCGTTGGAGACCACCTCACGCGCTACGGGCTCACGGCCCGCCTGGCCGACAGCGCCGCCGCGATGCGGCGCGAGCTCCAGCGCGGCGGCGTCGACATCGTGCTGCTCGACCTGATGCTGCCGGACGGCGACGGCATCGAGCTGTGCCGCGACCTGCGCATGCATTCGAAGATGCCGGTCATCATGCTGACCGCCCAGGGCGACCCGATCAGCCGCGTGCTGGGCCTCGAGATGGGCGCCGACGACTATGTCGCCAAGCCCTTCGAGCCGCGCGAGCTGCTGGCGCGCATCCACGCGCTGATGCGGCGCAGCTCGGGCGCGCTGGCCGCCGCGCCGGGCGATGCGGGCGCGTCCGAAGTGCCGGCGCAGCCGCGCTTCGAGCCGAACGGCGCCCCGGGCATGCGCGGCTTCGGCGGCTGGCAGATCGACTGGCGCAACCGCATGCTGATCAGTCCCGAGGGCATCGGGCTGTCGCTGTCCAACGTCGAGTACCGGCTGCTGGCGGCCTTCGCCGAGCATCCGGGCGAGGTGCTCAGCCGCGGGCAGCTCGTCGAGATGACGCGCAGCGCCGCCAACGAGAGCAACGAGCGCAGCATCGATCTGGCCGTGTCGCGACTGCGCGCCAAGTTGCGCGAGTCGCTTGAGAATCCGCAATTCATCCGCACAGTTCGAGGGCGCGGCTACCAGTTCACGGCCGAACTCGCCCGCTAGGCATGTCGTTCGCCGCGGGTGCCACGACCCGCGCGAACGAAGGAAACGCCATGCTGCTCGTCTGCCCCCACTGCGCCACCACCAATCGCGTCCCCGAGGATCGCCTCCAGGACGAACCCGTCTGCGCGAAGTGCGGCACCGCGCTGATGGAGGCCAAGCCGGTGGAAATCGGCGACGCCATCTTCCCGAAATTCATCCGCGCTACCGAGGCGCCGGTGCTGGTCGACTTCTGGGCCGCCTGGTGCGGACCATGCCGCCAGATGGCGCCGCACTTCGCCGCGGCGGCGCAGGCGATGCCCGAGGTGCGCTTCGCCAAGGTCGACAGCGACGCCGCGCAGCAGGCCAGCGCGGCCTGCGGCATCCGCAGCATCCCGACGCTGATCCTGTTCAAGGGCGGCAAGGAAGTGGCGCGGCGCTCGGGCGCGTCGTCGGCGGCGGACATCGCCGCCTGGACGAAGGCGCAGCTCGCGCGCGCGCCCGCCTGACGCGCGGGCACGGAACGGCGATTGCGAAGCTCAGCCCGGCGTGCCCGTCGCGCGCATCGGGATGGGCGCGCAGGCGCGATGCGCGTGCGCAAGGGCGCCTACGAGGCCGCGCAGCGCTTCCGCGCGGAGAAGAATCAGCGCGCGCTCTCGGAGCCGAAGGCGATGGTCGGCATCGGACTCTGGTCGATGCCGGCGGGCAACTGGCCCAGCGGCGACACGGCCTCGACCTCCAGCCACGCGTCGAGCCCGCCGTGCAGCGCGCGGGCGCGGTGGTGGCCCAGGTCGGCCAGGATGCGCACCCCGCGCAGGGCCGACACCTCGTTGGGGCAGTTGCAGTACAGCACGACCTCGCGGTCGCGCGGCAGCTCGGTGGCGGTCGTCGGCAGTTGCGCCAGCGTGGCGACGATCGCGCCGGGCACGCGGCGGCCGTCCTGCAGCATCGCCACCGACGAGCGCACGTCGATCACGATCGGCGCCTCGCCGCGGCGGATCAGCTCGCGCAGCTCGTTGACGGCGATGCGCGGCGCGTAGCGG
>Ga0302314_10004310_pt1 | contig 26202 bp, 23 predicted proteins | sample III_Palsa_N2_3_FD_200533 | JGI IMG/M metagenome (GOLD analysis project Ga0302314, IMG submission 200533) | Peat permafrost microbial communities from Stordalen Mire near Abisko, Sweden - III_Palsa_N2_3 | ecosystem: Environmental > Terrestrial > Soil > Palsa > Peat permafrost | place: Sweden...
GCACCTGTCCGCGCGCGGCCAGATGTCGACGCATGGCGTCGAGGACCGGCGCGGACAACCCCTGGCTCACGGCGTGCGCGCGCACATCGACCAGCACCAGGCGCGGCGCCTCGGGCTGATCGGCGCGCCGCGGCAGCGACAGTCGCTGATAGCGGCCGCAACTCAGATTGTGCAGCGTCTCAAAGGCAGGCGTGGCTGATCCGAGCACCACCGGAATCTGCGCCTGCTGCGCGCGCGCGACGCTCAGGTCGCGGGCCGAATAGCGGCAGCCACTTTCGTGCTGCTTGTAGGAGCTATCGTGTTCCTCATCGACCACGATCAGGCCCAGCTGCGGCAAGGGCGCGAACACGGCCGAGCGGGTACCGAGCACGATGCGAGCTCGGTTTGAGCGCGCGTCGCGCCAGGCCGTGAGACGCTCGGCATCGCTCAACGCCGAGTGCAGCACCACCATGGGATACGGCAGGCGCCGGCGAAAGCGCTCCACCAGCTGCGGGGTCAGCGCGATCTCGGGCACCAGCACCAGTGCGCTGCGGCCGCGCTCGAGTGTGCGCGCGGCGCACTGCAGGTAGACCTCGCTCTTGCCGCTGCCGGTCGCCCCCTGCAGCACGAACGCGGCGAACGAGCCGGCGGCCGCATCGATGCGCGCTACCGCCTCGCTCTGGGCGCCGGTCAGTGTGGGGGCCTGGTCGAGTTCGCCCGGCGCCGGGCTGGCGATCGTGGCGTCATGCCCCTCGCGCGCTTGCCCCTCAAGCCGCTCGATATAGCCGCGCGCTGCCAACGCACGCGCGGCGGCGCGCCAGGACGGCAGTTGCGCGGCAATTTGTGCCGCCGGTAGCCCGTCCGGATGGGACGACAATAGCGCCAGCAGCGCGCGTTGCTGCGGTGCGCGCCCCGCGAGCCGGGGGATCGCGCCAGTGCCGCGCCAGAGTTCAACCCGCGGCGTCGCCGGAGCCCCCTCGCGCAGCGCCTTGGGCAACGCCGCGGCGATGACCTCGCCAAGCGGGTGATGGTAATAGTGGGCGGTCCAGCGCAGCAGCTCCAGCAGCGCCGCATCGAGCAGGCCGTCCGGATCGATCAGCGCATGCACCGGCTTCAAGGCACTCAAGGGGACCGAGGGCGCATCGGTGTACCCCACGACTACGCCTATGCAGTCGCGCGCGCCCATGGGCACACGCACGCGCGCGCCGATGGGTACCTGCAGGCTCTGGCACCCTGCGGGCGGCAGGTAATCGAACAACGTGTGCCGCGGCATGTCGATCGCGACCCGCAGCAGCGCTCCGGCTGCTGGTTCGCTGGCGGTGTTGTCCACAATCAATGTGGATAAGTCTGTGGACAGCTGGTTCTGCAAGCGCAAATTTACCGGTGTTTTAAGGCATTCATGTCAATTTGATGAAAAAGTGATCAAACCGCATTTCCGTTCAGGATCAACGCCTTGAAGCCCACTGAAGACTGACTTTGGAAGATTGCACAGGGCCGACCATGACAGTGGGTTCATGTGCATCCAATAAGTGGATGATTTTCGTGGCGTTCCCGCTTATGGAAACAGTGTCAACCAAATCCAATTCTGCGCCGTTCTGCTGCATGAGCCAGCTGTTTAACCGTGTGGGTGCCCCGCGATGCTCGCGTTTGCTACTCTTGGTCCACAGACAACCGATCTGCTCCCGCTCGGGAAAGCACATTTGCGTGAGACGACCCAGGATGCTGCGCGCGGCCTCGAAACCTTCCTGGCCGAGGTCGAACGCAAGGCATTCAGGATCGCACAGATTGCGCTGCGGCATGAGGCCGACGCCCTGGATGCGGTGCAGGACGCCATGATGCAACTGGCACATCGTTACAGCGCGCGTCCGCCCGAGGAATGGAAGCCTCTGTTCTACCGCATCCTCGAGAATCGCATCCGCGACATGCAGCGCCGGCGCATGGTTCGCCAGCGTGTCATGAGCTGGATGCCGTGGCGGGCCGAGGACGAAGAGGAGGCACCCGACCCGATCTCCCAGGCGGCCGATGCCGCTCCAGGCCCGGCGGCGCAACTGGAGTCCGAGCAGACCATGCAGGCGCTGGAGCAGGCCCTGACGCAATTGCCCGGAAGGCAGCGCGAAGCGTTCCTGCTGCGCAATATTGAGGGATTGGACGTTGCAGAGACCGCGGCGGCAATGAAATGCTCGCAGGGCAGCGTCAAAACACATTATTTTCGCGCCGTGCAGGCGCTGCGCTCGAAGCTGGGAGATCTGGCGACATGAAGTCTTCGATGGATGAGCCGAGCGAGTTCGAGCAGCGCGCACGACAGTTGTTGCGCGACAGCGTCGAGCGTCTGCCCGCCGAGACGCGCTCGCGGCTCACGCGCGCACGCTATGCCGCGTTGAGTTCACGCCCCTCATGGCAGCACAGCCTCGCGCGCCGCTGGGCGCCCGCCGGCGTCGGTGCGCTGGCCGCGGCTGTGTTCGCGGTGGTGTTCATCATGATGCCTGGCAGCGAGAGTCCGGCGCTCAACCCGCTTTCGAGCGCCGCCCCGGAGGATCTGGAGATGCTGGCCGACAGCGATGCGGTACAGCTCGGCGGCGATCAGGACGTGGATTACGATTTTTACGAATGGGCTGTGAGTGAAGCGAAGGGCGCAGGTGCGCCTTCGGTCGGGACGTGAACCGAGGTGCATGGCTGCTCGGAGTGCTGTTGGGCGGTGGAGCGGTGCTAAGCACGGCTCGGACCGCCGACATGCCCGACGACGAGTTGCTTGAGTTTCTGGGATCGGTGGATTCTGAGGACAAGGATTGGCATGACTACCTGGCGCGCACGGATATCGACAAGGTCGCGCGGCGCACCAGCAGTGTCGCGAGCAGCCCGCCGGCCGTGAGCGTGCCTGTGCACCACACTACTACCGATCCACCGGCCTCCGCTCCCGCTGGCAAAAATCCGCCCCCAAGCAGCGCCGCCACACCGGACGTGCAGCCATGAACCGCTGTGGCGCGCTGGTGCTGCTGCTGCTGGTATGCCTGCCCGTTTTGAGCGCCGAGCCGCCACCCCCGGCGACGCCGGCAGCAGGCGTGGCCTGGTCGTCGATGTCCGCGCCGCAGCAGCAGGCACTGAGTCATTTCCAGGGCCAGTGGAGCAGCCTGCCGCCGGACCGGCAGCAGGCGCTCGCCACCGGAGCGCAACGCTGGCTGTCGATGTCGCCGCAGCAGCGCGGGGATGCCCGCGAGCGCTTTCAGAACTGGCAGCAGCTGCCGTCCGACCAGCGCGCGCTGATTCGCCAGCGCTGGCAGCGTTTCCAGCAACTGCCGCCCGAGCAGCAGCAGGCAGTGCGGCAGAATTTCCGCGCCTTTTCGCGCCTGCCGCCAGCGCAGCGGGCGCAGTTGCGTCAGCGCTGGCTCAATGCCACGCCGGAACAGCGCTCACAGATGCTGCAGCACCAGCGCGCGCAGCGAGGCCAGCGCGGCGGCCAGCGCGGCGGGATGCCCGAGCGGATACAGCGTCTGCGCTAGACCGCTTTGACCGCGGCAATGAGTTGCGCCACCGCGGCCTGGCCGTCTCCATAGAGCATGCGCGTGTTGTCGAGGTAGAACAGTGCGTTCTCGATGCCGGAGAAACCCGCGCCCTGGCCGCGCTTGATCACCACCACGTTCTTGGCCTTGTCGGCGTTGAGGATGGGCATGCCGTAGATGGGACTGGATTTATCGTTGCGCGCCACCGGATTGACCACGTCGTTGGCGCCGATGATCAGCGCCACATCGGCGGTCTCGAACTCGGAATTGATTTCATCCAGATCGGCGATCAGGTCGTAAGGCACACCGGCCTCGGCCAGCAATACATTCATGTGGCCCGGCATGCGGCCAGCCACCGGGTGGATCGCAAAGCGTACCGTGACGCCGCGATCGATCAGCAGCTGACACAATTCCCAGACCTTGTGCTGCGCCTGAGCCACGGCCATGCCGTAGCCCGGCACGATGATGACCTTCTGCGCGAACGCCATCATGACGCCGACATCGGCGGCATCGATGGGCTTGAGACTGCCGCTGACGGCACCGCCGGACGCCGCGGTGCCGCCGGTGTCGCCAAAGCCAGAGAACAGCACATTGCCGAGCGAGCGATTCATGGCGCGCGCCATGAGCTGTGTCAGCAAGGTGCCGGCCGAGCCCACCACGGTGCCGGCGATGATCATGGCGGCATTGCCGAGCACGAAGCCTTCGAAGGCCACTGCCAGCCCGGTCAGCGCGTTGTACAGCGAGATCACCACCGGCATGTCGGCGCCGCCGATCGGCAGCGTCATCGACAGTCCCAGCAGCAGTGACAGCGCGAACAAGCCCGTGACCACGGCCGCGGAATCGTTGATGCCGGCTGCGATCAGCGCCCCGCAGACGATCGCGCCGGCCAGGATCAGCAGATTCAGCAGCTGCTGGCCGCGAAAGCGCAGGGACTTGCGAATCAATCCCTGCAATTTGCCGAAGGCGATCAGGCTGCCGCTGAAGGAGACCGCGCCGATCAGGCCGCCGATCACCGCCAGCGTGGCTTCGGAGTTGGACATCTGACCGCCGCGATACAGCTCGACCGCGGCGATGGCGGCAGCGGCGCCGCCGCCCATGCCGTTGTAGAGCGCAATCATCTGCGGGATGTTGGTCATGGCCACGCGCCGGCCGCTGATCCAGGCGATGGCCCCGCCGATCACGACCGCGATCACGATCAACGGATAGTTGGTCATGCCGGGATAGAAGAAAGTCGCGAGCGTAGCGACCAGCATGCCGGCGCCGGCCCAGAGAATGCCGCTGCGCGCCGTGACCGGCGAGCTCATGCGCTTGAGGCCCATGATGAACAGGAACGCCGTGACCAGATAGCTGACCTGGATCAATGCCGCGGCGCTCAGCAAGTAGTCGGGCATCAGTGCTTCCTCGCAGCCGCGCCGGCCCGGGCGCCGCTGGACTTGAACATCTCGAGCATGCGCTCGGTGACTGCATAGCCGCCGACCGCATTGCCGGCCGCCAGCAGTACGCCGATGAAGCCGATGGTTTTCTCCAGCGGCGAGCTGGCAGAACCGAGCGCCACCATGGCACCGACCAGCACGATGCCGTGCACGAAGTTCGAACCCGACATCAGCGGCGTGTGCAGAATGACCGGGACCTTCGCGATCACCTCGTAGCCGGTGAATGCCGCCAGCATGAAAATGTACAGTGCGACGATGCCGGTCATGTTGACTCCACCAGTTTGCGCGTTGGTTCGTGTTTGATCGTGCCCGCGTGCGTCAGACAGGACTGCGCGAATACCTCATCCTGCCAGTCGATCGTGAGCGTACCGTCTTTGCTGATGGCGCTTTTCAAGAAATTGTAAAGGTTGCGGGAGTACATTTCGCTGGCATGAAAGGACAGTGTCGCCGCCAGATTCACCGGCCCGACGATCCTGACGCCCCCGTGCTCCACGGTCTGGCCGGCCTGTGTGAGTTCGCAGTTGCCGCCGGATTCGGCGGCGATGTCGACGATTACGGCGCCGGCCTTCATGCGCTCGACCGCCGCGCGCGAGATGATGCGCGGCGCCCGGCGGCCCGGTATGGCGGCCGTGGTGATGACCGCGTCGGCAAGCGCGATGCGCGACTCGAGCACTTCCTGCTGTTTTTGCTTTTCCTCTTCGGTCAGCTCGCGCGCGTAGCCGCCGGTGCCTTCGGCCGACACGCCGGTCTCCACGAACTTCGCTCCCAGCGATTTGACCTGCTCGCGCGTGGCGCTGCGCACATCGTAGGCCTCGACCACGGCGCCCAGACGCTTGGCGGTGGCGATGGCCTGCAGCCCCGCCACTCCTACGCCGACGATCAGCACCTGCGCCGGACGAATGGTGCCGGCCGCGGTGGTCAGCATGGGCAGGAAGCGGTCGAGCGTGTTGGCTGCAATCAGCACGGCCTTGTAGCCGGCAACCGCGGCCTGCGAGGACAGGGCATCCATCGACTGTGCGCGCGAGATACGCGGCACCAGCTCCATCGCAAAGCTGGTGATCTGACGGTCGCGCAATGCCTTTACTTCCGGTGCGTGCGCGTGCGCCGCCATGAAGCCGACCACCACCGCTGTGCTCTTGAGCGCCTGGATCTGATCTGTGCTCAGGGGCTGGACGGTCAGCAGCACGTCGGCGGCGGCCAGTACGGCCGCTTCGCTGTCCATCCATTCGACATGCTTGTACAGGGCGTCGGGGAATTGCGCGCTGATCCCGGCGCCGCGCTCGAGCACCACGCGCACGCCCGTGGCGGCCAGTTTGTCGGCAATCTCCGGTACCAGACTGACGCGCGTCTCCCCAGGCGCGCGCTCACGGAGCGCACCGATCGTGACCGGCATATCATTAACTCCTAACTGTGGCCGCCCGGCGGCGCGCACCCGATCGTGCGTATTAAGACCTTAGTCGTTGAATTCTCGCATAACCCTGCCGTATCTTACAGATTATGAACGTTGGGCTGGGGCAACAGGATTCTGAATTCGAACTATTGGCGAGCGCGTCCAGCCATGGACTTGCGCAAATGGTGCTGCGAACCGATGTGGCGGGCATGCCACTCGAATGGATCGACTATCGCGAGGCTGCCCGGCTCTACCACCAGGACCAGATCGCCTATACCTGCGGCTCGCTGCTCTACCGGCTGTACGGCGGCGTCAATGCGCGCAGCGGCCGGCGTACGGTGCTGGAAGTCAGTTCGATCGTCGCCACGGTCGGGCATACCGGCAACCCCGGCAATACCCGGCACGACTATGTGCCGCCGCTGAACAACGAAACCCTGTTCCGGCGCGACGCCTATCTGTGCATGTACTGCGCGCAGCGCTTCCCGAGCCGCGAACTCTCGCGTGATCACGTGCGCCCGTTCAGTCAGGGCGGTATGGACGTCTGGACCAATGTGATCGCGGCCTGCCGCCGCTGCAATAACGAGAAGGCCTGGCGCACGCCCGAACAGGCCAAAATGCAGCTGATTGCGGTGCCGTTCACGCCGACCTATGCGGAATATATCTTTCTGAAGGGCCGGCGCGTGCTGGCCGATCAGATGCAATACCTGCTGGCGCATTTTCCGCGCCACAGCCCGCTGCACGATCGCATTGCGCGCTGGCGCGCCTGAGGGCGCCGCCTTCCGTGGTCTACCTGATCGATGCTTCGGTATACATCTTCCGGGCCTGGTATTCGCTGCCGCCCGATCTTGCCGATGCCCAGGGACAGCCGACGCAGGCGTTGTACGGATTCGCGCGTTTCCTGAGCGACCTGCTGGAACGCAAGCAGCCGCGCTATGTGGCGGTGGCCTTCGACGCCAGCCACGGCCGCGGCTTCCGCAACCAGCTGTATCCGGCCTACAAAGCCAATCGCGAGCCGGCACCGCCCATGCTCGCGCGGCAGTTTGAGCTGTGCCGCGAATACTGTCGCCACATGGGAGTGGCCGAATTCGCCGACGAGACCTACGAGGCCGACGATCTGATCGGCACGCTGGCGGTGCTGTGCCGTGCCGAGGGTCTGTGCGTGACCGTGGTGTCGCGCGATAAGGATCTGGCGCAGTTGATCGGGCCCGGGGATGTGTTCTGGGACTACAGCGAGGCCGTCGAATACCGTTACCAGGACATCGCCACCCGCTTTGGCGCCCAGCCCGAGCGCATGGCCGACTATCTGGCCCTGCGCGGCGACAGCGTCGACAACGTACCGGGTGTGCCCGGCGTCGGAGCGAAGACCGCGGCGGCGCTCATGATGCACTGTGCCTCGATCGATCAGCTGTTCGAGCAGCTCGATGCGATCGCGCGCTTGCCCCTGCGCGGCGCCGCCTCACTGCCCGCGCGTCTGCTGGCGCACCGCGCGGCCGCCTATCTGGCGCGCTCTCTGACGCGCATCGTCTGCGATGTGCCCATGGATGCCCGGCATGCGGATCTGCAACGCCGCGCACCGGACCTGGCACAGATCGAAGCGTTCTGCAGCGGCCACGGGTTCGGCAACCTGCTGCGCCGCCAGGCGGAGCGTCTGAGTCTGCCGCCGGCGGTGGTAGTACTGTGATCAGGGCTTCTTGACGTACACCTGGCACCAGCCGTTGGCATTCACGGCCTTGCCGGCGAAGATGCTGCAGGGGCCATACGGTTGTCCGGCGGTGCCCTGGTACTGCAGGCAATTGTTACAGGCCGATCCGGGCGTATAGACCGGGAAGGCCTTGGCATCGACGCTCTTGGCGTTATCGTGATAGCCGAGCGCCTTCGCATTCGGATCTGACGCATCCAGGTGAGGCAGGTCGGCGGCGGCGTGGGCGCTCTGGCCCGGGCGCACGGCGGCGGCTGCGCCCAACAGCAGCATGACTTGCTTCAAGGCATCGCGGCGTGAAACGGAATGACTCATCGGAAACCCCTCTTGTTGTGGCCGTGGCTGCAATAGTTCCGAGCGCATGATTCTAGCGCGCAACCGGTCCTCTGGCATGTATCCTTACTATCAGATGGGCCGTCGAATAATGGGGTGGGGGCTGCCGTGAAAGCGCACAAGAAAGGCAAACACATCGAATCGGCGCTCAATGAGGTGCGCAGTTTTGCACCTCCGGCACGCTTCGCTGCCCGGGCGCGCCTCAAAGCCAAGGATCTGGACGCACTGCGCCGCCGCGCCGATGAGGATTATGTCGGCTTCTGGGCCGATCTGGCCCGAGCCCATCTGCAGTGGCATCGGCCGTTCACGCGCACGCTGGATGAGTCGCAGGCGCCGAACTACCGCTGGTTCGAGGACGGCGAACTCAATGTATCGGCGAACTGCCTGGATGCGCATCTGGCCACGCGCGGCCAGAAGCGCGCGATCGTGTTCGAGGGCGAGCCCGGCGACACGCGCACCTTGAGTTACCGCGAGCTGCATGAGCAGGTGTGCCGCTTCGCCAATGTGCTCAAAGGTCTGGGCGCGAAACGCGGCGATCGCATCGTCATCTATATGCCCATGGTGCCCGAGGCCATTATCGCGATGCAGGCCTGTGCCCGTATCGGTGCCATCCACTCGGTGGTGTTCGGCGGTTTTTCGGCCATTTCGCTGCGCGATCGCATTGAAGATGCCGGCGCGACGCTGGTGATCACGGCCGATGGCGGCTGGCGCGGCGGCCAGGCCGTGGCCTTGAAGAGCGCGGTCGACCAGGCGCTGTCCGAGGGCTGTCCTACCGTCACTGCGGTGGTGGTGCTGCGACGCACGGGCACCAGTGTCAACATGTTCGGCCAGCGCGACCGCTGGTGGCATGAGCTGATCGAAAACGCCTCGCCGCAGTGCGAACCGGAGTGGGTGGGTGCGGAACATCCGTTGTATCTGCTCTACACCTCAGGCTCCACCGGCAAACCCAAGGGCATTCAGCATTCGAGCGCCGGTTACCTGCTCAATGCCAAGCTCAGTTTCGAGTGGGTGTTCGATTTGCGCGAGGACGACGTGTTCTGGTGCACCGCCGATGTCGGCTGGGTGACCGGCCACAGCTACGTCGCCTACGGTCCGCTCGCGGCTGGCGCGACCGTTTTTATCTACGAAGGTGCACCGACCTATCCCGACGCCGGGCGTTTCTGGAAGATGTGCGCCGCGCATGCGGTCAGCATTTTCTATACTGCACCGACCGCGATTCGCGCGCTCATGAAACTCGGCGACGAGTTTCCGGCGCAGCACGATCTGTCGCGGATTCGCCTGCTCGGCAGTGTCGGCGAGCCGATCAATCCCGAAGCCTGGATGTGGTACCACCGCGTGATCGGGCGCGAACGCTGCCCGATCGTCGATACCTGGTGGCAGACCGAGACCGGCGCCATCATGATTGCACCGTTGCCCGGCGTCACAGTCACCAAACCCGGATCCTGCACCCAGCCGCTGCCAGGCATATTCGCCGACATCGTCGACGACCAGGGGCAATCGGTGCAGCGGCCCGGCGCCGGCGGTTATCTGGTCATCCGCAAGCCCTGGCCTTCCCTGGCGCGAACCATCTGGGGCGACAACGAGCGCTATCTGAACACCTACTGGAGTAAATTTCAGGGGCGCTTCTACGTCGCCGGTGACGGCGCGAATCGCGATGCCGACGGTTATTTCTGGATAGTCGGACGCATCGACGATGTACTGAATGTGGCCGGACACCGGCTCGGAACCATGGAAATCGAATCGGCGCTGGTGGCGCACCCGCGGGTTGCCGAAGCTGCGGTAGTCGGACGTCCGCACGAGATCAAGGGCGAGTCGGTGTTCGCCTATGTGGTCTGCCGCGGCGCGCGGCCGACTTCGGATAGCGCAGCATTGATCGAGCAGCTGCGCCAATGGGTCGCAAAGCAGCTGAGCCCGATCGCCAAGCCCGATGACATTCGCTTCACCGACAGCCTGCCCAAGACGCGCTCGGGCAAGATCATGCGCCGGCTGTTGCGCTCGATCGCGCGCGGCGAGGAGATTTCGCAGGATATCTCAACGCTGGAAAATCCGGCCATCGTCGCGCAGCTGCGCGGCGAGGAACCCGCGCGCACGCCCGGGGTTGTCAAACGAGCGGCGGTCAGGAGATCCGCGGTAGCCAAGAAGAGCGTAGTCAGGCGCAAGCAAGCAGCGAAAAAGACCGCGACGAAAAGGCCATCATCGAAAAAGACCGTAGCCAAGCCGGCTCGCAAGCGCGCTCGCGCCCGCACCGCACGATGAGGGTCGCCGCGTGGACCATGCTGGCGGGCGCGCTGGTGCTCGCGGCCTGCCGGACGGTGCCGCCGCCGCAGGTCGCGCCGCCGCCCGCGCCGCCGCCGCCGGTGACCGTAGTGCCCGAGATCATCAAGCACTACCGCATCAATGCCGAGCGCTCGCAGGTGCTGATCCTGGTGTACCGCGACGGCCCCATGGCCAAACTGGGACACAATCATGTGCTGTCGGTGCATGCGCTGGCGGGGGATGTCACCATGCCGGCGGATACCTCGCAGACCAGCTTCCGGCTGCAATTTCCGGTCGCCGGGATCACCATTGATGAGCCGTCGCTGCGCGCGCAGCAGGGCGAGGATTTCAATGCCACGGTCGACGCCGCCAGCATCGATGGTACCCGCGGGCATATGCTCGGCGAGAAGTTGCTGGATGCGACCCGATTTCCGCTCATCCGCCTGGCATCCGGGCCGCTGCGCGCAGAGGGTGAGCATTGGCTGGTGACGCTGCACATCACGGTGCGCGATCACGACTGCAGTCTTGAGGTGCCGGTGGCGCTGGTAGCCACGGCGGATGAGTTGAGCGCCAGCGGCGAGTTCGATCTGACCCACGCGCAGCTCGGGCTTACGCCATACAGTGTCGGTCTGGGCGCGCTGCGCGTGGCCGAGACCATTCATATCCGCTATAGCCTGCTCGCGCAGCGCTCGGACTCAGGCAGCGATAGCGACCATCCATAGCAGCGTGCCTTCGGGCGCTTCGATCAGGACGCTGTCGGAATCTTCGACGCCGCGGGGTAACTCACTCGACAGCGGCACGCCGAGGTCCTGCAACCGCTCGCGCCGCCGAGCCAGGTCCGCGCATTCGAACACCAGCAGCGGCGCGTCGAAGGTTCGGCGCCGATGAAACGCCAGATCCAGCCGGTCGCTGGTCAACGGCAGATGCGGGTAGGGTTCATCGAGCTCGGATAAGGCAACAAAACCGCCGCGTTCCCAGAAACTGCGCGCGAGTTCGAAGTCCGCTTCCGGCAGGCTCAGGTGCGAAAAATATCCGCACAACGATTCGCCGTTTGCGGGCGGTGCGCCCGGGGAATAGGTGCGCGCCTCGAGCAAGGTGACGGCGTGCCCGGCCGGATCGCGCAACCGCAGTTCATGCAATTGCTCCTCGCCCAGACGCGCAAATTCCGGGTCCATATGTGCCGCGGTCAGCCTAGCGCGCGCCTGCACCAGCTCGGGCAGCACAAAACACACCGACGGTGAGGGCAGCGCGCGTTCGTGCAGGCCCAGGTGGATGCGGCCGTCGCTGAGTACCCCGTAGCGGTGCGGCCAGGCATCGCTGGTCAACAGCTGCGCGAACCCGAGGCGCTCGTAGAACTGCACCGATGCGGCAATGTCCTCGGTGGCGATCGCAAGTTCGAGGAAGCGGCCGAACATCGCAGGCTCGCGCTTCAGGCCCAATCGCCGGTAGCGCGCAGAATCACGCCCGCCAACGCGCGCGCGTGATCGGTGCGGGCGTTCAGTGCACTGACATAGTCGAAGCGCTCGCCGCCGGCGGCCAGGAAAATCTCACGTCCGCGCAGCGCAATCTCCTCGAGGGTCTCGAGGCAGTCGGCGGCAAAGCCGGGGCAGATCACGCTGACGGCGCGCTGCCCGCGGCGCGGCAGCTCGGCCAGGGTCAGATCCGTGGCCGGCGTGAGCCAGCGATTGGCGCCGAACCTTGATTGAAAGCTCAGGCTCCAGTCCTGCGGCTGCAGATCCAGCGCCGCGGCCAGCTGCGCCGCGGTGCTGTGACACTGCTCGTCGTAGCGATCGCCGCGCACCACGTAGGCTTGCGGGATGCCATGAAAGGACATCAGCAGGTGGCCGTTGCGGCCGTGCGTGCTCCAGTGCTCCCTGAGGCTGCCGGCCAGTGCGCCGATGTAATCAGGCTCACTGCAGTAGCTGGCGATAACGCGCAGTTCCGGCATGTCGCGCCAGGCGCGCAGACCCTCGGCCACTTGATCGTAGACCGCCCCGGTGGTGCTGCCGCTGCTCTGTGGATACAACGGCAGCACGATCAGGCGCCGGACTCCGGCGCTGCGCAAGGCGCTCAGTACCTCGGGCACATAGGGCGGGGAGTACAGAAACGCCTGTTCGACCCGAAAGGCGCCGCGCGCGTTGCCCAGCTCACGCGCCAGCCCCTCGCGCAGGCGCGAGGTGTTGAGCAGCAGTGGTGAGCCTTGCTCGCGCCAGATCTCGCGGTACTTGCGGGCACTGCGCGGCGCCCGCAGCGGCAGCACCAGGCCGTAGAGCAGCGGCAGCCATAGCGCCCGCGGCAGCTCGATCACGCGCGGATCGGACAGGAACCGGCGCAGGAAAGAGCGCACCGCCGCGCTGCGCGGCGCCTGCGGCGTGCCGGTATTTACAATCAGTGCAGCAACCGCGCTCGGCATGAGCTGGCGGTCAGCCTATATTCTGCGCCAGGAACGCGACGGTACGCTCGCGCGCCAGGGCGGTGGCCTCGGCATCGTAGTTCTGCGGCCGCTCGTCGTTGGCGAAGCCATGGCCGGCGGCATAGATGTGGTAGGTGCCGCCCGGATAGGCCTCGCGGGTGCGCTCGACATCGCTGAGCGGGATTGATTTATCGCGCTCGCCAAAATGCAGCATGGTCGGGCACTTGGGCGTCTTGGGCAGTTCCTCGACGATGCCGCCGCCGTAGTAGCAGACCGCGGCGCCAAACGGCACTTCGGCGGCGGCGGCCCAGGCCAGGCGGCCACCCCAGCAAAAGCCGATCACGGCCACCTTGCCCGCATGGCGGCAGATCGCCGCGGCCGCGGCAATATCCAGCACCGCCTTCTGTGTCGGGATTTGTTTGCGGTAACCCATGCCCTGTTCGATCTCGGGCGGGGAGTAACCCAGCACCACCGAGCGCGCGACGCGGTCGAACAGTGACGGCGCGACCGCCAGATAACCGAGCTGCGCGAAGCCGTCGGCCTGACGGCACACATACGGCGACAGGCCGAATATCTCCTGCACCACCACCACAGCGCCACGCGCATTGCCGCTCGGTTTGGCGATATAGGTGTTGAACGTGTGGCCGTCGCGCGCCATCAACGTTTCATACTGACTCATGCACGCTCCAGTATGGCCGTCACGCCCATGCCCCCGGCGGTGCAGGCCGAGGCCAGAGCGCGTGTGGCCTTGGCGTCGTCGGCCAGCACTTTGGCCAGCGTGCCCAGAATGCGAGCTCCGGTGGCCGCGAACGGGTGTCCGATCGCGACGCTGCCGCCTTTGACATTGAGCTTGGTGGTGTCGATCGCACCCATCGCCGCATCGCGCCCGAGCCGATCACGGCAGTACTCGGCCGACTCCCAGGCCTTGAGCAGGCATAACGGCACGGCCGCGAAAGCCTCGTGGATCTCGTAGTAGTCGAAGTCCTGCAGGTTGAGGCCGGTGTCGCGCAGAATGGCTGAAACGGCATAGGCCGGGGCCATCAGCAGGCCCTCCTTGCCGCTGGCGAAATCCACCGCCCAGGTTTTGCCTGCGCGCAGATAGGCGAGCACCGGCAGACCGTGTGCGGTGGCCCACTTTTCCGAGGACAGCAGCAATGCCGCGGAGCCGTCCGTCAGCGGTGTGCTGTTGCCGGCCGTCAGGCTGCCGGACCCGCTCAGATCGTACACCGGTTTGAGCTTGGCCAGCCGCTCGAGCGAGGCGTCGGCGCGGATGTTGTTGTCGCTTTTAAGGTCATGGAACGGCACCACCAGGTCGTCGTAGAAACCAGCGCTCCAGGCGGCCGCGGCCTTGACGTGGCTGTCATAGGCAACCTGGTCCTGCTGTTCGCGAGTGATCTTCCAGGTCTTGACCATGAGCTCGCAGCTCTGACCCATCGACAGGCCCGTGCGTGGCTCGACCACGGCCGGCAACACCGGTTTCAGATCCGCGCGTTTGATGCCCAGCCAGGGCCGCAGGCGCTGGCCGAAGCTGCGGCCGCGAAAACTCGCGAGCAGCCGCTGTTGATAGGATTTGGGATAGACCACGGGAGGATCGCTGAGATCATCGACGCCGGCCGCAATGCCGACCTCGATCTGACCCAGCGCGATTTTGTTGCCGATCAGGATGGCCGCCTCGAGACTGGTGCCGCAGGCACGCTGCACGTCCAGTCCGGGGGTCTGCGGATCCAGGCCCGTGGACAGCAGTGACTCACGCGTCAGGTTGTAGTCCTTGGGATGCTTGATGACCGCCCCGGCGATTACGTCGCCGAGCCGCTGACCCTGCAGATGGAATCGTTCGACCAGTGCACGCAGGGCCGCGGTCAGCAGCTCCTGGTTGTCGGTACCGGCGTAGGCGGTATGCGAACGCGCGAACGGTGTGCGTACGCCGCCGAGGATGGCGACGCGCTGAGTATTGTTGCCAATCAACATATTGTCTCCGGCGCCCCTGCGCTCTCTTTCTTCAACGAGGCTGATAGGATGCCACGCCCGCAGGTACAGGTGGAGGATGGATGAGCGCTTCTGGCGTCGATCGCGTATTCGAGCGCCGGCTGGCTGGCCTCAGCAACAGCCGCGAGCAGCAGCTGCTGGCGCGCGGCCGGCGGGGGCTGGAGCGCGAATCGCTGCGCGTGACTGCCGACGGGCGCATCGCGCAGACGCCGCACCCGGCCGCGCTCGGCTCGGCGCTGACCAATCCGCACATCACCACCGACTACTCCGAGGCGCTGACCGAACTGGTGACGCCTACCTTCCCCGACAATGCCGCGCTGCTCGATTACCTGCGCGATCTGCACCAGTTTGTCTACCAGCGCCTCGGCGATGAGCTGCTGTGGGCGACCTCGATGCCCGGCGAGATCCGCAACGACGACGAGGTGCCGATCGCAAACTACGGCAGCTCGCATCAGGGCCGCTTGAAGTACATCTACCGGCACGGGCTCAAGGTGCGCTATGGCGGCATGATGCAGGCGATTTCCGGCGTGCATTTCAATTACTCGCTGCCGGTGCCGTTCTGGCCCCTGTACGCGCAGCTGTGCCAGAGCCACGAGACCGGCCAGCCATTCCAGAGCGCGCGCTACTTCGATCTGCTGCGCAATTATCGCCGCCATGGCTGGATCGTGTCGTACCTGTTCGGGGTGTCGCCGGCCCTGTGCCGGTCGTTTCTGCAGGGTCGCGACGACAGCGGTCTCGAGGCGCTCGGCGCCGACACGCTGATCGGGCCGTACGCCACCTCGCTGCGCATGAGCGACATCGGCTATCGCAACCGCAATCAGGCCGCGGTCTCGGTGTCGGTCAACAGCCTCGAGGAATACCTGCACGATCTGCGGCGCGCGATCCGCGCGCCGCACGCGCCATTCGCGGCGCTCGGCGTCAAGCGCGATCACCAGTATCAGCAGCTCTCCGGCAATGCGCTGCAGATCGAGAATGAGTACTACAGCTACATACGGCCCAAGCGCACGCCGCGCGCCGGCGAGCGCACCACCGGCGCGCTCGCGCGTGCCGGGGTCGAATACATCGAAGTGCGCGCACTGGACAACAGCGCCTTCGATCCGGTCGGCACCAATGTGCGCAAACTGCACTTCCTCGAGGCGCTGCTGATCCTGCTGCTGTTCAAGTCCAGTGCGCCGATCGACAATGACGAAGAGGAGGCGATCGAGCGCAACCACCTGCTGGTTGCCCGGCGCGGGCGCGAACCGGGACTGACGCTGGAACGTGACGGGCGCGCTGTGTCCATGCGCAGCTGGATCGCCGAGTTGTTCGACTCGATGCAGGGGATCTGCGAGCTGCTCGACAGCGCGCACCCGCAACGGCCGTACCTGGCCGCGCTGCACGAACAGAGATTGAAGCTCGAGGACGTCGAGCACACCCCCTCGGCGCGACTGCTGCGCGAGCTGCGCGACAAAGGCGAAGGCTTTGCGGCCCTGGCGCTGCGCTTCTCCCGCGATCATAAGCAGTTCTGTCTGCAGGCCCTGCCATGCTCACCCGAACGCGCACGCGAGTTCGAACAGGAAGTGCAGCAGTCGCTTGAGGAGTACGCGGCGATCGAGGCGGCGCGGCGCGGCAGCTTCGAGGACTATCTAGCCTCATATCTGGCCGACTAGAATCGCAAGCACCTCCTGCCCTCGAGGTTCCAGTGCTCCATAGGATTCGCCGGCTGCTGATCGCCAATCGCGGCGAGATCGCCATTCGCGTGATGCGCGCGGCGAATGAACTCAGCGTTGGCACGATTGCCGTCTACTCGCAGGAAGACCGCTTCGGTCTGCATCGGACCAAGGCCGACGAGGCCTACCTGGTCGGCGAGGGCAAGGGCGCGATCGAAGCCTACCTCGACATCGCGGAAATGCTGCGCATCGCGCGCGAAGCGCACGTCGATGCCATCCACCCGGGCTACGGGTTCCTGGCCGAGAACCCTGATTTTGCCGAGCAATGCACGGCGGCCGGGTTCATTTTTGTCGGCCCGAGCGCGACCACCATGCGAGTGCTGGGCAACAAGATCGCCGCCCGGCACCTGGCGGTCTCGGCCGGCGTTGCGGTCATGCCTGCGACGCCGCCGTTGCCCGACGAGCTGGCCCAATGCATGGCGCTGGCGCAGCAGGTTGGCTATCCGGTCATGCTCAAGGCCAGTTGGGGCGGCGGCGGCCGCGGCATGCGCGTGATCGAAAGCGACGCGCAGCTGGCCGAGCTGCTGCCAGTCGCGCGCCGCGAGGCCAAGGCGGCCTTTGGCAACGACGAGGTCTATCTCGAGAAGCTGGTGCGCCGCGCGCGCCACATCGAGGTGCAGATCCTCGGCGACACCCATGGCAATCTGGTGCATCTGTTTGAACGCGATTGCACCGTGCAGCGGCGCAATCAGAAGGTGGTGGAACGAGCCCCGGCGGTGTTCCTGAGCGATGAGGAACGTGCGGGGCTGTGCGAAGCGGCCCTCAAGATCGGCCGTGCCGCGCACTACTGCAACGCCGGCACGGTCGAGTTCCTGCAGGACGCCGACAGCGGCGCGTTCTACTTTATCGAAGTCAATCCGCGAATCCAGGTCGAGCACACGGTAACCGAGTGCGCCACCGGCATCGACCTGGTGAAGGCGCAGATTCGCATCGCCGACGGCGCGCGTATTGGCGAGGACGGCAGCGGCGTGCCGCCGCAGGCCGACATCCATCTGGTCTCGCACGCGCTGCAATGCCGGGTCACCACCGAGGATCCGAACAACAATTTCGTGCCCGATTACGGCCGCATGACCGCCTACCGCAGTCCCGCGGGATTCGGCGTGCGGCTCGACGCCGGCACCGCCTACGCCGGTGCCCTGATCACGCGCTCCTACGATTCGCTGCTGGTCAAGGTCACGACCTGGGCGGCGACACCGGAGGAGACGATCGCGCGCATGCACCGTGCGTTGTGGGAGTTCCGTGTACGCGGCGTGGCCACCAACCTGCGCTTTCTCGATCAGATCATCACCCACCCGCGTTTTGCGCAGGCGCAGTACACCACGCGTTTCATCGACGAGACGCCGGAGCTGTTCGCAGCGCCGGCACGGCGTGATCGCGCCACACGCATACTGACTTATCTTGCGGAAACCGTGGTCAACGGCAATGCCGAAGTTACCGGCCGAGCCGTGCCCGAGCGCCTGGTGTCGGTGCGGCCGCCTCGCCTGCCGCCGCTGGCATCGGCCGACAGTGCGCCGGCGGGCTGCAGGCAGCGTCTGGAGGAACTGGGCCCCGAGCGCTTCGCGCAATGGATGTGCGCCCAGCAGCGGGTGCTGCTGACCGACACCACCATGCGCGACGCGCATCAGTCGCTGCTGGCCACGCGCATGCGCACCATCGATATGGCGGCCATCGCTCCGGCTTACGCCGCGCTGCTGCCGCAGCTGTTCTCGGTGGAGTGCTGGGGCGGCGCGACCTTTGACGTGGCCATGCGCTTTCTCAAGGAAGATCCGTGGGAACGGCTGGCGCAGTTGCGCGAAGCCATGCCGAACCTGCTGCTGCAGATGCTGCTGCGTTCGGCCAATGCGGTCGGCTACACCAATTATCCCGACAACGTGGTGCGCTACTTCGTGCAGCAGTCGGCCGCGGCCGGCATCGATGTGTTCCGGGTGTTCGATTCACTGAACTGGGTCGAGAACATGCGCGTGGCCATCGATGCCGTGCTCGACACGGGCAAGTTGTGCGAGGCGGCGATCTGCTACAGCGGTAACTTGAGCAATCCAGGCGAGCGCAAGTACACGCTGGATTATTACCTCAGGATTGCACGCGAGCTCAAGGCCGCGGGTAGCCATGTCCTTGGGATCAAGGACATGGCCGGGCTGTGTCAGCCGCGCGCGGCCTACGATCTGATCAAAGCGCTCAAGGACGACACCGGGCTGCCGGTGCACTTTCATACCCACGACACCAGCGGCATCGCCGCCGCCAGTGTGTTCGCGGCTATTGCCGCCGGCGCCGATGCGGTCGATGCGGCCATGGATTCGATGAGCGGCCTGACTTCACAGCCCAATCTGGGCTCGATTGCGGAAGCGCTGCGTCACGGACCCCGCGATCCGGGGCTGGATACCGAGCACATCCGCAGCATCTCCCACTACTGGGGCCAGGTGCGCAAGGGCTATGCCGCGTTCGAGAGCGACAACCGTGCCGGCGCCTCCGAGGTCTATGTGCACGGCATGCCCGGCGGCCAGTACACCAACCTGCGCGAGCAGGCGCGCGCACTTGGAATCGAGGATGCACGCTGGCCCGAAGTGGCGCGAACCTACGCCGAGGTCAACGACATGTTCGGCGATATCATCAAGGTCACGCCGACTTCGAAAGTGGTCGGCGACATGGCGATTCTGATGGTGAGCAGCGGGCTTACACGCGCCGCGGTGCTCGACCCGGACACCCAGATCGCCTTTCCCGAATCGGTGGTCAGGTTGTTTCACGGCGACGTCGGCCAGCCCTATGGCGGCTTTCCGCAAGGCCTGCAGCGCAAGGTGCTCAAGGGCGCGGCGCCGCGCAAACGGCGTGCGGGCGAGGAAATGCCGCCGGCCGATTTCGCCCAGTTGCGCATCGAGGCCAATGCGCGCGCCGCGCGAGTGGTGACCGATCAGCAGTTCGCCTCTTACCTGATGTATCCGAGCGTGTTCACCGAATATGCCGCCGACCGTCGGCGCTTCAGCGACGTGGCGATTCTGCCCACGCCGGTGTTCTTCTATGGCATGCAGGCCGGCCAGGAGATCAGCGTCGATCTCGAGCGCGGCAAAACCCTGATCGTGCGCTACCTGACGCAAAGCGAGCCGCACGAAGACGGCACGCGCACCGTGTTCTTCGAGCTCAATGGACAGCCGCGATCGGTGCGCGTGATCGACCGCAGCCAGAAGCCAAAACGGCCCCCGGCGCGCAAAGTCGATGCCGGCAATCCGCGCCATATCGGCGCGCCCATGCCGGGCACCGTGGCCAGCATCAGCGTCGCTGTCGGTCAGCGTGTCGCGCGCGGCGATGTGGTCACGACTCTGGAGGCCATGAAGATGGAGGCCGCAGTGCGCGCCGAAATCGATGGCGAGGTAGCCGAAGTGCTGGTGCAGCCGGCCATGCAGGTGGATGCCAAGGATCTGCTGTTGGTGCTGCGTTGAGCCAATCTGGACCAAACGGGCGCCGCCCTAATCAATTTGCTCTGAATTGGTGCTAGGGTAGGCTGTGCGCCGTTCGTTTTGGAGGGCAGCGCCATGGCATGAAAGGTGCACTGCTTCAGAAGCGGGGTAGCGGCCGATCGAACAAGAATGGAGGCGGAAGTTCTCGCATGAAACTCGTTACGGCAATTATCAAACCTTTCAAACTCGATGATGTGCGCGCGGCCTTGTCCGAAATCGGCGTCTCGGGCATGACCGTCACCGAGGTCAAGGGATTCGGCCGGCAACGCGGACATACAGAGCTGTACCGAGGCGCAGAGTACGTCGTCGACTTCGTGCCCAAGACGCGCGTGGAAGTCGCGGTCCGTACCGAACTGGTCGATCAGGTGGTCGAGGCGGTGCTGAAGGCCGCCAAGACCGGCAAGGTCGGCGACGGCAAGATATTCATTACCGACATCAATCGCGTGATTCGTATTCGCACCGGCGAGACCGACAACGCCGCACTCTAACGCCATAGTCTTCCACGAGCACGGCGGCGCCGAGGTGCTCAAGTGGGAGCGCCAGCAACTGGTGCCTCCGGCGCGCGGCGAAGTGCGGCTGCGCCATACCGCGGTGGGCGTCAATTTCATCGACATCTATGACCGCAGCGGCTTGTATCCCAGGCCGCTGCCCGAGATCCCAGGCCGGGAGGGCGCCGGCGTAGTCATGGCGCTGGGCCGCGGCGTGCGCGGCCTTCGGATCGGGCAGCGTGTGGCCTACGTGCAGGCGGCCAGCGGCGCGTACTGCGAGCAGCGCAACATTGCCGCCGCGCGGCTGGTCAAGCTGCCCAACGCCATCAGCGATGAACAGGCCGCGGCATTGATGCTCAAGGGGCTGACGGCCGAATATCTGTTGCGCCGTACCTACCGCGTGCAAGCCGGAGACTATGTCCTGATCCATGCCGCGGCTGGCGGCACCGGCTCATTGCTGTCGCAATGGGCGCGCGCACTCGGTGCGCGTGTCATGGGCATTGTCGGCATCGAGGCTAAAGCGGCGATCGCCAAGCGCCAGGGCTGCCACCGCGTGTTCGTCGCCGGTCGTGATGACATGGCCGCCTCGGTTCGCAGCTATACCCGTGGCCATATGGCCGACGTGGTCTACGATTCGGTGGGCAAGGACTCCTTCATGGATTCGCTCGACTGTCTGCGCCCGCGCGGCATGATGGTCAGCTTCGGCAATGCGTCCGGCCCCGCGCCGGCGATCGCACCGCTGGAACTCGCACGCCGCGGATCGCTATTCCTGACGCGGCCTTCGCTGTTCGACTACATCGCCAAACACGAGGAACTCGAGGCCGCCGCGCGCTCGATGTTCGCGCTGGTCAAAGCCGGTAAATTGCGCGTGGCCATCGGTCAGCGTTACGACCTCGATGATGCCGCCCAGGCGCATCGCGATCTGGAGATGCGCCGCACGATCGGCGCTTCGGTGCTGATTCCGAGGCTCACTCCACCAGCCTGAGTGTGCGCTGAGTGCGGCTGATTCCCAAGGCGCCGCTGCGCACCACCTCGATCAGCTCGGTGTGCGTGGCCAGGTCGCGCATGAAACCGTTGATTTCCGCCTCACTGCCGAGCAACTCGACGATGAAGCATTCGCTGGACGGATCGAGCACCCGGCCGCCGGTGCGTATGACATAACCGCGCACGGTGTCGCGCTGCGCCGCATCCAGGCGCAGCTTGATCAGCACCAATTCGCGTTCTATGTGTTCCCCGCGCGTCATATCCTCGACGCTGACCACGTCGATGAGCTTCTTGAGCTGGTTGGCGATCTGCAGGATGACCGCTTCCGAGCCGCTGGTCACGAGCGTCAGGCGCGAGACGGTCGGATCGTCGGTGGTGGCCACCGCCAGCGACTCGATGTTGTAACCGCGGCTGGAGAACATGCCTGCCACACGCGTGAGCGCGCCGGCCTCATTTTGGAGCAATATGGCGATGATGTGCCGCATGGCCCCAGAATAGCCAATTGCAGGCCGCGTCGGCCATAATCGAGCGATGACCTCACTGGGCGATAGCGCAAAAGTATTGCGTCCGGAGCCGCATCCGCTCGCGGGCAAGGCCATGTCCGGCGCCCAGATGATCGTCCAGGTCATCGCAGATGAGGGCACCGAGGCTATTTTTGGCTACAGCGGCGGGGCCATCCTGCCGACCTACGATGCCGTATTCACCTTCAACGAGGAGCGCAAGCGCTGTGCCGGGCGGCAGGTGCCGCTGATCGTGCCGGCCAACGAGCAGGGCGCGGGCTTCATGGCTGCGGGCTATGCGCGCGCCAGCGGCCGCGTCGGGGTCTGCCTGGTGACCTCGGGTCCGGGCGCGACCAACACCGTGACACCGGTGCGCGACTGCATGGCCGACTCGATACCGATCGTGGTGATCTGCGGCCAGGTCGCTACCGCCTCCATCGGCACCGATGCCTTCCAGGAGGCGCCGGTGGCTTCCATGATGGGCTCGATCGCCAAGCATGTGTTTCTGGTGACCGACGCGACGCGGCTGGAAGCCACCATGCGTACCGCTTTCGAGATCGCGCGCACCGGCCGCCCGGGACCGGTGGTCATCGACATTCCCAAGGACGTTCAGACCGCAGCCGGGGTATTTCTTGGGCAAGGCAAGCTCGCGATTCCGGGCTACCGGCAGCGTTTGCGCGAGCTGACTTCGAGCCTGTTGAGCGAGGCCGCGGCCGCGAGCTTCTTCGAGCTGCTCGCGCAATCGCAGCGGCCGCTGATATACGCCGGCGGCGGGGTCATCAATGGCGGCGCGGCCAGTCAGCTGGCCGAGTTTGTGCAGCAAACGGGTATCCCCGTGGTTACCACGCTGATGGGCATCGGTGCCGTCGATACCACCCATCCGCTGTCGATGCGCATGCTCGGCATGCACGGGGCTGCATTCGCCAACTATGCGGTCGAGGATTGCGATTTCCTGATTGCGGTCGGCGCGCGTTTCGATGATCGCGTCGCCGGCGTGCCGCTCAAATTCGCCAGCAACGCGCGCCGCATCGCGCACCTGGACGTCGATCAGGCCGAGATCAACAAGGTCAAGAGTGCGCACTGGAGCCATGTCGGCCTGCTGCCCGAGGCGCTGCGGGTACTGACGGCTTACGGTGCCCGCCTCGAATCGAAACCGGACTTCGGTCCGTGGCAGCGGCAACTGGCCGAGCTGCGGCGCGCGCACGCGATGAACTACGACCGTGACAGCGAGCTGGTGCAGCCACACTACGTGATCGAGGAGATCAACCGGCGCACGCGCGGCGAGGCCATCATCAGCACCGGCGTCGGCCAGCATCAGATGTGGGCGGCACAGATGTTCGATTTCCGCGGCCCGAGACTATGGCTGACTTCGGGCAGCATGGGCACCATGGGCTTCGGCCTGCCCGCCGCCATCGGTGCGCAGGTCGCGCATCCGGGACGGCTGGTCATCGATTTCGACGGTGACGCGAGCATTCGCATGAATATCGGCGAACTGGAGACCGTCACCACCTACGACCTGCCGATCAAGATCGTGGTGTTGAACAATTTCGGCGATGGCATGGTCAAGCAGTGGCAGAAGCTGTTCTTCAAGGGCCGCTTGTCGGGCAGCGATAAGTCGCTGCATAAAAAAGACTTCGTGCGGGCCGCTGGCGCCGATGGTTTCCAGTGGGCGCGGCGGCTGGATCGCAAACAGGACGTGGCCGGCGTGATCGAGGAGTTCCTGAACTTCAAAGGCCCGGCGTTTCTCGAAGTCATCATCGACCCGGAGGCCGGCGTGTATCCCATGGTCGGCCCGGGCCTGGGCTACGACGCCATGATCACGGGCGAGTTCATCGCCGCGCGCGCGCAGCAGGCGGCTCCTGGGGAGATCGATCCGTCGGGCATGTTCTGAGCGCAGGTACCTGGAAAGGCTGAAACCCCCGCAGCCGGGCTCGTCCAGGGCAGATGTTGCAGTGCGGCGTACCGAGTTATGTCATTAATCGGGTGCGCCGGTCGCGCAAGATGGGTAATAGGTCGCAGGGCGGCGCGACAGGTTGAGGAATAATCGTGGCGTTCCAGCCTCAACGGGGTGCTTTACGTCCATGACCAAAGCCCGTCGCGTCACAGGGCCCATACCGATGGAGCCGCGGCTGCGCCGTGCCTATTTCGACTGCCGCTATGGTCAGTTGCATATGCACTATGCAATACCGGCCGGCGGCGGCTTCGACGAGGCCACCACGCTGCTGTGCATTCCGGGTGCGCCGGGGTCCGGACGATTTTTCGCGCCGCTGCTGTTGCCGCTGGGACGCGACCGCTCGGTGTATGCGCCGGACCTGCCGGGCTGCGGTGAATCGGACGCCGCTCCCGAGCCTCTGTCCAGTGCCGGCTACGCCGAGGCGCTGGGCGATTTTCTCGATTCGATGCATGTACGCCACGTCGATCTGCTCGCGCATGACAGTGGCGTGGCGATCGCCGCCGCCATGCTGCAGCAGCGCGCGGCGCAGATCGGCCGCGTGGTGCTCTCGCCCGACACCGAGGCGGTGCGCGCCGAGGCGCGCAGCTTGCGCCATCCGTCGCTGGTCATTGATCTTCGCGCCGCCGATGAGCGCGCTCACGGCGCCGCCGAGCCCGAGCGACAGGCAGCGCAATTACGGGAATTCCTGGGGCTCGCCTGAGCGGCCCCGAGTGTCGAGGAAGAAATAGCTTGTCCATGAATACCAAAACCAATGCTCCCCCCTCGGCCGATCTCGAAGAGACCGCCGAGCTGCCGCAATTGTCGCCGAGCATGGCCGCGGCCATCGATCCGCTGTCGGCCACCGATGCCTGGCGAGCTCCCAACATCGACGATACCGCCACGGTCGAGAGCCTGCCGACATTGTCGCAGCAGCGCTCGCGCGGCCAGCGCGCGGATTCCGAGCCGCTCGAGCGCAGTCTGCGTGAAGCCGAGATCGGCGCGCTGCGTTCCGATCTGGCGTCGGTCAGCGAAAGCCGCGGTCAGCTCGAGCACGATCTGCAAAGCCTTGCCGGCAATCTGCGCGAGCTTGAACAAATGCTCAACCGCAAGAGCGAACAGCTCTCGGTTTACGAGCGCGAGGTCGGCCAGCGCGATCGGCGCATTGCCGAGCTCGAGGCTCGGATTGTGCAATTGGATTCCGATCTGCTCGCGCGCCAGAGCACTTTCGACAGCGTGCTCGCGGTACGGCAGGCGGCATTCGAATCCGAACTGGCGATGGCAAACTCGCAACGCACGGGGTTGCGCGATGAATTGATCACGGCGCGTGGCGAGGCCCAGGCGCTGCAGGCGCGCAACGAATCACAGACCGCCGAGCTGCTGGCTCTCAAGGCCGAGCGCGCCGATCTGCTGCGCCGCTCGCAGGCGGCCGAGCTCGATCTGGGTCAATGGCGTGCACGCGGCGCGCGTTTTCAGGAGAGTCTGCAAAGCCTGGAAGGCCGGCGCGAACTCTATGATGGCATGATCGCCGAGCGTGAGGCACGCATTGCAGCGTTGGAGCACAGCGCAGCCGAGCGCGAGCGCCACGTCGGCGCGCGCGAGGAAGACCTGCGCATCGCGGTACGCGGTCAAGAGGGACTTGCGCGTGAGCTGGATGCGGCGCGCACCCGCGCCGAATCAGCCGCCACCACTGCCCGCGACCGAATAGCCGCTCTTGAGGCCGATACCCGCAAGCAGGACGAGAAACTACGCGAACTGCGTACTCAGAGCGGTGCCCACGAGCAGGAATTGAAAGCGGCACTGATCAAGGAACAGCAGCGCAACGCCGAGCTCGATGCAGCTCGCATCCGCGCCGACGCCGCTGCTGCCACCTCGCGCGAACGCATCGCGAACCTGGAAAGCGAGGCCCACAAGCAGATCAAGACTCTGAGCGAACTGCGTACCCACAGCGCTACGCGTGAGGAGGAGCTGAACGCCTCGCTGAGCAGGGAGCAGCAGCGCAACGCCGAGCTCGATGCCGCGCGCACGCGAGCCGAGGCGGCCGCCGCGAGCGCGCGCGAACGCATCGAGTCGCTGGAAACGCAGACGCACGGACAAACCCTGAGCCTGAGCGAACTGCGCGAGCAGACGCTCGCGCGTGAACAGTCGTTGAACGC
>Ga0302314_10004312_pt1 | contig 26198 bp, 18 predicted proteins | sample III_Palsa_N2_3_FD_200533 | JGI IMG/M metagenome (GOLD analysis project Ga0302314, IMG submission 200533) | Peat permafrost microbial communities from Stordalen Mire near Abisko, Sweden - III_Palsa_N2_3 | ecosystem: Environmental > Terrestrial > Soil > Palsa > Peat permafrost | place: Sweden...
TGCGAGATCGGAAGGTCCGCCCATTGCTGGCGATCGCTGTGGCACCTCTGGGATTCGCGGCCTGGCTGCTCTATTCATGGCACGAGACGGGCACGCCGCTGGCGTTTCTCAAGGCTGAGCAGTTCTGGGGCTATACGCACTTCAAGTGGTTCATGACACCCATCATTTCGTTGGCCCACCTGCTCACGAGCGTGCGTGCCTTCAGCGACTGGCAGTTGGTACTGGCCAGTCTGGCCATCGTGTTCGCGGTGGTCGGCCTCGACCTGTTGTGGAAGGCCCATTTGGATGGCGTGCGCATCCCTCTGTACTGGTGGGTGTTCACCATTGGCAGCGTGCTGGGGGCCATGAGTCCCTATGTGCCGACGAGCGTGCTGCGCTACTCGATGGCGGCCTTCCCCCTCTTCGCCGGCGTGGCCTGGAAACTCAGGCTCAGGTGGACGACCGCCCTGGCCACCGCCATGATGGCCTCACAGGCCGTGCTGTTTGCCGCTGTCCTGGTCGGGACCCTGCACCCGGAAACCACTCTGATGTGGCCGTGAGGAGTGCCCCGCTGGGTTGACTATCCTGGTTGCTCGCCGGGGGTGTAGCTCAGCTGGCAGAGCGCTACGTTCGCAATGTAGAGGCCGAGGGTTCAAATCCCTTCACCTCCACCGGTCAAAGCCCAGGTCAACGGGTTTTCGGAAGTAATTGGTTCAGGACGCGATCCTCGAAAAAGGGCAAATCCGTCTTTACACGTCTTTACGGTGTGTCATTTTGTGCCGCAGGGGGTCGATGATGGCTCCCCGTACGGCAGAACCTGTGAGGACCAAGAGACGGCGCAGCCGCGGCATTCGAGGCGCCGGCACCATCGCCCAAGAACCCAGCGGCCGGTGGCGCCTGCGGGTAACGCACTTTGGGCGTCAGGTCGATTATGGAACCTTCCTCACCGAGGACCTAGCCTGTGACGCCCAGGCCCGGTGGCGCCTGACCCACCTCTTGCCGGCTGATGATCCGGAGCAGGTGGTCCTGGTTCCGGCCAGCGTTGCCGTCGGAGGGGTGCGCTGCGAAGAGTGGTTCGCTCGATGGCAGGAAGCGAAAGTTGCCCGTCGCTCCCGGGTGCGGGTCAACAAGAAACGCGGGGGAGCTGAATCCACCGCGGCCCGGGATCGGGCCTACTGGTCGAAGTGGTGGGCGCCCACTCTTGGGGAGCGACTACCGCACATGGTGACCCAGCGCGATATCACGGCGGTGATTGACGCCATGGAGCGCAAAGGATTGGCGCCGTTGACCATCAAGACGCACTGGGGGGTCATTAAGGCCTTCTTCGGTTGGTTGGCCGAAGAAGACGTGCTGACCGTCAGCCCCATCGCCAAGGCATCCGTGTCGGCGGACGCAGTTTTGGACCGCGTACGTGAAATCGTAGTGCCGGACTTTCGGTACATCGACATGCTTTCGACCCGGTTGGGGACGACGCAGGACCGGCTTGTCTTCGAATTGTTGTTGGGCACCGGTGGCCGTCGCTCGGAAGTGGCCGGCATGGTGGTGGGCGACGTTGACTTGGCCGCCAAACGAATATGGATACGCCAACCGGTCGTCGAAGTTGAAGGTCGACTCGTTCGCAATCCGACACCCAAGGGCGGTCGGAACCGAGCAGTTGTGGTCGGACCTCAACTCGCGCAATTGCTGCGGGAACATCTGATGCGCATGGACACCCCACGTAGCGATACGCCGCTGTTAGTCAGCGTGGATGGCAAGCTGTTTCGTTGGAAGAACTATCTGGAGCGACAGCTGCGTCCAATGATTTGCTCGACGGCGGTGCGCTGGGCGGTGGGGGAGCGTAAGCGGCTCATCGCTGATGGACTCAGCCGAGGTGAAGCAACCGCACAAGCAGTGGCGTCGGCCCAAACGCTCAAGAAGCTGACGCCCCACCATTTGCGCCATACGGCCGCCGCGTTGCTGTGGGCGGCGGGAGCCAGCGACATCGAAGTGCAGTTGATCTTGGGCCACTCAGACCTGGCGACTTCAAAGCGTCTCTACGCCCACCTGCTCGAAGGTTCCCAAGACAGCGCAGCGGCCCGAGTGGAGCAGTTGCGGGAAGCCCGCCGCGCCAGCTGAGCCCGTCAGCGGCCCAATCTCCAGAGTCTTGGTGGGGAGACAGGCATCAGGTTGGAGAGGGGGGTGCCAGAGTTCTGGTGATGAGCATCGGTGAGGAATTCCTCGAGGAGCGTCGTCGACGACGCCGCACAGGTGATCGGCGTCTATCTCCACAAGGCCGCGAAATATTGCTGCGGCTTGCCAGCGGTGATCTACAAGATGAGTTTCAGGCTGCTCTCGACGAGGTCAGCGCTACTGATCCGCTCATTGGTGGAAGAGGGCTCGACATCAATGACTCTGATGTGCCGGGGTAATCATGTGCTCGAAACGATTTCTAATTCGTAAGGTCGGGACCACAACGGGCTTGTCGCAGCCGCCTGAATCGGTGCCGGCCAGGCGCAAGGACAACCTTTCTTATGGAAACTCCGTACGAAAGGATCAGTTGGTTCAAGCTTGAACACCTTTCGGCCTTATTCAGGGTTAGCATATATCCTTGAATAAGGAGAACCTATGTCCAAGCTTGTCCGGCAGCGGTGGGAAGGCGACTTCGACCGGGGCCTGGCCCGTCGAGATCGCCGGGCGTGTGACTACGACGCGTACGTCCCCGACCACCTGGTCAATCGCCCGCTCAAGCTCGACGGAGATGTTGCAGCCGATGTCGCCGATGCCGAGAGGGCCATCACTCGTCTGAACGTTGATGCGAGCACCCTGATTGGTACTGAGGCGTTGGCCCGGATTCTCTTGCGGGCAGAGGCCGTGGCGTCGTCGAGGATTGAAGGACTCGAAGTCGGAAGTCGGCGTCTCCTTCGAGCCGAAGTGGCTCGTGAACTCGGTGACGAATCAATTGATGTGACGGCTGCAGAAGTTCTGGGGAACATCGATGCCATGGTATGGGCCATTGAATCAGTCACCCTTGATCAGGAGATATCCCTCAGTCACATTCTTGAGATCCATCGCCGATTACTCGTCGGAACAAGAATGGATGAACACGCTGGGCGCATTAGGACGGAACAGAACTGGATCGGGGGAAGCGGATACAACCCTTGTGCGGCCGACTTCGTGCCACCACCCGCCAAGATGGTCAAAGGACTTCTCAATGACCTGTGTGCCTTTTGCAACGAAGACTCCTTGCCCGCCGTTGCCCAAGCGGCGATCGCCCATGCTCAGTTCGAGACGATCCATCCATTTGTCGACGGCAACGGACGTACGGGGCGAGCCCTTGTCCATTTGGTCTTGCGTCGAAGAGGGCTGGCTTCGCGCGTGCTGCCTCCGGTCTCGCTCATCCTCGCCACTTGGTCTAGGGACTACATCACCCGCCTGGACGGGACCCGCTATTTGGGACGCCCGTCATCGCCGGAAGCTCACGAAGGCCTCAATCGGTGGATCGGACTCTTTGCCGCCGCCTGTACCCGAGCCGTTCGAGACGCCACGAGTTTCGAGGAGCGGACGGCCGAACTGCAAGCAGACTGGAAGAGTCGGCTCGGAAATGTGCGGGCTGGATCAACAGCTGATCTCTTGGTGAGAATCCTTCCCGGGGCTCCGATCATCACCGCGACAAGCGCCACCGCACTGACCGGTCGATCCTTTCAGGCGACCAATGAAGCGATCGATCGACTTCTCGAGGCCGAAATACTGACCCAGATAAATGTCGGACGTCGCAATCGCGCCTTCGAGGCTAAGGATGTAGTGGTTGCCTTCACGGCACTTGAACGACGACTGGCGAGTCCGTCGGGAAATACCCGCACGTCACCGCCGGCTCGATCCGTGCCACGTCGACCATCGAACTGAATCGGAAGGCCGGGATGGACCGTCACCTTGAGGTCAGTCCATTTAAAGGTCAACGCCTCTGGCGATTGTGATCTGAGATTCCCGGCCACTGCTCGATTGCTCGCTGTTTGTCTCCCGCGCCACCGTCAGTGCCCGCTTCACTGCCTTTAGGGCCCGATGCTGTTGCTGCATCTGCTCGGCACTTCCAACATTGCGGTGGCCTCCTATGCCTTGTTGTCCAGAGATGTGCCAACGGTCCCGATAAGCGGCGACTGTTGAGACTTCGTGCACCCAGAGAGCCCGGTGGGCTGGGTCGCTTGGGACCGGTCCGAGGCGTTGCATCCATTCGGCCCCTGACTCAATTGCTTGAATCGCCAATGTGCGGGCACGGGCCTCCATGGCGAGGTGTCGCTCGGTAAGTGCTTGGACCATTTCGGGATCCGTGACTCCCTGTGCTCGCGGGATGAGTCCGGCGACGTAGTTGTCAGGGATCAGTCGACGGGTTCGCGAAGTCTCGGTCCAGCGGTCCACTCGACCGTGAAGCACTGACGCCACGTCGCTGGCACCGTCAAAGGGCTGCCCGGACACCAGGTGGGGCAGGGTGCTGTCGACATTGAGACCATGGGCTTCGGCCTCGCGGAGCGACGCCATGAGTGGTCCGAGCGCGTCGCTGGAGTGCATCGATTCGAGTTCGACCTCGTTTAGCCCTGATCTGGCAAGCAAGGCGTTCCAGCGGTTCTCTTGAGCGGCAGTCGCTAGGGTCAAGTATTCGGCTGACAGTCGCTCCATGCCTTCGGCTTCATACTGCTGGCGGCGGATCATGTCGTGGGCCGCCACGTCAGCACCCTCGTTGCGCAATACGCCAGCGAGCACCTCCTTGGTCGTCGCTGGTTCGGCTCCCGCTCCATGAGAGGTCTGCGGATCGGGGTCGTAGTGAGTGTCGACATAGAGGCGATTGACCTCTCGACCTCTGGTGGCAGAGACGTAGAGCACCTCACGGGTGGTTGTTGGCGACACCATGGCGTGAGCCGTGTCGACCGTCCGGCCTTGAGCCCGATGCGCCGTCGAGGCGTAGGCCAGCTCCAGATGCTCGGCGACGTACGTGGCCGGCAGAACGACTTGTCCGCCGCCATTGGAGCGGGCCACGGTCATCGATCCGTCTTGATTGGTCGCCGTCACGGTCCATTGATCGCCGTTGCGCACCCATCGCCGACCGGCAGTCAAACGTCGGTTGTTCTGTCGCGTCACGACGTGATCACCAACTCCGGCGGTGGCGCCACCAGCTACGGCCACACCCTCTTCGGTTACCAGTCCGGATGACACCCGATCGGCCCGGGCTCGAGCGTTGAGTTCATGCACGGTGCCCAGATCACCGGCAATCATCAGGCTGACTTCCCCGGCTTCCTTGTCTGCTTTCCAAGCGCCATAGAGGGCATCGAGCATTTCGTCTCGGGTGCCCGCAGTGATGCGGTCGTGGGCTTGGTAGTCATCGATGGCGTCAATGGATCCCGCTCGGAGTTCCACGCTGGCTACCTTCTCCCAGTCGTGGATGAACCGACGGACGTCGGTGAGTGCGGTGACCAAGTCGCCTCGATCACGCACAAGGGCGGCGAACATGCCGCCGGCTTCAACGGCGGTGAGCTGGGCGTGATCGCCGACCAAGAGCACCTTGGCCCCAGCGATCTGAGCGGCTGTCACCAGCTCATCGAGCGCGAAGGTCCCGGCCAGACTGGCTTCTTCGACGATCACGAGTTGGTCCTTCTTGAGGCGCCAGCGGGCCACTTCGGCTTCCACGACAACGGCTTGGTTGTGGGCCAGTGTCCGCCGAGATGATGACGCCTCGCGGGATCCGACCAGGGTCCGCAGACTCTTGGCTTTGGTCAGGCGATCGGCTTCTTGGTGGTGCTCAAAGAGCCACTTCGCCGTGTTCTCGGTCTCGATGCCGAGTTCGCTGGCTAATACCTCGGCGGCTGCAGCTGATGGGGCCAAACCCAGCACTGAGCCAGGCCCATATTGGCTTTCCCACACTGCTCGGAGCCCAGCCATGGTGGTGGTCTTGCCTGTCCCAGCCGGACCGACCAGGAGGTCCAGTGACCGGCCCGACGAGGCAATCTGCCCAACCGCCTTCGCTTGGTCGTGACCTAGTAGTTGGTCTCGACCGGGTGACGTGTCGCCACTGACGACGGCAATCGAGTCCATTGCTATGACTGGCCCGTCCATCTGTTGGCCGGCGTCGAGCAGCTGTGACTCGGCCTCCAAGAGTGCCTCGGTGGTATAGATCTCGTGACCCTTGGCCCGGAATCGGCTGGTCCCGTCGGCCCGGCGGAAGCGCTCAGGTGTGTGGTGTAGCTCTGGGGTTGAGATCAGCAATGACTGGCCCGTGGCTAGGTCAACTGTGTGCTCGACCACGGCAATCCGGTCGCCGGGAGTGGCGAAGCGCACCCCTTGGAACTGGCGATGCAGCTCGGCCAAAAGGTTGGCCCGACTGAAGGTGGCCCGGCGCTCGGCCACCGTCCGCACCGCCACGCTGGCGGCGTCGGCCAGGATGCCGTCGGACAGATCGCCGACGTGCAGCAGGGGCAGGTCGTTGCGTTCAGCCAGCTCGGTTACCCAAGATCTCTGCTCCGTGCCGATGTACTTCTCGGCTCGGTCCCGCCACTGCCCGGTCAGCTCGGCCAGGCTGGGATGTTCCTTGACTGGGCGGGTCTCCAGCGTGGCCTGTTGGCGCAGTTTGATTACTGCCACGTCACTCGGTTGATGTCCGTGCACGCTGGCGTATTGAGCCACCAGCTCCTCCTTGCGGACCTCAATGGCAGCGGACCGCTGGGAGAACTCGGCCATCAAGGTCTCGGGGACCCCGGTCACTTCCCAACGAAGTTGGTCCGAGTGACGGCGACTGCGGCCGTCCCATCCCCAGCCCAAGGACTGGGTCAAGAGGTCGCTGAGGACGCCTTGGTGCAGCTCGGATAGGGCGACGACGTTCTTGAACAGGGCCCTCCCGTCAAGGGTCCGCCACCTCCCATCGGAGACCGAGCGGGCCCGGTTGGACACCACCACGTGGTCATGGAGTTGGGGGTCACCAGCCCTCGAATCCCAGTGGGTGAAGGCGGCGGCCACCACCCCTTCGATGTCTTCTTGGACCACCCCGCCGGTCCCCGAACGAGAGTGGAACACCTCTCGCTCGGCGTAGGTAAGGACTACCTCGATGGCCTGGCGGTGGCAGGCGTAGATCTGCTTCTTGGTGTCGGCATCGGCCAAGGCCCAGCCGGTGGAGACCGACTTGCTGGGCGAAAAGGTCAGGTCGAACCCGGCCACGGGTGAGCGAAAGCGTGCTCCGGCCGCTTGCTCCTCGGCTTCGATCTCGGACAGCCGGACTGCTCGTTCGGCGCCGCTGACGCTTGACGATATGGCCTTGATTCGCTCCGCCATGCGCTTCGCCAATGACAGATGCGAGCGGTTGGGTTGGCGCCCCAGTGCTTTGCCGGTCACCGGGTCGGCGCACATGCCCAAAAGATTGAACAGGTGTTGCTCGCTAACTTTGGAACCCTTCTCGACTCCTCGACCACCGTCGAGCGAGGCCAGGCCGGCACCGAGAAATATCCCCGGCGGGGTGCCTGACTCGGCGTAGTAGTCGGTCAAAGTCTTGGACTGGAGGCGCTTGCCGTCGCCGGCCGCGACGGACCCCATCAGGTACCGATAGCCAGACCCCAAGGTCATCTTGCGTAGCGAGATCACCTGTCGCTCCCATCCTCGGAGCGAACGTCGCTCCTCGGATATAGGGGGACTGATGACCATCAGCGACCCCCAAAAGGGGGTCTTAATTCCCCGAGTGCAAGACGTGTGAAGGAATGACGGTTGGGTTGATGGGGTGGATTGGTCGGGTTGGGGTTGTTGGTTGGTGAGGGTTGAGCGGTTTGGGCTGAGGTAGTTGGTCGGTACGGGTAACGAGGTGGGGGAAGGGCGGTGCTCATGGGTGGGGGAGGTTTGGAGGGGCGGGATTTATGGGTTTCTTTGACACGGACGACATCTCTTCGTCGTCCGATGTGTGCCCACTTCCGCCGGCCAGCGAGCGAGGGTCAAGTTCCGGAGAGGGCAGCCATCAGGCCGATCAAGAAGTTCTGGCGGGTTCGCCCATAGGGCGAACTTGAACGATCAGGATCCGCCAGATGTTCTTGCGAGCCGAGCCGGCGACTTGAGGCCGCGAAGCGATGGCAAGTCGTCAGTCGCACAACGACTTTCCCTGCCCACTCGTCAGGTACTCAATCGGATGGTCCTGCCCGCCCGCTCCTCCCAATCGGGGTAGGGGACCGCAAGGCTGGCTGGAACCATCGAGCTCTACCCGGGAAGGCTCGGAAGGAGCGATGTTGTGGCGCAAGTTTGGTCGCTTGGCTTAGTGCCGGCGCTGTTCATAGCTGTTCGCGCGCAGCCGCATGAGGGCTGAGTCCAATGGGAAACCGAACCGTCTGTCGGCCCCAGTTCAGGTCCGCCATGAACCGGATCTGTCTTCCCATTTCAAGCTCTCTTGACCAACGCCAATAGCGCGCGAGCGCGAAATAACGCTGTCCTTTTTGGCTTGCTACGTAAGTCGGCACTGCTCGCAATCGCTACGTTTTGGCGACCCGATGGTCGAAGGAAATTGGGAGTAGTCTGAAGTCGCCTACCTTCAGCCGAGAGGGTTCCGTGAAGACGGCCCAATCCGTCCATTGCCCCGACAGGCGCGCCAAGTGTCTCGATGCCGTTCCCCACGAAGGTTTGCCGCCACTCACGATTCCGCCAGGTGTTGTAGGAGCTCGCATCTGGGATCGGCTGATGGTCGGAGGGGCGGGCAGGCTGAATGAGTAACGGACCTCTGCTTCCCGCTTTGGTCGACAAGATGGACGCGTATTGGCGCGCTGCGAATTACCTCTCGGTGGGCCAGCTTTATCTCTACGACAATCCGTTGCTTAACAAGCCGCTCGAATTGGCCCACGTCAAACCGCTGGTGGTCGGCCATTGGGGCACCACGCCCGGTCAAAATTTCATCTACGTCCACTTGAACCGGGTCATCAAGCAATACGACCTCGACATGTTCTACGTCGCCGGACCCGGGCACGGCGGCCCAGCGCTGGTCGCCCACACCTACCTCGAGGGGTCCTACAGCGAGATCTACCCCGACATAAGCCAAGACGAAGCCGGGATGAAGCGACTCTTCACCCAGTTCTCCTTTCCCGGAGGGATCTCCAGCCATGTTGCACCGACGACGCCGGGATCTATCCACGAAGGTGGTGAGTTGGGCTACTCGCTCAGTCATGCCTTCGGGGCCGCCTTCGACAACCCTGATCTCATCGTCGCCTGCGTCATCGGGGATGGCGAGGCAGAAACGGGACCTCTGGCCACCGCCTGGCACTCGAACAAGTTCCTCAATCCGATCACCGATGGGGCCGTGCTCCCGATCCTGCACCTCAACGGGTACAAGATCTCCAATCCAACCGTCCTGGCCCGTATAGAGCACGAAGAACTCGACCAGTACCTGCGAGGTTGCGGATGGACGCCCCACTTCGTCGAAGGCGACGATCCCCAAACGATGCACCAGCTCATGGCTGGCGTCTTGGACCACGCCATCGATGACATCCGCCAGTTTCAGGTAGATGCCCGCACCAACGGGGCCACAATTCGGCCGCGCTGGCCGATGATCGTGTTGCGTTCTCCCAAAGGCTGGACCGGACCAAAAGTGGTCGACGGTCTCCAGATCGAGGGCACCTTTCGATCACACCAGGTGCCTCTCCTCGTCGATTCCGAACATCCCGAGCACGTCGAGCTCCTTGAAAGTTGGATGAAGAGCTATCGGGCCGAGGAACTCTTCGACGACGACGGCAGGCTCATGCCCGAGTTGGCTGAACTGGCTCCAACGGGCGACCGGCGCATGGGCGCCAATCCCCACACCAACGGCGGCATGTTGTTGCGTGACCTACGGATGCCGGACTTCTGCGCCCACGCGCTCGAAGTGCTATCTCCGGGTGCGGTCGAGGCGAAGGACACCTTGGTGCTCGGCGAGTTCCTCCGTGATGTGGTCACCCTCAACGAGGACTGCCGACACTTCCGGATCTTTGGGCCCGACGAGACGCTTTCGAACCTCCTCGGCGCCGTTTTTGAGACTACTAATCGACAGTGGGACGCTCCCACGGAGGAGAACGACGAGTTCCTCGCCCCCGAAGGTCGCGTGCTCGACTCGATGCTGAGCGAGCACCAGTGCGAGGGCTGGCTGGAGGGCTACCTGCTGACCGGGCGCCATGGACTGTTCAACTGCTACGAGGCGTTCATCCACATCGTCGATTCCATGTTCAATCAGCACGCCAAGTGGCTGAAGGTCACTAAGCAGCTGCCATGGCGGCGACCGATCGCTTCCCTCAACTACTTGCTGGCGTCACATGTCTGGCAGCAGGACCACAATGGCTTCACCCATCAGGACCCCGGCTTTCTCGACCACGTCATCAACAAGAAGGCTGACATCGTGCGGGTCTATCTCCCGCCAGACGCCAATTGCCTGCTATCGGTGGCCGACCACTGCCTGCGCAGCCGCAATTATGTGAACGTAGTGGTGGCCGGGAAGCGCAACATGCCCCAGTGGCTCAATATGGATCAGGCGGTGGTTCACTGCACTGAAGGGATCGGCATCTGGGAGTGGGCCAGTAATGACCAAGGGGGCGAACCCGACGTGGTCATGGCCTGCTGCGGTGACACCCCGACCCTCGAGATCATGGCCGCCACCTCGATTCTGCGTGAGCACCTCCCCGAACTGAAGGTGCGCGTCGTCAATGTTGTCGATCTCATGAAGCTCCAACCGAGTACCGAACACCCCCACGGTTTGAGCGACGCTGACTACGACTCGATTTTCACCAAGGACAAGCACATAATTTTCGGCTTCCATGGCTACCCCTGGCTGATCCATCGACTTGTCTATCGCCGGATGAATCGCAATCTCCACGTGCGGGGCTACAAGGAAGAGGGCACCATCACGACTCCCTTCGATCTGCGGGTGCAGAACGGCTTGGACCGCTTTCATCTCGTACAAGACGTGGTCGATCGCCTACCTCAGCTCGGAGCGCGGGGGAGCTATTTGAAGCAGACGATGCAGAACAAGCTCGTCGAACACACCCGCTACGTCGACACCTTCGGTCAGGACATGGCAGAAGTCCTGGATTGGAAGTGGGGTTGCGCCCAGTGAATCTGACTGGGGTCGCGCACGTACTTCCCGCCGGTATTGATGCTCACTTCGAGCGAAGGGCACCTGCGCCGGATATGGACGGTCGATGAAACAGCGCGGTCATGAGGGCGCGCGTACAGGAATCGGCACGCTTAAGGACGAGGTAGGAACGAAGAGAAACTCCCCAGTTCCCACGACGGGTCCCGGCACGCACCCTGCATCGGCCGACGACCTGAAGTCCCTTCCCATGGCCGAGGTGGAGAAACGACTCGGGACGTCGCCCGATGGCCTCACCCAGGTCGAGGCGGCCAAGCGTCTCGGCCAGTACGGCCCGAATGAGATCGAAGAGAAGAAGACCAATCCGTTCCTCAAGCTCCTCGGCTACTTCTGGGGGCCCATCCCCTGGATGATCGAGGCAGCAGTGATTTTGTCCGGAGTGCTCAAACATTGGCCCGACTTCTTCATCATCCTCGTTCTGCTCCTGGCCAACGCCGGAATCGGGTTCTGGGAAGAGCGCCAAGCGGGCAAGGCAATCGCCGCCCTGAAGGCCGAGTTGGCGATCAAGGCCAGGGTCAAACGGGACGGCGAGTGGGTGACTCCACCATCGCGTGAGCTCGTGCCGGGAGATGTCATCCGCCTGCGCCTGGGCGATATCGTGCCCGCAGACGCACGACTGCTCGACGGCGATCCGATCGAAGTGGATCAGTCGGCACTGACCGGGGAGTCGCTGCCCGCTAGCCGCCAGAGCGGCGACGCGGTCTTCTCTGCCTCCATCATCCGCCAAGGCGAGATCGGCGCACTCGTCTACGCGACGGGTGCGGACACCTACTTCGGGCAGACCGCTGAGCTCGTGCAGGAAGCCCAGACCGTCAGCCATTTCCAGCGGGCCGTCCTCAAGATCGGCACATTCTTAATCATCTTGGCGGTAGCTATGGTCGCCGTGATCATTGTCGTCTCCACCATCCGCGGTGATGCCTTCTTCACCACCTTGCAGTTCGCCCTCGTCCTCACCGTGGCCGCCATCCCCGTGGCGATGCCGACCGTGCTGTCGGTGACAATGGCGGTCGGCGCCCGGGTGCTCGCTTCCAAGAAGGCCATCGTCAGCAGGTTGGTGGCCATCGAGGAACTGGCAGGAGTAGATGTCCTCTGCACGGACAAGACCGGGACGCTGACCCAGAACAAGCTCACCCTGGGCGATCCCTACACCGTCGGTGCAATCACGCCCGCACAGGTTATCCTCGACGCTTCCCTGGCCTCACGTGCCGATGACGCTGACGCCATTGATCTGGCTGTTCTTGGGGGACTGGCAGACGATCAGTCGTTAGCCGACTTTCACGTGGTCGAGTTTCAGCCGTTCGACGCGGTGCGCAAGTGTACCCAGGCCACAGTCACTGCTACCGACGGGTCATCGTTCAAGGTGTCGAAGGGTGCGCCCCAGGTGATCCTAGAGCTGTCGGCCAATGCGTCAGAGGTGAAGACCGACGTCGACGCAGCAGTTGACGGCTTCGCGGCACGGGGCTTCCGGTCGTTGGGCGTGGCCCGGGCCGAAGGGGACGGTCCGTGGAATTTCGTCGGAGTATTGCCCCTGTTCGATCCACCACGCGACGACGCCAAGGCGACCATTGCCACCGCACTCGAGATGGGCGTGGACGTGAAGATGGTCACCGGCGATGCCCTAGCCATCGCCCGGGAGACGGCCAAGACACTCGGGATGGGCACCGACATCCTCGATGCCGCCGGACTGGGCGACGCCAAGCGCGAAGAGACCGCGGCGACGGCGGAGTCCATCGACGATGCCGATGGGTTCGCTCAGGTCTTCCCCGAGCACAAGTTCCACATCGTCGACGTTCTCCAGAGGCAAGGTCACATTGTCGGCATGACAGGCGACGGTGTGAACGATGCCCCCGCGCTGAAGAAGGCCGACTGTGGCATCGCCGTCTCTGATGCCACGGATGCGGCGCGAGCAGCGGCGTCCATCGTGCTGACCACACCAGGGCTCTCGGTGATCATCGACGCGATCAAGGAGAGCCGGAGGATCTTCCAGCGGATGAACAGCTACGCGATTTACCGCATCGCAGAGACGCTGCGTGTGCTGCTGTTCGTCTCGGCTGTGATCCTGATCTACAACTTCTTCCCGGTCACCGCGATTCAGATCGTCATGTTGGCACTGCTCAATGACGGTGCCATCCTGTCCATCGCCTACGACAAAGTGCACTACCGAGAGAAGCCCGAAGCGTGGAATATGCGCCTCGTGCTGGGGATCGCCACCGTGCTCGGTGTGGTCGGACCTATCGCTGCCTTTGGCATGTTCTACCTGGGCGACAAGGTGTTCCACCTTGGTCATCCCCAGCTTCAGACCCTGATGTACCTGACACTCTCGGTGGCCGGACACCTGACGATCTTTCTGGCGCGTACTCGCGGGTCGCTCTGGTCGATACGGCCCGCCCGCATCCTTCTGCTGGCTGTGCTCGGCACGCAGGCGTTGGCGACCCTGATCGCCGTCTACGGGGTCTTCATGACGCCCCTCGGCTGGGGATACGCGGCCTTGGTATGGGGCTATGCGATGGTGTGGTTCGTCCTGACTGATCGGATCAAACTGCTCGGGTACCGGATCCTCGATTCCGTGAAAAGACAAGACGCCGTGCCGGCACGGGCAACGGCGACAGAACCCGGTCCGTCTGCCAGGCATGCCCGCGTCGCGACCGCCACGTCGAAGGTGACCCCTTTCCACACCGACACCGATCCGGGCGACCCCGTCTATCACGACAACAGCGACTGCCCCTACGGACGAGAGATCACCCGCAACGGCAACGATGAGCCAGGCGCCGATCACCGACGCCGATGTGACTGGTGTGCCCACGCGGTGAGCCCGGCAGCATGAAACTCGAGAAGGCAGTTATGGACGAGCTGGTGGTTCGCTCGGGGGAGGCGGCTGGGCTCGACGACCGAAGCACCGAAGCGACGACGGTGGACTGGCTGGGCGACGACAAGAAGGACAAAAAAGTGGCCAAAGAAGACCTCCGGACTTTCGTCGACGAGTTGACGGTTGCCCAGCAATTGTTCTGGGCCAACGACACCCACGCGTTGCTGATCGTTCTCCAAGCCATGGATGCCGCCGGGAAGGACGGAACCATTAAGCATGTTATGTCGGGAGTCAACCCTCAGGGCTGCAAGGTTGAGGCCTTCAAGCAACCATCCGGCGAGGAACTCGAGCACGACTTCTTGTGGCGCTGCTCCAAGGTGCTCCCCGAACGGGGACGGATCGGAATCTTCAACCGCTCGTACTACGAAGAGGTCCTGGTGGTCCGGGTCCACCCCGAACTCCTGGCGCGGGGAAAGCCCACCTCGGGCGCCGAACCGGTCGCCAACGTGTGGAACGAGCGGTACGAGGACATCAACGCCTTCGAGCACCATCTCCATCGCAACGGCACGAGGATTGTGAAGATCTTCTTGCACGTCTCTCGTGAGGAGCAAAAGAAGCGATTCCTGGAGCGACTCGATGATCCCGCCAAGAACTGGAAATTCTCCGCCAACGACCTGGCCGAGCGCAAGCATTGGTTTGAGTACCGGGCTGCGTACGAAGAAGCGCTGAGCGCGACTTCAACTCCGTGGGCGCCGTGGTATGTGGTGCCGGCCGACCATAAGTACGCCATGCGGGCTCTGGTCGGCGGCATCGTGGTCAATGTCATCGACGAGATGGCCCTTCAACCACCGCAGATCGGTTTGGACGACCTGTCCGCCTTGGCCCGAGCCAAGGATGAGTTGCTTGCCGAGTAACCAGGCCGACCGACCGACATCTTCCGAGGGCCCTCAGGGAGCGTTCGGTACGACTGCACGCCAGAGTGCCAAAACCATGACGAAGCTCAGTGAAGAATCCACAGACGGCGCATCACCACCCCAGATGAATCCGTCCGTTCTTGCTGCAAGGCATCGCATTCGACAGCCTTCGAACGATCCGTTTCAGATTCGGGTGCGGTGAGCAAACGGCCCGTCCGCTCCATCGCATGAAAGTGCTTGTCGTCAACGCGGGATCGTCCAGCGTCAAGTTACGCGTCGTGGATGACGGCGATCAGCTGCTGGCGAGCAGGGATCTGGGGCCTGCCGACGACGGCTTCGCCGAGCAGCTAGGTGACTTCGTGAACGATGCCGGAGCGATCGATGTCGTTGGCCACCGTGTGGTTCACGGCGGGTCCCGCTTCACCAGCGCGGCGCTGGTCGATGCCGACGTCCGAGATGCACTCGACGGTCTCACTGAACTGGCCCCGTTGCACAATCCGCGCGCTTTGGCCGGCATCGACGCCGCGGCGCGGCTGCTCTTCGGTGTACCCCAGGTGGTCTGCTTCGACACCGCGTTCCATGCCAGCCTGCCCCCGGCCGCAACCACGTACGCCATACCTCAGGATTGGGTCGCTCGTTGGGGAATCCGGCGCTTTGGATTTCACGGCATCAGCTGTGCCTGGGCGTCACGCCGGGCAGTAGAAATGCTGGGTCGGCCAGCCGATGGACTTCGATTGGTGATCTGTCATTTGGGCGCCGGTGCCTCAGCCACCGGACTCAGCGGGGGACTTTCGGCCGACACCACAATGGGGTTCACCCCGCTCGAGGGCCTCGTCATGGCGACGCGGTGTGGCGATCTGGGGCCCGGTGCGCTGTTGTTCGCCCTCGAACATGGGCTGCAGGTGGCTGAAGCTAGCGAAGACCTTGAGCACCATTCAGGACTGCTCGGGATTGCGGGAACCACTGGCGACATGCGTCAGCTCATCGCCGCCCGGGCGGCTGGCGACCAGACCGCCGAGTTGGCGATAGCGGTCTACCAGCATCGCCTAAGGGCCAAGATCGCCGGGATGGCGGCGGCGACCGCAGGGACTGATGCGTTGGTCTTCACTGGCGGGGTCGGCGAGGGCTCGGCAATTGTCCGGGCCGAGACGTGTGCGGACCTCGACTGGATGGGAGTGACCCTCGATCGGGAGGCAAACAACGCGGTTGGAGCCGCCGACGCCGAAATTTCGGACCCTATAGCTTCGGTCCGCACACTGGTCATCCACGCCCGCGAAGACCTCCAGATCGCCCACGAGTGCCGCCAGCTTCTCGCCCACCAACAGACATCCGCCGGGTCGGCGTAGACCTGTGCAGGTACTGAGCGCCATCGGACATGCTGCCGAGACCGTCGGCAGCATGAGTTGGCAGATCCTGTGGGCCCTGGTCTTCGGTTTCTACCTATCCGCCATGGTCGAAGCACTCGTGCGCAAGGACACCGTTGCCCGCCTGCTGGGAAATCGTCGACCACGCAATATTGCTATCGCAGCAGGTTTGGGGGCGGCCTCGTCTTCGTGTAGCTATGCGGCCGTCGCCCTGACTCGCACATTGGTCCGCAAGGGCGCCGATTTCATCGCCGCTATGGCGTTCGAAATCGCCTCGACGAACCTGGTGATTGAGCTCGGGATCATTCTGGCCGTTCTCCTCGGATGGCAGTTCACCCTGGCTGAGTTTGCCGGTGGCCCCATCATGATCGTTCTGGTCGCACTGGCCTTCCGAACCTTTGTGTCCCAAAAGCTCATCGAACAGGCCAGGCTCCAGGCTGACAGGGGTTCTGCCGGACGGATGGAGGGCCACGCGGCGATGGACATGAGTGTCACTGGCGAAGGACCATTTTGGCGGCGCCTAGCCTCACCCCAGGGGTTCACCTCGACCAGCCATCTCTTCGTCATGAACTGGGCCAGCGTCATCGTCGACCTGGTCGGCGGTTTGGTCATAGCCGGCTGTCTGGCGGCATGGGTACCCGACAGCTTTTGGCGTCACCTGTTCTTCACCGGCCACCCCTTGGCAGCTGAAGTCTGGGGACCCCTCATCGGACCCGCCATCTCCCTCGTCGCCTTCGTCTGCTCCATCGGCAATGTCCCGCTCGCCGCGGTGCTGTGGAACGGCGGGATGAGTTTTGGCGGGGTCATCAGCTTCATCTTCGCCGATCTCATCATCGTGCCGATCCTGCTTATCTACCGGAAGTACTACGGCACGCCCATGGCCCTGCGGCTCTTCGTAATATTTTACGCCACGATGAGCGTCACCGGTTACATCGTCGAAGCGATTTTTGACCCCCTTGGTCTCATCCCGTCAGCCCGTCACGTGGCTGCGTTGCAGCCGCATATCTCACTCAACAGCGACACCTACTTGAACATCGTGGCCATTTGCCTCACTATCGTCCTCGTCGCTCGCTTCTTGCGTTCGGGCGGTCGGCCCATGTTGTCCATGATGGGCGGTTCTCCTGGAAGGGTCCCAGTCGTGAAGATGAGGTCCCAATGACCGGCGCAACTGCCCTGGGCCTTCCCGCACAGGTCAGAGCGTGCTTGTTCGATCTCGACGGGGTGTTGACCGAAACGGCCAAAATCCACGCGGCGGCATGGAAGGAGATGTTCGACGGGTATTTGCGAACTCGAGCAGTCAATAGTGGTGATGGCTTCGTGCCATTTGACGTTGCGTTGGAGTATGACACCTACGTCGACGGTAAAACGAGAGGCGACGGGATTCGGTCATTCTTGAAGTCGCGCCACATCTCACTTCCCGAGGGATCCGTGGCGGATGGAGCAGGGTCACGGACCGTCGCCGGGCTCGGCCGAGCCAAGAACGAGATCTTTCTTCGAAGATTACAAAGGGACGGTGTCGAGGCATATGCGGGCTCAGTCCGTTACGTGCGGGCCGCGCAGGTGGCTGGCTTGGGTCGGGCGGTTGTATCTTCGAGCGCCAACTGCGCCGCCGTGTTAGACGCCGCGGGCATAGCGAACCTTTTCGAGGTCAGGATCGATGGGATCACGGTCGAATCGGATCACCTGGCTGGAAAGCCCGCACCCGAAACCTTCCTTGCTGCCGCCCGGGCACTTGGCGTGAGCCCCGGACGGGCAGCGGTGTTCGAGGACGCCTTGTCTGGGGTGCAGGCTGGGCGGGCAGGCGGGTTCGCATACGTAGTCGGGATCGACCGGGTGGGACAGGCCAATGCCCTGCGCTCCCATGGGGCCGACATCGTCGTGACCGACCTGGACGAATTGTTAGTCCGGCGGTGATCAAGCATCCGGCCTATCCGGTCGAACCATGGCGACTACGCGAGACCGGGCTCGACCTCGAGGTGCTGGCCCAGAGTGAGTCGCTGTTCGCCTTGTCCAATGGTCACATTGGATGGCGAGGCAACCTCGACGAGGCAGAACCCAACGGCATCCCCGGCTCGTATCTGAACGGTGTGTACGAGTCCCGACCGCTGCCCTACGCCGAAGTTGGCTACGGCTATCCCGAGGCCGGGCAGACGATGATCAACATCACCAATGCGAAGGTGATGCGCCTGCTCGTCGAAGACCAGCCCTTTGACATCCGCCACGGCACGCTCCGCACCCATGAACGTTCGCTCGACTTCCGCTCGGGCCTCGTGGAGCGCCACGTTGAGTGGGAATCTCCGGGTGGACATGCGGTCAAGGTGCACTCAGCGCGCCTCGTGTCCTTGGTGGAACGTTCGATCGCCGCCATCACCTATGAGATCGAACCGCTGGAAACGCCGCTGCGGGTGGTGGTGCAATCCGAAATGGTGGCGAACGAGGACGTTCCTTCGTGCGAGGGTGACCCAAGGGTTTCGGCCGCACTCAAGGCGCCGCTGCACTCAGAATCCTACCAATCCAGCCACGCTGGGGCAGCCCTCTTGCACACCACGGCCCGAAGCGGACTGCGGGTCGCCGTGGCCATGGACCATCGGATACTCGGTCCAGCTTCGGTGCAGGTGACGTCTGAGAGCTTCCCTGATTTAGGCCGGACCACCATCACCGCCGTCCTCAATCCGGGCGAGCGGTTGCGCGTCGTCAAGCTCGTCGCCTACGGCTGGTCGGCGGACCGATCGGGGCCGGGACTCCGGGATCAGGTTGCCGCCGCGCTTGCTGACGCCACTCGAATGGGTTGGGACGACTTGGTTGGTAGACAACGCGCCTACCTGGACGAGTTCTGGGATGGCGCCGATGTCGAGGTCGACGGCGACGCTCAGGTACAGCAGGCGGTCCGCTTTTCTCTATTCCATGTCCTCCAAGCCGGAGCCCGAGCCGAGGGGCGGGCCATTGCGGCCAAGGGACTAACCGGGCCGGGCTATGACGGTCACGCCTTCTGGGACACCGAGATCTTCGTCCTTCCCGTGCTGACCTACACTGCCCCCGACGCTGTTGCCGATGCCTTGCGGTGGCGCCTCAGCACACTGTCCATGGCCAAACTACGAGCCAGCGAGCTCGGGTTGGCGGGTTCTGCGTTCCCCTGGCGCACCATCACCGGGGCCGAGTGTTCTGGCTACTGGCCGGCGGGGGCTGCGGCCTTTCACGTCGATGCCGACATCGCCGATGCCGCAGTGCGCTACGTGGAAGTCACCGGGGACGAGCGTTTCGAGCGAGAGGTGGCTCTCGAACTTCTCGCCGAAACGGCCCGTCTGTGGCGATCGCTTGGCCACCACGATGCGCAGGGACGCTTCAGAATCGATGGGGTGACGGGTCCTGACGAATACTCCGCCTTAGCCGACAACAACATTTATACGAACCTGATGGCACAGCACAATCTCGTTTCGGCAGCCGCTTTGGCGGAGCGGTATTCTGACGAGGCCGGTCAGCTCGGCGTCGACAACGAAGAGATTGCAGCGTGGCGCGACGCGGCAAAGGCGATGTATATCCCTTACGACTCATTGCTCGACGTCCATCCCCAGGCAGAAGGCTTCACTGGCCACGAACGATGGGACTTCGCAAGCACTGCCGCAGACCAATATCCGCTCCTGCTCCATTTTCCCTACTTCGACCTCTACCGCAAGCAGGTGATTAAGCAGGCCGACCTCGTACTCGCCATGCATCTGCGCGGCGAGGCGTTCACCGCCGATGAGAAATTCCGCAATTTTGCGTACTGCGAGGCCCTTACCGTACGTGACTCATCCCTGTCAGCCTGTACCCAGGCGGTGATCGCTGCCGAGGTGGGGCACATGAGCCTGGCTTATGACTATTTGGCCGAAGCTGCCCTTATGGATCTCGACGACCTTGAACACAACACGCGTGACGGTTTGCATGTTGCTGCGTTAGCTGGAACCTGGATTGCCCTCGTATCGGGATTTGCCGGCCTGCGACAACGAGGAAAGACATTGGCGTTCGCTCCTCGCCTACCTGCGGGCATCACTCGGCTGGTGGTCAACCTCTCGATGCAAAAGCGACGACTGCGTATTGAGATCACACCGGAGATCACCACCTACAAGCTCATCAACGGCGATCTGCTTCGCATCCTTCATGATGGCCAAATGGTCGAACTCTCGATCGAACGCCCCGCGGGCTATCCGACGAAAAGGGTAGGTCCCTCTCTGCGGCCGAGTGCACCCTTTGGTCGGGAACCACGCTCCCGACACCAACCATAATGGAGCCGGTTATCCAATGGCCGGGTCAAGCAGTGGCGCTGCAGGGCGGCCAGGCAACTGTCCGCTCACAGTGTTGTGGAGGTCTTGGCCGATACCGGTCATTGGCGAACGATGGTGATGGGACACGACACGTGATGCACGCAATATTCGCTCACCGATCCGAGCATCATGCCCGTAAAGGCACCATACCCGTGACTGCCGACAACGAGAAGGTCCGCTCCACGGGTGGCTTCGACCAACGCTGGAGCAGGATGACCCTCGACGAGCACCGGACTAAATTCCACTCCACTAAAGGCAATGCGGATTTTGTTGATTTCGTCGTCGAGCAGTGTTCGTGCTTCGGACTCCGGATCAAAGGAGTCAGGGAGCACAAAACCCAGGCCGTATTGCAATCGTTCCCATGACATACACACCTCAAGAGGCGAATCAGTAAGTTGTGCCTGCCGTGCAGCCCACTGCAACGCGGCAAGTGAACACTCCGAACCATCGATGCCCACCACTATTCGGCGAGATGTGCCCTCTACTTTCGTCATGTCGTCCTCCTCAGGTTGTAAGTGATCGATGTCCTTCTGAAGTGCCTTCATAAAACCGGCGGCCGATGGTGGGCAATCGCCTTCTTGGGCCACGTCTCGCTGCTCATGTGGGCGCAGCCATGTGGGGTCGGACGGGGACACTTTCGAACCCGGGACAACCTTGGTGATTCGATTACTCGTTCGGGTGTTCGATGTCTACTGACGGCAGATCCTGCACATCCGACTTGGAAATTCTGAGCCGGATCCCACTGTCGAGGCCCGAGATTGCACTGATGGGGATCGCCACTTCCTTGCGACCCCAAAGGTGCCCCTCTTGGAGCAGGACATGGGTCACATGGTGGGTACGGCGGTCGATGACGAGGCCCTGCACAAGTCCGATCTCGCCATCGGTGGCATGGACGCGATCGCCTCGGTGAACGGCCACCTCACCGAGGGGGAGAGTGTCATAGGTGACAGCCTGGGTGACGTTGCCTACTCCTCCCGAAGTACCCGAACCCAACCCGTAGTAGGGCCAGGAGAGCGCCTGCCCCGGACCGTAGGTGGCGTAGCCAACGCTTCCGGGCATGAACTGGATCTCCTCGGCTAGGTCGAGCTTCTCGAAGGCAGCCAAGTCGCAGTGCAGCGTCAGTTCTCGCCCGTTGACAACAACCAGATCAAGGGGCACGAGCCGGCCCAGACCCTCACGGTGTGTTGCCTCTATGACGAGGTGAGTGACCTCTTGTGCCACTGGGTCGATGACCACGGACCTAACTTGGCCACAGGGCCCGTCAGAGCAGTTGGCAATGGCTCCGATCTCGAACTGCGTTGAATCTGTCATTGGCATCCTCTTTCTACGAGGGGATTGATGTGAGCGGTCAGGATGGGTCCTCTTTCGCCATCTGCAGTGGGGTGGTTCTTGGGATCGCTGAGCCAGGCGACAGCTCCGGCTGACGACAGGGCAGCGAAGACAAATCCTTCGCTGCCGACGAGCGCCTGCAACGATTGAGCTACCCACCACGGGCGCGAAATGGCAGCCTGGCCGCCTTGCCCATGGATGCTTCGCATGATGTCTCCCAGGATTGCCACGCCGGCTGCATCTATGAGAACCACGTCGGCAAGGTCCAACACCACTGCGTGCTCATCTATCGCTATCGCCAGTAGGACGCGCACTTCAGCGGCAGTAGTGGCGTCGAGCTCTCCTTGAAGATGAAAGACGGCCGCGCCCAGGTGATGTTCGGCGACCACCCGGCACGATGACGGGGCGATGGTCCCGACCACGCCCTGATCAGTTAGGGACAGCTCGGGCCCGGAACGATTGCCCATGTCCGGACCTGGTTCCATGAGGGCTAGGTGCCTATTTCGCACGGATGGCTTCCGAATAGGCGACCGGGTGATTGCCGCCAAGCTCAACGAAGCGCTCATTGAGGGCGTGAGCGATGAGGTCATGGTCGTAGGTGCTGGGGGCCAGTACTCCATACAGGTAGGCCTCGAGCTCGAAGGCGGTGCTCATGCCGCCGAATTCGAAGTAGCGCAGCCAAAGCTCGCCGTGCGAGAGCCCCGCTTCCTGGCGGTAGGTGTCAAGGATGTCAACCGGCGGCTCACGCATCGAGGCCGAATTCGGGCCCAAGTTCGAGTTCACGAGCAGACTGGATCATTGTTTGAGCCTGTTGGCGAAGTGGTTCCCCGTGATAAAGCGAGAGGCGTAGGAGATCAGAAAAAGCCGCTTCCTCGTCGACCCCTTCGCGCTCCATGAGGATGCCGGTGGCCAGGGTGATGGTTCTTCGGCTGAGAAGCGCCTCTTGGTACCGAAAGGCCATCTGCGTGTCGCTTACCCCGGCTCCGGCGTCGCTCAAGATGACCGAGGCTTTCTTGGCAAAGACTGCTGCTGCGGCCTGATCCTTGGTGGTGAAGGCCAACGGAGTGCGCGAGTAGATGTTGAGCGCCCCGACTGGCTGGTCGAGGGCTTTGAGAGGTGAGGACAATATGGCATTGATTCCGAGTCCTAAGGCCTGGGGCGTGAAGGCGGGCCAGCGGGTCTCGCCAGCCAGGGCTGGTGCATGGAACCGCTGACCTTGTATCGAGGCATCGACGCAAGGACCTTCGCCGGTCTTGTACTGGTCAGTGTCCATGTCCATGATCGTCTGATCGCTGGCCGCCACGGTCGAGAGTCGGCCGTGGCGGAGCAATGACACACTCACGCCATCGGCCCCCTCGACCAGGGCCCGGGCCAACTCGACAATCAGTCGGAGCGCCCCGTCGATTACATCAGGATCCGATGGCATGGCGGTCACTCTGCGAAAGTCTTCCGAGGGGCCGTCCTGACCGCTCGGAGCCCCCATAAGGGGCAATGCCTTTGCTTCGTGCTTTTCAACATGCTCGTTCTCGGCGGCGACACGATCGAGCAATCGGGACATCTCGGCCATTTCCATCATGCCGAGGAGACGATTGACCAGATCCGACGGGGAGCGGATGGTCAACGTCGTGTCCATCTGGGCCAGCCGCCTCTCGGCATTGGCGATCGCCATCATGCCGGTAGGTCCGATGGAGTCGAGCTCAGAGACGTCGAGCACGATCGAGGCCGGGTGGCGGTCAATCGCGGCGTCCAAAGTGGCCCCAAGCGTGAAAGCGCCTTGATGCTCGACGCTGCCATGGAGGGCGACGACCGCTTCGGTGCCTTCAAAGTTGGTGGTGACCCCGAATTGGGGCCATGAGTCAGTGGTCATGTCTCGACAACCGCACGGTTCGGCCATTCTCTTGCAAAGGCCAGTCTGCGCAGCCTGCCACAACCTGCGGTCGGACCCAGGGGGTGGACCATCTACGACTGGAGGGACGGTGCCCAGAGGCGCGATGCCAAGCAACGATGGATGCGGCACTGAGACGCATGGCGTCTCTTTCGGTATGGCGGGCGGCGAAGGCCGTCCTGACGGAACCCTCGCTGCAGAAGGTAAGCACTCTCAGGCTACTACCCGCTGTCTCGTAACCACACAATCGTGTGACGTCGCACTTCCAGCGCACCGACAGCGGCACCAGAGGTGTAGGACTCCCCTTCAGATGAAGGGTCTGGGGCACAGACCTTTGGACGTGGCAACGAGGCACTCGGCGAACCGGGGCACGGCCTATGTCGGAAAAATGGGGATCACCGAAGTTCGTCGGCCAAGTGGCATGAACTATTAGAGCGTCTTCGTTCTGCTGCTGAGCAGGTCGCGGAATCAACATCGGCAAGCTTCAAACGCAATTGTCTGATTCGACGGTGCAGCAGGGAGCGTGTTCACCGATTCGTCGGCAAACGCCGCATCGTCGCCCATTTCTAAGTGGCCGAGATAGAACCCGGGCCGGCCTGGGTAGACCCATACGGACGGCAGCGTGATCGTCGTGCCAAACTTTGGGTCTTCCCACATAGGCTGCGCCCGAGCAGTGGGCCAGACCTTCCATTGCAGGGATGTTCCTTGGACGCGGGCGCACATGCGCCATGGCAACGAGGGAATAATTCCACCGGGGTCGAAGGCCTCGGCCAGATCGACAGTTCCCAGAACCTCGAAAGAACCATTGCTGAAGCCAATGGCATTGAAGATCCAGTTGCCGCCATTCCAGATGTTCTTCATGACACACAGTGCTCTGACACAAGATCCGCCGGCCTCAGCGATCCGGAGGGCCACACCCTGTTGAGCAATTGGTCCGTTAGTGGTCCCCCAGGTATCGCACGCCTGATGATTGAGTGTGCGAGCAACATTCGATGCTCTCCACACCATGCGCAAATTTCTGCCCGTCCCATCAGGGGCGTGGACACTCACCGAACGGCCATCGGGTCCCTCATTGAATTCGTACGATTGAGGTCCATCACCAGTGGCGAGTGAGGCGACCAATCCATTTCGATGCTGACCGTCAATTGCAGTCTCGGCGAGTGCGCCGGAGTGCCCCAACGAGTTGGTGTCACTCTCCATTGTCGGTTCGGTACCGCTGGGCCCATTCGGATGGCACTCGGTCGGGTATTTCGCAGGGGATGTTGGCGGACGGACGTTCCGTGGCAGCGGTTGCGGCCGCTACCAGGGCCGAATAGATGAGAACGACAGCGATAAGCACAAACGCGGCTACGACGAGAATCACCATGATGTCAGCATGCGCCGGCTCAGCGAGAGACCAACAGTGCCATATGGTCCATTCTCGCTACGAATGAAGGACATGCACGGCAACGGAAGCGTTCCTGGCTTCACCGCCCAATGGCGGACTCCGACACCCATCGAGATTGATGAACGAAGTGAATGGAAATACATGTTGCTTACGGGCTGTGCTTTTGGTTAGGGCTGACACTGCCTCGCTAAGCTGCGGGACGCAGTTCAGCTTCTTGGTGCGAGCTGGAATCATCGTCGTCGGTGTCGTCGCCGATCTGATGGGTGATCCACGACGGCTTCTTGAGCGCGTAGAAGATCAGCGGAGGAGCACCGAGTACAAGAATTACCGCTCCCACCACGTAGGGATAGGCGGCGCTCGGTATACCAGTCAACCCGGCTGGCGGCACGAAGCCGAGCAGAAAAGCACCGAGCGATGCACAGAATCCAACGCCGGCAACCAGCGTCATCGCCGGCACACGATATGGACGGGCCACGTCGGGCTTGGTCCGTCGCAGCACGATGGCTGAGGCGAACATGAGCATGTACATCAACAAGTAAAGAGCCGCTGCCATGTCGACCAGAGTGAAGAACGAGGCGCTGACATTGGGAATAACGATGAACAATGCGGCTAGCACAGTGACGATGAGAGCTTGGAGTACAAGAATCCCCACCTGCACCCCAGCTGCATTGCGACGTTGGAGCACCTTGGGGAGTACCCCGGTTTCCCCGGCCAAAAGGAGACCCTTGCTTGGGCCAGCAATCCAGGTGACGACCGAGGCCAAGGCACCAATACCGATGGCGGCAGCAAGTATCGGGCTGAGCCAACCAGCTCCGAAGTGATCGAAGAATAGCTTGAAGGTCTCCATGATGCCCGAGGTGAGGCCCAGCTGGGCCTTGGGCACGATGACGGCGATGGCAATCGTCGGGAGGACGAAGACACCCAAAATGAGGGCCGAGGCGATAGCGATGACTTTGGGGTAATCCCTCTTTGGTTTCTCCATCTCATTGACGTGGACGGCATTGACCTCCATCCCGGCATAGGCCAAGAAGCTGCTGACAATGAGCACGATGCTGGATAGTCCGGCAAACGGTGGAATCACGTCATGGACGTGGAGTGGAGCATTGGATTTGAGCCCCAACCCCAGCCACAC
>Ga0302314_10004313_pt1 | contig 26189 bp, 19 predicted proteins | sample III_Palsa_N2_3_FD_200533 | JGI IMG/M metagenome (GOLD analysis project Ga0302314, IMG submission 200533) | Peat permafrost microbial communities from Stordalen Mire near Abisko, Sweden - III_Palsa_N2_3 | ecosystem: Environmental > Terrestrial > Soil > Palsa > Peat permafrost | place: Sweden...
ACACCTTCACGCCGAGGCGCTGAGCGTTTGAGTCACGGCCGTTGCGTGAGGAGCCGAGGCCCTTCTTATGCGCCATCTGCGGCCTCCGCCTTGGCTGCGGGCTTGCTGGAGCGTCCAGCAGCGGCCAGCTTGATGTGCTTGATCTCGATCCGCGTCAGGTTCTGACGATGGCCGTTGCGGCGCTTGTAGCCACGCTTCGGCTTGAACTTGACAATGCGGAGCTTGGGGCCACGTTCGTGGCTGAGAATCGTTGCTGAAACATCGACCCGGGAGATGTCGTCACCATCGACGACGTCCTCACCGTTGACGTAGAGCAACGGGGTCAGCGAAACACTCGCGCCGTCCTCGTCGGGCAGCCGCTCGATGAGCAGATACTGACCTTCTTGGACGCGGTATTGCTTGCCGCCTGTTTTAACGATTGCGTACATGTTCACTCTGAGGAAGATTCGTCGGCCGTGCTGGCCGTACCCGTTTTGGCCGTGGACCGACGACGACCGCCGCGCCGACCACGACGCCGGACGGTGGATTCTACGCTATCCGCGCCGTTTTCACTCGAACCCGCCTCCGAGGTCTCTTCAGCAGAGGCTTCGGCGGCCGGCGCCTCCTCTGCTTCGGCAGTAGCCGCGGGCTTCCTAGCGGGCGCACGCCGCCGCGCAGCCGGCTTCTTTGCAACCTCACCAGCGGCCACATCCGCTGCGGCCAACTCCGCGCTCTCGTCGGCCCCTGGGGCCTCATCAGCCTCAGCCGACGGCACCAGGACGGAAGCCTTGGCGGCCACCCTCGACCTCGGAGCGGGCTTGGGCGGTGCCGGAGCCGGTTCAATCCGCTTGACCGGCGCGTCGTCGATCAGCACGGCGATGGCAGCCGTGCGGCCGACCTCTTCGATCCGTACAAGCCGCTTCTGACCGACGGCGTTCTCCGCCTCCTTGACGGAGATGATGTAGCCGTCAACCTTGGCGACGGCATCACCGGCGCTGTACATGTGCGGCTCGATGATCTCCACGTAGACCTCTTCACCTTCACGGAAGGGCAGCGCGCGTTCGAGCACCTGCTCGCGGCTGGCTTCCATCAGCACCTTGAAGTGCTGCAGCGGCAGGCCCTCGGAACCCTCGAAGTGGAACCACTTACCGGTCTCGTGCTCGATCTGATGCAAGACGCGGGCGCCGTTGCCGGTGAACTCGGCGCTGACGCGCGGGTTCATCTGCAGCAGCACCGCCTCTTCCTTGACGCCCGGTGCGAGGTCCCGTATGCGGCGCTCAAACTCGATCGCGATCGTCTCCTCGGACTTGATCACGCCCTCACCGTTACAGGTCGGGCAGGCGCGGGTCATGATCTCGCGCACGCCCTCGGTGACGTTCTGACGCGTCATCTCGACCAGGCCGAGCGGCGAGATCTCGACCACGAAGGTCTTGGTCCGGTCCTCATCAAGCGCCTTGCGCAGCGTCTTGAGCACGGCGTCACGGTTCCTTGCACGGGCCATGTCGATGAAGTCGATGACGATGATCCCGCCGATGTCGCGCAGGCGCATCTGGCGAACGCACTCATCGGCCGCTTCGAGGTTGGTCTTGGTGATGGTGTCCTCGAGCCTCGCGCCCTTGCCGCGGCCGATGAAGCTGCCGGAGTTGACGTCGATCACGGTCAGCGCTTCGGCGTAGTCGATCACCAGGTAACCGCCGCTCGGCAGGTCGACGCGACGCGAGAGCGTCGAGTCGAGCACCTTGTCGACGCCGTAGCTCTCAAACAGCGGCTTGTCTTCCGTCCAGAGCTCGACGTGCTCGACCAGTTCAGGAGCGGTACGCGAGAAGAACGAGACGAGGCGGTGGTGCTGCTTCTCGTCGTCGACGATCGCGCGCTCGAACTCACCCGAGTAGATGTCACGCACGACGCGCACGGAGAGGTCTGCCTCCTGGAAGACGAGCTCCGGCCCGTGGGTCGTCTCGACGCGCTTTTGCAGGACGTCGTTGAGCTTGAAGAGATACTGCATCTCACGCTCGAGGTCTGCCCGGTTGGCGCCCTCGGCGGCGGTGCGAATGATTGCGCCCGCGCCCTTGAGGTCGAGCTTGGCGGCCTCCTTGCGCAGGCGGTCGCGCTCGCGGTCGCCGAGCCGCCGGGAGACGCCGACGCCCTCACCGTAAGGCGCGTAGACCATGTAACGACCGGCGATGGTGAGATCCATCGAAAGACGTGCGCCCTTGGTCTTGAGCGGGTCCTTGACGACCTGCACGACGATCTCCTGGCCGGGCTTCAGCAGTTCTGTGATCTGGCTGCCGCCGCCGCGCCCGCGGCGCGGCGCTTCGACGCCCGGCAGCACGATTTCATCGACGTGCAGGAAGCCGTTCTTCTCCAGACCGATGTCGACGAACGCCGCTTCAAGCCCGGCGAGCACGTTGTCAACGCGGCCCTTGTAGATGTTGCCGACGATCGAGCGGGCACCGCGACGTTCGAGATAGAGCTCGGCGATGTTGTAGCCGGCAGCGGGGTTGGCGGGCCGCTTGCGACGGCGGCTGCTACTCGCGGTTCCAGGTGTGGCTGGAACTACCTCACCAACCGCCTCTAGCAGCGCGACCCGGGTCTCCCCCCGATCGACGCTGACAAGCACTTGCTTCTTCAATTCTCTTCAGTCCTTTATAAGTGGTCGGCCTGCGCACACGACCGTGCTCGCAGGCTAAGAGGGGCGGCGGCGGTAACCACGGACTCGCGGTTCGCCGTCATACGATTAGGACCCTGGCCTTGCCCGACGACGCCATGCTTGCTTGCACGTGGATCGACTCGAGCAGGCCAATGGCCAGGAAGGTCACGATCACGGAGGAGCCGCCGTAACTGAGCAGCGGCAGGGTCACTCCGGCCACCGGCATGATTCCGATCGTCATGCCGATGTTGAGGAAGATTTGGAACATGAAGGTCGCCAGCACGCCGCCGGCGACCAGCGTGCCGAAGAGGTTCTTGGCCATCGTCAGGATCACCAGTGAGCGCCAGATCAAGAGCGCGTAGAGCGAGATCACCACAGCCGCGCCGGCGAACCCGTAGGTCTCACCGAGCACCGCGAAGATGAAGTCTGATTGAGGCACCGGCAGGAATCCGTAGGCGGCCTGGGTGGCGCCGGCGGCACCCAGGCCGGTCTTCTGCCCAGAGCCGATCGCGATCAGCGACTCGTGCAGCTGATAGCAGACCGGGTTGTTTGAATTGCAGGTGGCGGGCGGATTGATGAAGGTCGTCAGGCGCTGCTGCTGATAGCCATGCAGCAGATGGACTCCAAGCGCCGGTGCGCCGACCAGCACGATCACCGCAGCCCCCGCGAACAAAAGCGCCAGCGCACCCAGCTGGCGCCAGCCGGTCCCGAGGAAGAAGAGGATCGCGCAGCCGACCGTGACATAGACCAGCGCCGTGCCGAGGTTCGACTGGGCCATCACCAGCATCGCCGGCAGCAGCGCCAGCAACATCAAGCGCGCCACTGTACGTTGCTCACTCAGACGCCGGGAGCGCTCGACGGCAAAGGCAGCGGCCGAGACGATCAGCAGCAGCTTGCCGAACTCAGACGATTCGAACTGGAAGCCAGGCAAGGGGATCCAGCTGTGAGCCCCCTTGATCGACGGAAATGCGAAGACGGCGAGGTTGAGTACGATCCCGAGCCCATAGAACACGTAGCGGTACTCACGCAGCACCGTGTAGTCGAAGCGGCTGATCAGCAACGCGAGCAGCAGGCCGAACACCGAGTAGAGCGCCTGCTTATCGGCATAGCTATGGAAGCCAGCGCCGCGCAGCGTCACAAACGAGCAGAGCGAAAGACCGATGCCGGCCAACAGCAGCAGCGGATCGATCCGCAGCAACTGCGTACGCATCTGAACTCCGGGCTCCTCGGAGCGTTGGATCGGGCTGGTGCTCATGTGTCCTTCGAGGATCCGAGCTTGTACGGACCTGGCTTGCCGGAGAACCACTCAGAGAGCATCTCCCGCGCAACCGGGGCGGCCGCGACGTCGCCGAAGCCGCCCTTCTCGACGCTGACCACAATCACGATCGGGCGCTTGACCGTGGCGCTGGCCGGCACAAAACAGGCGTACCAGGCGTAGTCGCTCTCGGTGTTGGTGGCGATCTGCTCGGCGGTGCCCTCCTGAGCGGTCCCGGTCTTACCGTAGACCGGCAGCGGGAAGTCACCCATGACGTCGTCTGACGTGCCTCCGGGGGTTTGCGCGGCAGCGTGCAGACCCGCGAGGATATCGTCGCGGTAGGCCGGTTGGATGTGCACGTAGCGCTTCGGTGCCGGGTCGAACTTCGAGAGGATCTCGCCGTTCGACGGCTGGATGATCTCTTCACCGATGTGCGGCGTCACGACCGCCCCATTCGAATTCGCGAGCGCCGAATATACGACCCCGAGCTGCAGCGGCGTGACCTGCACGTCGCCCTGGCCGACGGCGGTGTTGACGTTGTCACCGGCGCCCCAAGCAGGGCTGCTCGCGATTCCGCAGCCTCCGGAGACGATCTGATCCTTGACGATCACGGCGGGATGCTTAGGGCTGAGGGTATAGCCGGGTAGCTTCGTCGCACTCACCTCGCCCTGGCCATTCGTGTACGCGTAGTCGCCGGTTGCGGTGTCGCATTGACGCTCCTCCGTCCAGAGAGCTTTGAAGAGCTTCGGGGTCGGCAGCGTGCCCGAAGACTCCGCCGGGAGGTCGACGCCAGTGGGCTGTCCGATCCCGAACTGGCGCGCCCAGGCCTGCAGCGGACCGCCGTTGGGGTGGGTTGTCGGATCGGCGTCAAGGATGTAGCCGAGGTGGTAGAAGTAGACGTCGTCGGAGACTTGGATCGCTCGCTCCAGGTCGACCGAGCCGTAGCTGGCATCGCCGGAGTTGTGCAGGCACGAGCCGGGTAGCGTCGGGTCCTCGCCGGGATAACAGAACTCGCCGTTGTCGTAAAACGGCTCGACCGCGTTCCACTTGCCGCTCTCAAGTGCGGCCGTCGCCGTGATCACCTTGAAGGTCGAGCCGTCGGGTAGCGGTGTCTGAATCGCCCTGTTGACCAGCGGTTTGCCCTTGTTGTCACGGAAGTCCTTGTCGTAGGCCGCCGTACTAATCGGCCGCGCGAGCTGGGTCGGGTTGTAGGTCGGGTTGGAGCCCATCGCGTAGATCTGGCCGTTGTCGGGATCCATCGCGATGAAAGCGCCACCGTCGGCGCCCTTGCCGGCGTTCAATCTGATCGACTTAGCCAGTGCCAGCTCACCGACCTTCTGAAGCTGAAGGTCGATCGAGGTCTTGAGGTTGTCGCCGGGAAGCTCCGGCTTCTCTTTCGCGTAGCCCTCGAACTGGTTGTCGGCGTTGACCTTGACGCGCACGGCGCCATCGGTGCCGAGCAGGTCCTGGTCGTACTCGTACTCAAGACCGGTTTGGCCGACCACGTCGGTCTCATGAGCGCCCTTGAAGACACCGCCCTTTTTCGCGCTGTCGAACTCCGCCAATGTGATCGGCCCGAGGGTGCCGAACGTCTGCGCGCCGAGCGTGTCGTGCGGGTAGGTGCGCTCGTAGACCTCCTGCGTAACCACTCCCGGGAAATCAACCTGACGCTCAGCCAGATAGTCCTGGACGTCGGTAACGACACCGGTCTTGATCGTGACATTGGCGTAGGCCTGATTGGCGATGCTCTGCGTGACCAGACACGGGATCTTCGCGAGCTTCGGGTAGTAGGTCACCGGCCCTTTGAGACCGCCGTAGACGGTGTACCCACAGCGCTCCGGTTTGGTCGACATCTCGAGCACCTTCGCGAGCCTGCCGAAGAGCCCCTCGTCTTTGGCGATGGCTGTCTGGAAGTTCAAGTAGGTGAGCGGCGTCGGCAGGTCAGGCGGCGCGATCTCAACGGCCGGCACCGGTGTCGAGGTGACCAGCGGCGTGCCGTCCGCGGCGAGGATCTCACCACGTTCGGCGGCGACCGCGATTGAGCGCGTGATGTTGGTCTGCGCCGCGGCGACGTAATCGGTACCCGACAGCAACTGCAGGAACCAGAGCCGGAAGAAGATCAGCGCGAACAACACCAGGGCGATACCGCCGACGATCGCAACCCGTAGCGCCAGCTGGGGAGTCATCGGCGGTGTGCGCTGGTCGAGCGGCTCGATCATCGCGTGTCGCTCCCTGACATCCGTGCGATCCGCTCAGAAGGCCGCTGCAGCGGGCTCATGGCGCTGCTCGTGTAGCTGCGGCGCCGGCGCGGATCGCCAGGCAGCGCGGGATAGAGCCAGCGGCGCACGATCTCATAGACCGGCAACGCGATCAGCGTGTTGACCAGCATCTGCAGGAAGATCTGCTCGATCAGCAGCACGCTGACCGGGGCGTCGACGCCGAGCATGAACTGGATCACCGCCATGCCGACACCGGTGAAGCCGGTCGCGATCGCCGCCAGCAACATAGGGATCAGCCCGTGCGAGGGATCACGAAGCTCGTGCAGGCGACCCGCCCAATATCCGACCGCGATGTACAGCAGTGAGGTGATGCCGAGCGTCTGAAAGAGCGCCAGATCGACGAACAGTCCGATCGCGAAGCCGGCGATCGCTCCTGGCATCGATCCGCAGAGCAGACCGATCGACATCACCACGATCGGTGTGATGTCAGCGGTCACGCCAAAGACCGAGATCTGCGAGACGGTGGTCTCCTGGAGCACCACTGCGACAAAGGCGAGCAAGGCGATCCGCAGCGGCAGGTGGACTGAGAATTCGCGATTCATCGTGCCGGCTAGCTGGTGGCGTCCGGTTTGGTCAGGACATCGACGACCTGCAGCTGGTTGAGATCCACGCCCGGGGTCACTTGGACCGATCCGCTGGTCGCGACCGAGTCTCCGGGGTTCTGACTAGAAACCAGGCCGATCGGGATTCCAGGCGGGAAATACGAGCGAATCGTCGGATCACCTTGGTCAACAAAGCCGCTGGTGACCACCTCTTGGCCGGTGGCGATCTCGGCGGTGGTGGGGATGTCGCTGATCACCAATGTGCTCGGATTGCCGACCGCCGGGCGCAACACTCCACGTGACTGCGGGGTGCTCTCAACCGTCGCCGCGACCGCGAACTGCGGCGACGTGAGCAGCGTCACGACCGAGGAGTCGCCATCGACTTCCGTGACGTCACCGACGAGACCGCCGGCACCGATCACCGGATCATGCTCCGAGACACCGGCGTCAGAGCCGCGGTTGATCGTGATCGTCTTGTACCAGACCACCGGGTTGTTGCCGATCACGTTCGCCGCCTTGAGCCCGTAGAGCGTCAGGTTGTCGAGCTGGTCGAGCTTCAGCAGGTTCTGCTCCTGCTTGTAGATCACGGCCTCGTAGTTGGCGGCGCTGATCTCCTTGGCGTACTTCTGGTTCGCCGCGAGGAGTTTCTTGTTCTGCGACTTCGCGTTCAGCGTTGACGAGAACCAGTTACCGACGTCACGGACCGGAGACAGCACCTTGCTGGCGCCATCCTGGATCGGCGAAAGGACCTCAGCGATTCCCCGCTGCACGGAGTGCAGCGGACTGCTCGACGGTGAGCCGAAGTAATCCGTCAGCAGGATCAGGGAGACGACGACGAGCAGCGCGAGCACCGCGCGTCGCCGGCGAATGGTCTTGTCGTGCACGAACTACTCATCTCCAAAGCTGCTTTCCAGTGCCTAGTAGCGACGGCGCCGGCTACGTGAATTCTTGCTCGATCGATGGATCGCTTCAAACTCTTCGAGCGACCGGCCCGATCCGACCGCGACACAGGTCAGAGGCGACTCAGCGAGGTGCGCCGGCATCTGGGTCTCGTGACGCATGCGGTCCTCGAGTCCCTGAAGCAGCGCACCACCACCGGCCAGCATGATGCCGCGATCCATGATGTCGGAGGCGAGCTCCGGCGGGGTGCGATCGAGCGTCTCCTTGACGGCGTCGATGATCTGCGAGACCGGCTCCTCAAGGGCACCGCGAATCTCCTCGCTGGTCAGCACGACGGTCTTGGGCAAGCCCGAGACCATGTCCCGACCGCGGATCTCAGCCTGAACTTCTTCCGGCATTGGGAAGGCTGAGCCGATCTCCAGCTTGACCTCTTCTGCAGTCTGCTGGCCGATCAAAAGTTTGTACTCGCGCTTGACGTAGTTGATGATCGCTTCGTCAAGCTCGTCGCCGCCGATGCGGATCGACTGGGAGACGACGATGCCGCCGAGCGAGATCACTGCGACCTCACTGGTGCCACCGCCGATGTCCACGACCATCGAGCCGGTCGGCTCGCCGACCGGGAGCCCGGCACCGATTGCGGCTGCCATCGGCTCTTCGATCAGGTAGGCCTGGCGGGCACCTGCACTCAGGCAGGCCTCTTCAACCGCGCGCTTCTCGACGCCGGTCACGCCGGACGGCACGCAGACGACAACGCGCGGATGCGCCCAGCGGTTCTGATGGACCTTCTGGATGAAGTGACGCAGCATCTCCTCCGTCACCTCGAAGTCTGCAATCACTCCGTCCTTGAGCGGACGGATCGCGGAGATCGTCCCCGGGGTGCGGCCGAGCATGCGCTTGGCCTCGATTCCGACGGCGTGAACCTCGCCGGTTCGCGAATCAACGGCGACAACGCTCGGCTCGGAGAGCACGATGCCGCGACCCCGTACATATACGAGGGTATTGGCCGTGCCGAGGTCGACAGCCATGTCGCGGCCGCCAAAACCAGTGAGGTAAGTGAAAAAGCCCATATCAGAGGAAGAGTCTAGGAAATCCCCGCAAACAGCGCTGAGGGGTAAAGATCTAGCAGTGTGGTCACCGGCAAACCAACCACGTTCAGGTAGTCACCGTCGATCCGCTCGACCAGTGCCGCGCCGCGGCCCTGAATCGCGTAACCGCCAGCTCGGCCCTGCCACTCGCCGGAGTCCAGATACCAGTCCAGCGTAGCCGCATCGAGTAATCGGAACGCAACGGTTGTTACAGCGGCCGCAGTATGCGCGTTTCCGTCGGTGATTAAACAGACGCCGCTGAGCACCCGGTGGGTCCTTCCGGAGAGCGCCTCGAGTGTCGCGCGAGCCGCTTCAGCGTCGCTCGGCTTGCCGTAGATCTGCGAGCCGAGCGCCACGATCGTGTCGACCCCCAGCACCGGCTGGGCGCTGTCGCCGAGCCCCAAGCCGGCGACAGCAGCAGCTGCCTTGCGATGGGCGTTTTCGAGCACCAACTGCTCGGGAGGACCCGAGGTCAGCTCGTCGACGCCCGGGACAACGACGCGGAACTCGACGCCAAGCTGCTCCAGAATCGCCTTGCGTTGAGGCGAGCTGGACGCGAGGATCAGCTCCGGCATTCGCTTGCCTCAGAGTCCGTGCTGGAACCCTTAGAACAGCTCGGGGAAGAACAGGTGCGCTTCCCGCGCGGCTGACTCAGCGGAGTCGGAGCCGTGGACCATGTTCTGGCCGATCGAGGTCGCGAAGTCACCGCGGATCGAGCCGGGCGCCGACTGCAGCGGGTTGGTTGCGCCGATCAGCTGGCGGGCGGCCTCGACGGCTGACTCGCCCTCGAGCACCATCGCGACCAGCGGGCCGGAGGTGATGAAGTCGACGAGCTCGCCGAAGAACGGCTTGCCGTTGTGTTCGGCGTAGTGCTGCTCGGCGGTCTCACGTGAGAGCGTCTCGAGCTTCAGAGCTGCAAGCGTCAGGCCCTTGCGCTCGAATCGGGCGATGATCTCACCTGAGAGGTTGCGGGCGAAGGCGTCGGGCTTGACGAGGATCAGCGTGCGCTCCATGGTGGGGCGGTCTCCTTAGTAAATGAGGTTCTAACTTGGGTTGACGCGCGCCGGTGCTGCGCGGCGTCAGATCAGATCAGACGGCGGACGGCCGCCGATCGTCTGCTCAGACTCACGACGTGGGCGCCGCGGACGGCGCGTCAACGTCGGATCGAGGCCCACTTCGGTCTCGCAGTACGGGCAGATCCGCCACTCGGGATGGAGTGGCTTGGAGCAGCCTACACAGGGATCGCGAAGCTTGCGCAGACAGTTTGGACAGCGAAGAAAGTCCTTCTCAACCGCGTAGTCGCAGTGCGGACAGGCATGCAACCCGACCTGAGCCAGCCGCGCTTCGGCGGCCTCGATGTCGAGCTCCCGCTCGCGTACGTCCTCGAGGTATTCAGGCGGGCGCACAATCATGTAGATCAGCGTGCCCACAAACGGGATCAGCGAGACGACGGTTGCGACGCCGACCAGCATGCCGTCCTCAATACGACGGCGTGCGTCAGCGAAAGTCCAGTAAATGAGCGCTATCCAGATGATCGCCAGGAACAGCAAGATCAGTTCTAGCGCGAGGTTCACGCTGTGGTTGTGAACCCCAAAAAGGCCTGCGATTGGAAGCATTAAGCGTTCGAGTGTAGTGGTCAGCGAATCCGGCCACGCAGGATTCGTTCCAACTTGCGGCTACAAAAACAGGCGCCCGAAGGCGTACCCAACTGCGAAGAATATGAGGATCGTGATCGCAACGCCTGCGGCGACGATCCCGAGCATCCTCACGAAGCTTGGATGCTCGTCCTGTTCCTCCTCCGTGTTCGGCGTGACGCTCATAGGATCGAGGCGCGCCGGGCGCCGGCCGTGACCGGATCCGAGACCAGATCGGCGATCAGATAGATCGAACCGGTCGCGACGACCAGGCCGCCGGGACCGGCAAGCTGACGCGCGCGTTTGAGTGCGGCGTGCGGGGTCGAGACGACCTCAGCACCTGCGTCGACGCCGGTTTGAGCGAGCAGTGAGAGCAGCGTCGGCGGCGGCAGCGCGCGCGGGCTCTGGCTCGCGGTGAGCACTATCACGTCGCAGTTGCGCGCGATCGTGCCGAGCATGTCGGAGGCGTTCTTGTCGTCGAGGATCGAGACCACGGCCACGACCTTGCCGTCGGGCGTGCGGCTGCTGCGCGAGAGCTCGGCCATCGACTCGGCAAGCGCTGTGATCCCGTCGGGGTTGTGGGCACCGTCGAGCAGCGTCAGTGGTTCGCGTCCGACGATCTGCATGCGGCCGGGTACGCGAACGTCGGCGGCCGCGGCGATCACCGCCTGCTCATCGAGTTCGCCGAGGAAGGCTTGGGCGGCGGCCCGGGCGACTGCGAAGTTGCGACGCTGGAAGGCGCCCAGCGCGCCGACCGCGGCGTGCGGGTCCGAGTCCGCCTGGACGATCGTGGCGCCACGCTCGGCGGCCACCTCCTCGGCCACCGCCAAGGCCTCGGGATGCATGTCAGGACCGAGCACGAGCGTCGCCCCCGGCTGCACGACATCGAGCTTCTCGCGCGCTATCGCGGTGATTGTCGAACCGAGCCAGCGTGTGTGCTCAAGCCCGACGCCGGTCAGCACTTGGACGCTTGAGGGGATCACGTTGGTGGCGTCGTAGCGACCACCGAGCCCCGCCTCGATCACCGCGACCTCAACCGCCTGGCGGGCAAGCTCTGAGTAGGCCGCCGCGGTCAGCAGCTCAAACTGGGTGACGTGGTCGTCCTGGGGCGCGCCGTGGTCGACTTGCTGCGCCGCTTTGAGCGCGCGTTCGATCGCGTCGGCGAACTCCTGCGGGGTCAGATCGATGTCTCCGATCCTGACGCGCTCGTTGTAGGAGACCAGGTGCGGCGAGAGATAGCTGCCGACCTTGTGGCCGTGGCGCGCGAGGATCGCGGCGGTCATGCGCACGGTTGAGGACTTGCCGTTGGTGCCAACCACGTGGATCGACTTGAACTGGCGCTCGGGATGGCCGAGCGCCGTCATCAGCCGGCGCATGCGGTCCAAGCCGAACCGCATCCCGAAGAGCTCGAGCGCCAGTAGGCGCTGTTCTGCCTCCTGAGGCCTCACAGTGACTCCAGCTCTGCCTTCAGATCGGCCAGCTTCGCGCGCTCAGCTGCGACCACCTCGGCAGGTGCCTTGTCGACGAAGCCCTTGTTCGCGAGCTTGCCCTCGGCACGCTTGATCTCATCCTCGAGCTGTTTGCGCTTGGCATCGCGTTTGGCGTCGGCGGCCAGTAGGTCAACGTCCCCTGACGGCAGGATCTCGATCACACCGCCGTGGATCGCGACCGTCGTCTTCGCTTCGGCCAGCGCCCCGGCGGCGCCGTTCGACGACAGCTCGAGTCGTCCCAGCCGTGCCAGGTGTGCGGAGGTGTGCTCATATCCGTCGGCGTGTAGGTGGGCCGGCAGGATCGCCGACGGCTTGACGTCAGCGGCGTCGCGCCACGTACGGACGGCTTGAACCGCAGCGATCACGCGCTGCACGGTCTGTTCGGCGTCGTGGTCGATCGTCCCGACCTGCACCGGCGCGACGCGGGCGGCGAGCAACCCCTCGGCACCGGGGATATAGCTGTAGATCTCCTCCGTGACAAACGGGATCAGCGGGTGCGCGAGCGTGACCGTCTCCGTCAGCACATGCAGCAAGGTGGCCTGGGTAGCCTCGTCGCCGTCGTAGAGCCGCGGCTTGACCAGCTCCAGGTACCAGTCGCAGAGCTCGGCGTAAATGAAGTCGTAGAGCTCCAGCGCGGCCCGTGAGAACTCGAAGCTGCTGATCGCCTGGTTGACCTCGCGGCGAGCGTTTTCCAGGCGCGAGAGGATCCAGTGGTCCTCCGGGGTGTGCGGCTGAGCGCCGGCGCGCGCGGTCGGGTCGACCCGCGTCAGGATCAGGCGTGAGGCGTTCCAGAGCTTGTTGGTCAGCTGCAGAGCCTGCCCGACCTTCTCCTCGTTGAAGCGCACGTCCTGGCCGCTGGACATCGCGAGCAGGCCCCAGCGCACGGCGTCGGCCCCATACGCGGGGAACTCGCCGGGGTCGGCGTCGGGAGTCTTGGCGAAGACCGGCGGCCGCGGGCCGCCGTCAATCAGATCCCGGGGATCGATGCCGGTGCCGAGTGACTTCGACATCCGGCGGCCATCGGGCGCCTGGATGATCGAATGGACGTAGACGTCGCTGAATGGGATCTCGCCTGTGAACTCGAGCCCCATCATCACCATGCGGGCAACCCACAGGAAGATGATGTCGCGACTCGTGACGAGCGCGTCGGTCGGGTAGAAAGCCTCAAGCTCCGGCGTCCGCTCGGGCCAACCAAGCGTCGCGAATGGCCAGAGCGCGCTTGAGAACCAGGTGTCGAGCACGTCTGGATCGCGGATCCAGCCTTCACCCTGCGGCGGCTCGGTGGCGACGTGCGTGACGCCGTCGCGGTACCAGACCGGGATCTGATGACCCCACCAGAGCTGGCGCGAGATGCACCACGGGCGGATGTTCTCCATCCAGTTCAGATATACGCCGGCCTGGTTCTCGGGATGGAATTTGATCTGGCCGTTCTTGACGACCTCAATCGCCGGCTTGGCCAACTCCTGCATGTTCATGAACCACTGCAGCGAGATCAGCGGCTCGATGCGGCTGCCCGAGCGCTGGCTGAATGGGACCGTGTGGGTGTACGGCTCGCGGCGATTGATCAGGCCGAGGTCTTCAAGTTCGGTAACGATCGCGACCTGAGCCTCTTTGGTGGTGAGGCCGAGGAAGCGCTCGGGGACGTCCTCTCCCTCCATGCGCCCGTCCTCGCCGATCACGCTCGGGTGCGGCAGGTGATGGCGGTGGCCGATCTCAAAGTCGTTCGGGTCGTGCCCGGGAGTGATCTTCAGCGCGCCCGTACCGAACTCCGTCTTGACGTAGTCGTCGGCGATGATCGGCAGCTTGCGGCCGACGATCGGCAACACGACGTGCTCGCCGATCAGGCGGCTGTAGCGCTCGTCGTTCGGGTTCACGGCAACTGCGACGTCGGCGAGCATCGTCTCCGGACGCACGGTGGCGACGGTGATCGAGCCGCCACCGGAGGCGAGCGGATAGTCGATGTAGAAGAGCGTGTCGGTGACCTCGTGCGACTCAACCTCGAGGTCTGAGATCGCGCTGCGGCTGCCCGGGTCCCAGTTGACCAGGTAGCGGTCGCGGTAGATGTAGCCCTTCTCGTAGAGCGCGACAAAGACCTTGGCTACCGCGGCCGCATAGTCCTCGTCGAGCGTGAAGCGTTCGTCTTCGTAGTCCGCGGAGGAGCCGAGCCGCTTGATCTGGCTGACGATCTCGCCGCCGTATTGGCTACGCCACTCCCAGACCCGTTCGACGAAGGCTTCGCGTCCGAGCCCTTCGCGTGTGAGGCCCTCGCTGACGACCGCCTTCTCAACTTGGGTCTGGGTGGCGATCCCGGCGTGGTCGGTACCGAGGATCCACTTCGCCCGCTTACCCTGCTGGCGGGCGTGGCGGATCAGCGTGTCCTGGATCGCGTTGTTGAGCGCGTGACCCATGTGCAGTACGCCGGTGACATTCGGCGGCGGGATCGCGATCGAGTAGTTCTGCGCGGAGCTGCCGAGCGGCTCGGGGTGGTAGAGCCCCGAATCAAGCCAGCGCTGAGCGATGCGAGACTCGGCCTCGGTCGGGTCGTAGCGCGTTTTGGACTCTAGGTCGGCCATCCGGCCGCCGAGTTTAGGCGCTGACCGGCGGCGGATCAGCGCGGAGCGTCGTCCTCAGCCACTCACGTACGTTCGTACGCTTCGTTCCCTGCGTCCTACCTCCGCTTGATCCGGCGCGGTCAGGCCGCGGCTGCTGAGTCGTCTTCGACGGCGACGGTGACGAGTGTGGGCGTCGCGCCCTTCTCGATCGTGTCGCGTGTGACCACGCACTTCTGCACGTCACGGCGTGAGGGCAACTCGAACTGAACGTCGAGCAGCGCCTCTTCGATGATCGAGCGCAGGCCGCGGGCGCCGGTCTCCCGCTCAAGCGCCTTGTCGGCGATCGAGTTGAGCGCGTCTTCGGAGAAGACCAGTTCGATCCCGTCGAACTGGAAGAAGCGTTGGAACTGCTTGGCCAGCGCGTTTTTCGGCTCGGTCAGGATCTTCATCAGCTCACCGCGTGAGAGCTGGTGGATCGCCGATACGACCGGCAGGCGGCCGATGAACTCGGGGATCAGGCCGTACTGGATCAGATCCTCAGGCAGGCAGTGCTCGAAGATCTCTCCGAGGTCTCGCTGATCCTTGGTTTGGATCTTCGCCCCGAAGCCCACGCCCTGGTGGCCGATGCGACGCTCGACCACGCGATCCAGGTTCGCGAAGGCGCCGCCACAGATGAAGAGGATGTTGGTGGTGTCGATCGAGAGGAACTCCTGGTGCGGGTGCTTGCGCCCGCCCTGGGGCGGCACCGAGGCGGTGGTTCCCTCAAGGATCTTCAGCAGCGCCTGCTGGACGCCCTCGCCGCTGACGTCACGCGTGATCGAGGGGTTGTCCGCCTTACGGGCGATCTTGTCCACCTCGTCGATGTAGATGATCCCGGTCTCAGCCTTCTTGACGTCGTAGTCGGCGGCCTGGATCAGCTTCAGCAGGATGTTCTCGACGTCCTCACCGACGTAGCCGGCCTCCGTCAGCGCGGTCGCGTCGGCGATCGCGAACGGGACGTTGAGGATCTTCGCGAGCGTCTGGGCGAGCAGCGTCTTGCCGCACCCGGTCGGCCCGAGCAGCAGGATGTTGGACTTCTGAAGCTCGATGTCCTGCTCGTCGGACTGGAGCATCTGGACACGCTTGTAGTGGTTGTAGACCGCCACTGACAAGGTGCGCTTGGCCTGCTCCTGGCCGACCACGTACTCATTGAGCACGTCATAGATCTCCCGCGGCTTGGGGAGGTTGTCCATGTCGAAGTTGGGCGGAGCGGTGAACTCCTCATCGATGATCTCGTTACAGAGATCGATGCACTCGTCACAGATGTAGACGCCGGGGCCGGCGATGAGCTTCTTGACCTGCCGCTGCGATTTGCCGCAGAAACTGCAGAGAAGTTGCTCGTTCGAATCAGTCGGACGTGCCATGCGTTTCCTCGGGGAGCTACGGCAAAATTAACCAGCGACGTGCGGCACCTAGAGTAGCCGCCGCTTGGCCTCAGGCCAAGCGGCAACCGTCAGCCTTCTGAGCTGACCTAGTGCTGCGAAATCACTCGGTCAATGATCCCGTAGTCCTTGGCCTCCTCGGAACTCATGAAGTAGTCCCGCTCGGTGTCTTTCTTGACTTCCTCAACTGGCTTGCCGCTATGTTCGGCAATGATCTCGTCGAGGCGACTGCGCAGGTCGATGATCTCGCGTGCGTGGATCTCGATGTCTGTGGCCTGGCCGGAGAAGCCGGCCGAGACCTGATGGATCAGGACCTTGGCGTTGGGCAGCGCCATGCGCTTACCCGGGGCGCCAGCTGAGAGCAACAGCGCCCCCATTGACATCGCGATGCCGACACAGATCGTCGATACGTCAGGCTTGATGAACTGCATCGTGTCGTAGATCGCCAGGCCGGCGTACACGGAGCCGCCCGGAGAGTTGATGTAGAGCGAGATGTCCTTGTCAGGATCCTCGGACTCAAGGTGCAGCAGCTGCGCCACGATCAAGTTCGCGATCTGATCGTCAACCGGAGTCCCGAGGAAGACGATCCGCTCATTGAGTAGGCGGCTGTAGATGTCAAAAGCGCGCTCCCCACGGGAAGTCTGCTCAACGACCATCGGTACTAATGGACTCATGGTTTCGCCTTTTTCGCTTCTGGAGCCAGATTCCTGCCGACTCTAGCAATCGGCTTTGCGCCAGCCGCAGGGGTTACGGTCTCCTGCTGGAGGCTTATTACTCCAATTGCCGAACCATAAGTCCGAGCCTATGAACCAGCGAATCCTCACAGTCAGCGCGATTTGCGCGGTCTTCGCTGCGCTGCTGGCCGGGTGTGGCTCGAGTGCCGTGAAGACCTCAGCAAGCCACACCAGCTCAGGGATGGCGCTCGCTCGCCGCGTTCTGAAGCTCTCCGGATCTCAGAACGTCACCGCTGTCGAGCAGACGGCTAGCGGCACCCCGCGCTCGTCGTTGATGGTCACGGTCATGAACCGCCAGATCCGCGAGGGCTTCGGGTCGGACGGCAAGCCGACAGTGCTGCAGATCGACAAGCACGCTTACCTCCGCTCCCAATATCAGCTGATCGGTTCCCATCCCCGCCTGAAACAGATCGAGTGTTACGCCGCCATCGGGACTGTATGGCCGGAGCTCTCACAGGAACTGCTGCCGAGGGGCGCCAAGATCGTCCGTGTCACCCGCAACACGATCTACTTCAAGGGGAGCGACTCAAGCCTCATCAAACGCGGCATCTCGACCGGGTTCTCTGGCCACGGCTACTTTCACTTCAACGGTGACGATCTGATCACCAGCGAGATCTTGTACACGCAGGCGACGCGCACCCTGAACACCCGCACGACCCTGGCCTTCAGCTATCCCAAGACCGCTCCAGCGACGCTCGTGACCAAGCCGCCCACGAACATCTGCAAATCGTGAAGCCGATGCTCAGACTCCCGGCCGCCTGTGCGGTGCTCTGCGTGCTGCTCGCAGGTTGCGGCTCGAGCGTGATCAGCCGCGTCGACCGTGAAGACTCGGGGCCCGGCTTTGCGCAGCACGTGGTGAAGCTCTCCGACGCTCAGAACATCACTGAGATGCGAATGACCGAGAGCTCACTTCATGGTGTCGTGACATTGTGGGCCGTGGCAAACCACGGGTTCCGGGAGTCGTCTGGGCTAAGCAAGCTGCCCGTGATCATCCAGGCCGGTCACAGCCTCTACATCAGATTCCCCGTGGCGAGCGCAAACGGACCCGTCACGAAACCAGCCGGCTGTTACACCCTGCAGCACTTCTCTTCCGACGTCAGAGTTTCTGCTGACGTGCTGCCGGCGATGTACAGGATCTACCGAGTGGCGGGCCAGACGGCCTACTTCACGAGTACGCAGCGGTTGGCGGGCGCGATCGTCGCCAACGGGAAGCCCGGCGCCCCGCATCTGGGGCGCGTCTCCGAATACGGCTACTTCCGCTTCAACTCGCGCGGCCTGGCGACGTCGGAGGAGATTGAAGATCGCCTACCTGGAGGGGTCTTCGTCACGCACCGAACCTATAGCTACCCGAAAGCGGTTCCGGCGTCCGTGACGATCGAGCCGCCAGCGAATATCTGCAAGCACGGGTAGACGTAGGCACGACCTGCAAGTTGGGCCCGCAAGGGTCTCGTAGGGCTCGTGGAGGTCGTGGAGGTCCCAGGGGTATGAACCCGCCAACCGCGCTGCGCCGCGAAAGGGGTTGACGACTTCATACCCGTATTCGGTATCAACACGCCAACCGCTCCCCGGCGGCCGGCGGTTGACGAGTTGACACCCTGAAAGTCGCTACTCGGCCGGTTTAGCCGCGGGCTTCTTAGCCGCGGCAGCCGGCTTCTTAGCGGCAGGCTTCTTCGCCGCAGCGGCAGGCTTCTCAGCTGCCGCCGGCTTCTCAGCGGCATCAGCAGACCCGGTAGCCGACTTCTCAGCAGACCCGGCAGCAGCCTTCTTAGCAGCAGCAGGCTTCTTGGCCGCGGGCTTCTTACCCGGAGCCACAGGCTTGGCCTGCTCAACCAGCCACTCGACCGCCTGCCGCTCCGACAGGTCGGCGCGCAGACGGTTCAGACGCCCGCTCTTGGAGAGCTCGTCGAACAGCTTCTGGGTGGTGGTCTTGCCACGTTCCGCGGTCGGCTCCAGAGCCTCGAGGATGTCCTCGTCGCTCGCCTCGATCTTCTCAGCGGTGACGACGGCGGCGATCACGGCCTCGCGACGCAGTGTCTGCGCGGCCTCTTCCTCGGCCTCGTGAGCCATCTGCTCCTCGTCCTTGCCTGAGATCTGGAGGTACATCTCCTTGGAGATCCCCTGGCGTGTGAGGTTGCGGATCGTGTCCTCGACGAGCTCATGGGCGCGCGCGTGGATCAGCTGATGCGGGACCTCGATGGTCGACGCGGCAACCACGGCGTCCAGCACATCGCGCTCGTACTCGTGCTCGATGTTCTGAGCCTCCTGCTCCTCAGAGCGCTTGGCGATGTCCTCGCGTAGCTCGGCGAGCGTGTCGAAGCCCGCGGCGTCAGACGCGAACTCGTCATCGACCTCCGGCAGCTTCTTGACCTTGACCTCGCTGACAGTGACCTCGAAGGTGGCCGGCTGGCCTGAGAGCTGCTCGGCGCCGTACTCCTCGGGAAAGGTCACTTCGACAAGGCGCTCGTCGCCCGCGGAAGCACCGATCAACTGCTCCTCAAAGCCGGGGATCAGGCGACCGGAACCGAGCTCCAAAAGCTGGTCGCGACCCTCGCCGCCGTCGAACGGCACGCCGTCAAGCTTGCCGATGTAGTCCATGACCACGTGGTCACCGAGATCAGCCGCGCGCTCAACGGTTTCAAGCGTTGCAAGGCGGTCACGCATGCGCTCGATCTCAGCGTCGATCGCTGCCTCGTCGGCGACCGGCTGGCGGCGCTCGACCTCAATGCCCTTGTAGGTACCGAGCTTGGCCTCCGGACGGACCCCGATCTCAATCGTGAAGGTGACCGGCGCGCCCAGCGCCGGCAGCTCACCAAAGTTGATGTCCGGCTCGCCGACCGGGGCGATCCCGGCGACGTCAACGGCGTCCACGTACCAGGCGCCAAGTGACTCGCGCATCGCCTCGTCCAAGACGTACTCACGACCAAGGCGCCGGATCACGACGGGCGGCGGAACCTTGCCCTTGCGGAAACCCGGGATCCTCAAAGTGCCGCCCAACTTGCGTGCGGCTTCCTGCAAACGGCGCTCTACCTCGGCGGGAGCGACCTCTGCCTCGACGCGAACACGCGATTCGGGCAGTTCAGTGACGGTGGTGCTTACTGTGGCTGACATGTGCGCAAGACGATAGCTTGGTCGGGCGTGTTCAAGCGATTCGCCGCGAGGCTCGTGACAAGCCCGTTCGCCTTCTTCGTCTCCTGGACGATCGACTTGGCGATCCTGATCAGGGCGCTTCGCAGGCAGCGCACGGGCGGCGTTTAGCTCGAAGGCACCGCGAGCGCGGGCGCCGGGACGAGGTTGCGCATCTCACGCATCGCCGCCTCAATCCGGAAGCTCGCAGCCAGCACGACCTCGAGTTCCTGTCCGGTCTGGGCCGCGACCTCGACGATGTCGAAGACCGGCAGCAGGAACGGCAGCGCCGCCGCCCGTCGCGCGAGCGCAACCGGAACGCCCGCATCGGTCAGCGCGGTTTCGCGCCCCCGCACGGTCTCGGCGTCATCACCCTCGAGCAGCTCCAGCAGGTCCTTGGCCAGCAGGTCGGCGCCGGGCGCGTAACGGCGCACCAGCTCGGCTATGTCGACGTCGGGATCATCGGCGTGGGCGCGCACCAGCCATGCCGTCGCGTGCTCGACAAGCACGCGAGCGTCCGACAGCATCGTCAGCTGCACGCGAGCGCTGACCTTGTTGTCCAGAGCCTCCACGTCGGCCCAGAAGCCGAGCATGCCGTAGACCTCACGGGCGACCGCGTACCCGCGCGCGAGCAGCGAGGCCGGCGCGCCGGTCTGCTCCTGCAGACGCAGTACAAACGTTATGCCGGCGCGGTCAACCAGCTGGTTCGCCACGACCGTGGCGATGATCTCCCGGCGCAGGCGGTGGTGGTGCATGCGCACGAGGTAGCGATCGGACAGCGGCGCCGGGAAGTAACGCTCGAGGTCATGTCCCAGGTAGCGATCCTCAGGCATGTCCGAGTCGAGCAACTGGGACTTCAGGTCGATCTTGCAGTAGGCCATCACGACCGCAAGTTCCGGCGCCGTCAGCCCGCGTCCGGCGGACCTCCGGTCGGCGAACTCCTGCTCACTTGGAAGGAACTCGACCTCACGGTTGAGCCCGGCACTGCGCTCGAGCGAGCGGATCAGCCGTGCGTGCTCCTCGCTGAGCGTGGCGGCGTGCAGGCCGGAGAGGCTCAGCGCCTGGGTCTGCACGTAGCTACCGCGCAAGACCTGTGCAGCCACCGCGTCGGTCATCTCCACCAGCAGCTCGTTGCGAGCTTCGCCAGTCATGTCCCCGTCGGCGACCAGCGCGTCGAGCAGGATCTTGATGTTGACCTCGTGGTCGGAGCAGTTGACGCCGCCGACGTTGTCGATCGCGTCGGTGTTGATGTGTCCGCCGGCGAGCGCGTACTCAATCCGGCCGAGCTGCGTGAACCCGAGGTTGCCGCCCTCCCCCACGACCTTGCAGCGCAGCTCGCGGCCATCGATTCGCAGCCCGTCGTTGGCTCTGTCACCGACATCGAGGTGGGTTTCGTACCAAGACTTCACGTAGGTGCCGATGCCGCCGTTCCAGAGCAGGTCGACGGGCGCCTTCAGGATCCGCGAGATCAGCTGATCGGGCGGCAACTCAAGCTCCTCAATCCCGAGCGCGGCTCGCGCCTGCGCTGAGATCGGGATCGACTTGGCGCTGCGCTCGAAGACACCGCCGCCCGTGGAGATCAGCGAGTGGTCGTAGTCGCTCCAGGCTGAGCGCGGCAGCACGAAGAGCCGCTGGCGCTCCGCGAGACTGACGGCCGGGTCGGGATCCGGATCGATGAACACGTGCATGTGGTTGAAGGCCGCCAGCAACCGGATCTGGGGCGAAAGCAGCATGCCGTTGCCGAACACATCACCGGCCATGTCGCCGACCCCGACGACCGTGAACGGCGTCGTCTGGATGTCGGTGCCGAGATCCCGGAAGTGCCGTTTGACCGACTCCCAGGCGCCGCGCGCGGTGATCGCCATCTCCTTGTGGTCGTAACCCTGGGAGCCGCCGGACGCGAACGCGTCGCCGAGCCAGAAGCCGTACTCCGCTGAGACGCTGTTGGCGATGTCTGAGAAGGTCGCGGTCCCCTTGTCGGCGGCGACGACGAGATAGGGGTCGTCCTCGTCATAGCGAACGACTCGCACGGGCGGCACGATCTCCCCCGCGACGATGTTGTCGGTCAGGTCCAGGAGCCCGCGCAGAAACGTCTTGTAACACGCGATCGCCTCGGCCTGGAGTGCCTCGCGGCCACCACCGGCGGGTGGCTGCTTGAGCACGAAGCCGCCCTTCGAGCCGACCGGAACGATCAGCGCGTTCTTGACCATCTGAGCCTTCATCAGGCCGAGCACCTCGGTGCGGTAGTCCTCGCGGCGGTCCGACCAGCGCAGCCCACCGCGGGCGACCTTGCCGCCGCGCAGATGCACGCCCTCGACCCGCGGCGAGTAGACGAAGATCTCGAAGCGGGGCAGGGGCAGCGGCAGCACGCCGACCAGCGCCGGGTCGAGCTTGAAGCTGAGGTAGCTGCGGTCGACCGCTGCTTCAGCCCACGCTGCGGGTCGCCGTGGGACGGCGCCTTGAACCGGAATCTCGCGCGGGTGAGTGAAGTAATTGGTGCGCAAGATCGCCGAGACCACCGCCAGATAGGTCCGCAGGATCCGGTCCTGGTTGAGGCTCTCAACCGAGTCGATGCCGAGCTCAATCTGCTCCTGCAGGCTGGCGGCACGCGCGTCGTCGCGGGCATCCGGGTCGAGCCGTGCGATGAACAGCTCCACCAGCAGCGTCGCGATCTCGGGGCTCTGGACGAGCGTCGCCTCCATGAAGCGGTCGGTGAACGCCCCCCAAGCCTGGTGCAGGTAGCGCGTGATCGCGCGCAGGATCACGACCCGCTCACCAGGCAGGCCAGCCCTCAGGACCAACGCTCCCAGCTGGTCGTTCTCGAGCGCGCCGTGCCAGACACCGAGGAAGGCCCTCTCGAAGAGCTCATGCACGGCGTCGAGGTCTTTGACCTCGCGGGCCAGGCCAAAGTCGTACAGCCAGACCGGCGCGTCGCCGATCGGCTTGATCTCATATGGACGCTCGTCGCTGACCGGCACGCCCATCCGCTCGAACTTCGGCAGAACGTCGGACAGGGAGATCGGCTCGCGGCTGAACAGCCGGCAGCGAACTCCGCCGGAAGACTTGCCGGACTCGCGGTAGAGCCGCAGGATCGGCCCGTCCTCCTCGCGCAGCCGTTCGACCAGGGCGATGTCCTGGACCGCGCCGTGGGCCGGTAGGTCGGCGCGATAGGCGGGCGGAAACGCACTCTCAAAGCGGCGGTAGAGCGCCAGTCCTACGCGCTCACGGTGCGCTTCGACCAGCGCCTCGCGTAGATCATCGTTCCAAGAGCGAATCACTGCCGCGATCTTCTCTTCAAGCTCGCCCTCGTCAATGACGGGTACCTCACCGCCGGTGTGGATCACGAACCGCATGCGCGAGACGGTTGATTCGGTCCGCTGCACATCCCAATCGAATTGAGAGCCGTCGAACGCCTCCAGGAGGATCTGGGCGATCCGGTCTCGAGACTCGGTGGTGACGCGATCCCGCGGCAGGCAGACGAGGCAGTTCACAAACCTACCGAGCGCATCGACATGCGCGAACAGGCGGACCCGCTGGCGCTCACCCAGCGCCAAGATCCCGGTCGTCGAGCGCAACAGCTCGTCGGCGTCGAGCTGCAGCAGCGAATCGCGGGGGTAGCTCTCACAGATCGCGATCAAGGCTTTGGCGTCATGGCTGTGCGGCGGGAATCCCGCCTGGTCAAGCGCGTAGTTGACCTTGTCTCGCACCAGCGGAATCTCCAGCGGAGAGTCACGGCGGGCGGTGGTCGTGTAGAGCCCGAGGAAGCGGTCTTCGCCGATGGTCTCGCCGTTGGGACCGAACCGGCGTACACCTACATAGTCGAGATAGGCAGGCCTGTGCACGGTCGAGCGCGAGTTTGCGTGGCTGATGATCAGCGGCGTCGGCTCGAGCGCCAGCGCCAGCGCGCGCTCACCGAGCTGCCTTGGCCCTGACTCCGGCTCCGCACGCAGAATCCCGAGACCGCTGCCGGGGACAGCCTGCAGCTGCCCGGCATCACCGTCGACCGTGAGGTCGTACTGGCGATAGCCGAGAAACACGAAGCGATCATCAGTCAGCCAGCGCAGGAACGCCCTCGCCTCCCGCAGGTCGTGCGGGCCGATCTGGGTGCTGCCCTCGCCGGCCTGGTCGACAAACCCCAGCGCGAGCGTCTGCATCGACTGCCAATCCTCGACCGCCGCCCGCACGTCATCCAGAACCCGCTCGATGTCCCGCTTGAGCTCGTTGGCGCGGGTCGGATCGGGCTCGCGGTCAAACTCGACGTGGATCACGGACTCGGCCTCGGTGTCCTGCGTGTCGGCGCCAGGATGCGCGACCGTCAACAGTGCCCCATCCGCGTCCCGCTGGACGCGGATTACGGGATGGATGACCAGATGCGTGCCGTAGCCCTGGCGGGTCAGCTCCATCACCACCGAATCAACCAGGAACGGCATGTCGTCGCTGACGATCTCCACCACGCTGTGGGCTGAGCGCCAGCCATTCTCCTCAAGGCTCGGCGTGCCGACGGCGAGGCGCGTCTCACCCGGGGCGCGGTGGCGCGCGAGCTTCCAGTGGGCCAGCACGGCGCCGCAGAGATCGGCGGGATCGCGATCGGCCAGGTCGTCCGCTGCTACCCAGCGGTAGTACTGGCGGGCGAACTCCTCGCAGGTTTGCGCCTCATCAGCGGGCAAACGCTCACGCAGGCGGCTACACACCGTCTCGATCACTTCTACCCCAGCCTGCGCCGACTCGATAGCCATTCTCCTCACCCCGCAACCTACCATTTGCACGTGAGAACCAGGCAAGACCTTGCAAGTACAAATGTCCAGTCTTCGAGATCGACGACGTACTTTGCTTCAGGCTGTGCGTTGAACCGTCGAAAGCTGGGTTATAGGACACGCGCGCAGATGCGCAAGGCGATGTGACCGCTTCGGAAAGCCCCAATCGGGGCAGCTCGGAAGTACAAGCACCGGCTGCGGTGCGGCAATGCAAGCCACAAAACGCACTAAGTAAGACAGTAGACCTGAGAGAATGACGATATGAGCGCGTTGACAGGTGGTGAGCCCCGTGCCCTGGTGCCTGGCGCGCGGCAACCGATTGCAGTGCCGCGTCGCCTGTTGCGGATGCGGTCTGACGCCGCGCTCGCCGAGCGCGTAGCTGCAGGCGATGAGACGTCATTTGACGTGCTCTACGAGCGCCACCGGCCGGTGGTGCTCGCCGTCTGCATGGGTGTCCTCGGTACCGCCCACGATGCTGAGGACGCCACCCAAGAGACCTTCACCGCGCTTTCAATCGCGCTGCGCAACAACATCCCCGCGGAGCTCCGTCCCTGGCTGATCCGGGTTGCCCGCAACGCGTCGATCGATACGACCCGCCGCCGTAAGCACCGGCTGCTGACGCTCGACGGCGAACTGCCGGATATCCCGGCCCGCCCGACTTCCGGCAAGGCCGAGTTTGCGGCGGTGATGGACGGGATCCGTGAGCTGCCCGAACAGCAGCGGACCGCGCTGCTGATGCGCGAGCTCGGTGGCCACTCCTACGCCGAAATCAGCGACTTCATGGAGCTTGACGAGGACGCGGTGCGGGGTCTGATCGCGCGAGCACGCGTCGGGCTTCGCAGCTATCGCGAGGCCACTGAGCTGCCATGTGCAACCGCGCGGGCCTGCATCGAGACTGAGCCCGATGGCCGCCGTTACGACAAGACGATTCGCCGCCACTTGCGCGGCTGCCCCTCCTGCCGCTCCTACCGCACGGCGCTGCGCGGCGACGCCAAGGCGCTGCGCGCTGCGCTTCCCTTCCAGGCCGGGGCGTTCGGCACCGCCACCACCGGCCTGGCAACCGGTGCGCTCGGCGCCAGCAAGGCGGCGCTGCTCGGTGCGGGAATGAGTCAGATCGCCGCGACCTGCGCAGCGTCCGTCTGCGCCGTTGGCACCGTCGGCGGCCTGGTCCTGATCGCACCGGTTCACCACATCCTCAGCGATCACTTCAAGGGCCCGGTCGCGGCCGTGGTCGTGAAGCCACATCACCCCCACCACGCCCGCGTCGCGACTGTGGTGCACAAGACGGCGATCGCGCCGGTGTCGACCTACGTAGCTCCGGAGACGTACGCGTCGATCCCGCGCGAGAAGCATGTCGCGGCGCCGGCGCGGCATGAGCACAAGCATCGCCATCACGCCAGCGCGGAGCGCCCCAAGAGCTTCAATCATCACCCCGGCAGCCCCAGCACTCCGGTGCAGCAGAGTGCCAACCCAACGCCGGCGAGCACCACGCCGCAGGTGACTCAGACCAGCGGGAGCCCGTCCGGTGGGACCACCTCCGGCGCCGGTGCCGGCAGCAGCGGTGCTCCGACCAGCACAGCGCCCGCGACCGGCTCGAGCTGGGGCGGGAGGGGCGCGGTCAACACGTCCTCCCCGGGCACCGGCAGCAGCGGTAGCAGTGGCGGTAGCGGTAGCAGTGGCGGTAGCGGTAGCAGTGGCACGAGCGGGACCGGTGGCACGAGCGGAACCACTGGCACCAGGAATCCCACCACTGGCACCAGCGGCACCCCGATTGCCGGCACCAACGCCCCC
>Ga0302314_10004316_pt1 | contig 26174 bp, 20 predicted proteins | sample III_Palsa_N2_3_FD_200533 | JGI IMG/M metagenome (GOLD analysis project Ga0302314, IMG submission 200533) | Peat permafrost microbial communities from Stordalen Mire near Abisko, Sweden - III_Palsa_N2_3 | ecosystem: Environmental > Terrestrial > Soil > Palsa > Peat permafrost | place: Sweden...
CACGCGCGTGTCGGGGTCGATGTCGGCGCCCAGTTGTTCCAGCGCCCGGGCGGCGCGGGCGCGCGCCGCGGCCCAGTTCACCATGCCCATCCACCGCGGGTAGCCGAGGGCGAGGCAGATATTCTCCGCCACCGTCATCCATTCGATCAGGCCGAGATCCTGGTGGATGAAGGCGATCGGCAGGCGGCGCAGCGCGGCGGTGACATCTTCGCCCGCATAGCGGACAGTGCCCGCGTCCATCACGTGAACGCCGGCGAGAATTTTAATGAGGGTCGACTTGCCCGCCCCGTTCTCGCCGAGCAGCGCCACGATTTCGCCGCGGCCGACATGCAAGGATACGTCGTCGAGCGCGCGCGTGCCGCCGAATTGCTTGGAGATATGCGCGACTTCCAGCAACGGCGGAATGCCGGGGCCAGAAGGCCTGGACGTTGTTGCGGGCTGCGCAGCCGTCATGCGCCGTCCCTTCCCCCTGTTGCGCCACCTATCTTATCGTTCGCCGGCCGCCCCGTTCACGAGGGGCGGCCGGTCGTCGCGGCTCGTTCGCAACAAGACATCAGACCGGGCGGACACGCAACGCCAATTCGGCTGTAGGCGGGATCAACAGTATTTGGTGCCGTGCGCGTTCACGTAGATCGCGTAGAGCGACGTCTGGCCCATGATGTACAGCCGGTTCCGCTTCGGCGTGCCGAACGCCAGGTTGCCGACGATCTCCGGCACCGGCGTCTTGCCGATCAGCGTTCCGTCCGGATGGTAGGTGTACACGCCAACGGCCGTGGAGGTCCAAATATGGCCTTTCGTGTCCACCCGGAACCCGTCGTACAGGCCGGCATCGCAGGTGGCGAACAACTTGCCCTCGGCGACGGTCTTTCCGTCCGCATTCACCTTGAACGCCCGGATCACCGGGGCAAAGGAGGGATCGTGCGTGGTGCCGGTATCGGCCACGTACAACAGGCTTTCGTCGGGCGAGAAGGCAATGCCGTTGGGCTTCTTCATGTCGGTGATCAGCGCCGTCACCTCGCCGGTCTTGCCGTCGATGCGATAGACGTGGCTGCCGCCGATCTCGGACGGGTGCACGTAGCCCTCGTATTCCGAATCGATGCCGTAGGTCGGGTCGGTGAACCAGATCGAGCCGTCCGACTTCACCACGACGTCGTTCGGCGAGTTCAGCCGCTTGCCCTGGTAGTGCGCGGCGAGCGTGGTCTTGCTGCCGTCGAACTCGATGCGCGAGACGATGCGGCCGCTGTGTTCGCAGCAGATCAGACGGCCCTGATGGTCAACGGTGTGGCCGTTATGGTGGCCGTCCTGCGTTCGGAACACCGACGTAGAGGAATCGTCCTCGTTGAAGCGCAGCAGCCGGTCGTTGGGGATGTCGGAGAAGATCAGGTGACGGGCGGCGGGGAAATAGGCCGGGCCTTCGGCCCAGCGCGCGCCCGTCCACAGTTTTTCCAACTTGGTGTGCCCGAAGATCAGCGCGTTGAACCGCGGATCGAGCACGATATGCGGGCTGTCGGTCATTGGGTTTCCTCCGGTCGATGGGGCCGTTGTGCCCCGGCCCTTCCAGCATACCGCAATGCGCGCGGTGTGGAATGGCGGTCCGCATCACCCCGACCACGGCAGAGGGCGTGCCGAGTTCGTGCTACGTTCCAGATCGATGCGGCAAAAAGCGCGGCTTGAATAAAGTGTCGCGCACGATTGCAAGACTGCGCAGGCACCGCACCTAACGTGACGGTGGCGGATCGTGTGTTGGCTATGCCGGCTTCGCATGACAGGACCGCGCGGCACGAAGGCCAGCCCGCCGTCACCACTGGGGCATTCTATCGCAAGGAGCAAGGACATGCGGATCAGCGAACTAGGCCAGACGATCGTGGTGGCGGCCGCAATCCTCGGGGCTGTCGTTCCCGCCGCGCGCGCCGACGACGTGTCGGTGCCTGAGCAGATCGTCAACGGCATGAACAAGGTCTGGGGCAGCCACGCCGGCTTCCGCGCCAACCATGCCAAGGGCGTCGTCGTCGAGGGCAGCTTCACACCGACCCCGGCGGCTGCGGCACTCAGCAAGGCGACGATATTCGCGGGCGCCGCCGTGCCGATCACCGTACGGTTCTCCGACGCGACCGGCGTGCCCAACCTGCCGGACGGCAACCCGTACGCGAACCCGCATGGCATGGCGATCAAGTTCCATGTTGCCGACGGCAGCGAAGTCGATGTGGTGACCAACTCGCTGAAGTTCTTCCCGGTGGCGACCGGCGAGGATTTTCGCGATCTCCTTGCGGCGATCGCCGCCTCCACACCGGATAGCCCGCATCCGAACACGCTCGAACAGTTCGTCTCGACCCATCCCGCGGTCGCCGCCGCCACCGGAACCGTGGCGACACCGACGAGCCTCGCCCGGGAGAATTATTTTGGCATCAACGCGTTCGTGTTCGCCGACAAGGCCGGCAAGCACCAGGCGTTCCGCTTCCGCATCCTGCCGGCCGAGGGTGTGCAACACATGTCGGCCGAGGACGCCGGCAAGCAGGCGCCGGACTTCCTGATGGCCGAGTTGCCGGCCCGGCTGGCCAAACAGAGCGTGGTGTTCCACCTGTTCGCGCAGCTCGCCAACCCCGGCGATCCGACCAACGACGCCACCAAGCCCTGGCCGGACGACCGCAAAACGGTCGAGATGGGCACGATCACCTTGACCAAGGCGGTCGCCGACAGCGCCTCCGCCGAAAAGGCGCTGCTGTTCCTGCCGACCAACCTGCAGGATGGCGTCGAAGAGTCGGACGACCCGTTGATCGACGTCCGCACGCAAGCCTACGCCGTGTCGTTCAGCCGCCGCTCGCAGTAAGCACGCGGCTGCAGTGCCCCTCTCCTGCCACGCAGGAGAGGGGCACCGTCCGTCAGGCGGTGATCTTCTTCCAGTCGTGCGCTGCCTCGAACGCCGCGGCGGCACGGTAGATGGTGCTTTCGTCGTACAGCTTGCCGATCAGTTGCAGGCCGACCGGCAGCCCGTCGACGAAACCGCAGGGGATGCTCATGGCCGGATGGTGCGTGCAGTCGAACGGCGAGGTGTTCGGCAGCATCTCGAACGCGCGCTGCAAGATTTCCGGGATCGGCGCGTTCTCGTCCGGCAGCTTCGTCGCGGTCATCGGCACCGTCGGCATCAGCAGCAGGTCGTAGCTGCCCAGCACCGCGTCGTAGGCGGCACGCAGACGGCGGACCAGGTTCTGCGCCTTCGCGTAATAGTGGCCGCGATAGTGCTTCACCATGTAGTGGCCGAGCAGCATCGTGCTTTTCAGCGTGTCCGAAAGCTCGTCGGCCCGCGTCTTCCACGCGCTGTGGAAGTCGAGCATCGAGGTCACGTATAGACCCTGCCAGTTGAATCCGAAGCCGTTGCCCAGCATCATCTGCATCGTGGCACCCTCGGCCGCGACCGGCAGCCAGATCGCCGGGCCCAGCAGATGCATCGGGATCGACACGGTCTCCACCGTTGCGCCGAGGCCCTTGAACTTTTCTGCCGCGGCCTTGACGAGCTGGTCAACCTTCGCCTCGCTCTGCGGATGGCCAAAACCCTCCGTCACCACGGCGATGCGCAGCCCCTTGGCGCCCTTGCCGAGCACCGCACGATAGTCCTGCGACTGGCCGCCGTACTGGCGCGGATCGAGCCCGTCGGGGCCGGCCAGCACTTCCAGCAGCAACGCGTTGTCTTCGACGGTCGCGGTCATCGGGCCGGTATGGTCGATGGTCAGTTCGATCGGCATGATGCCTGTGTACGGCACCAGCCCGTGCGTCGGCTTCATGCCGTAGACGCCGGAATAGGCGGCAGGCATGCGGATCGAACCGCCCTGGTCGCCGCCGAGCGCCATGTCCACTTCGCCGAGCGCCACCAGCGTGGCACTGCCCGACGACGAACCGCCGGCGGAGTAGCCCATCCTGTGCGGGTTGTGCACCGGGCCGGTCGAACTCGTGTGGCTGCCACCGGAAAAGCAGAAATACTCGCACACCGACTTGCCGACGATGGTGCCGCCGGCATCCAGCACGCGCACCGCGACCGTCGCGTCGACCTCCGGCACGTAGCCTTCCATGGTGGAGGCGCCGTTCATCATCGGCACGCCGGCGAGGCAGATGTTGTCCTTCAGGACGACTTTCTTGCCCTTGAGCTTGCCGCTGGCCGCGCCCTCGACCGTCGTCTTGACATACCAGGCGTTGTGCTTGTTCTCCTCGCCGTGCGGGCGATAGCCCGGCGTGCGCGGATACGTTACCACCGGCACCTCGTCGGTCATCCGGTCGACGAGGTTGTAGGCGCCGATGCTGGGCCCGAGCGCCGCGAGATGCGTCGCCAGATCCTCGTCGGAGAATGTCAGGCCGAGGTCGGCGGCGACCTCGCGCAACTGTTCGGTGGTCGGGGCCTTTACGGTGCCGAGTGTCATGGTCGTCTCTCCCTCAGTGGCCGCCGGTATGGTCGGGTCCGGCGCCGATGAATTCCTGCTCCAGCGATGGATCGGCGATGGCCTCGCGATCCAGTTCGCGCACGATGCGGCCGCGATGGATCAGCAGCACGCGGTCGGCGAGACCGCGGATGAAGTCGAGATTCTGTTCCACCAGCAGCACCGCCAGGCCGCGCCGCCGGCGCAGGTCGCCGATGCGTTCGACCATCGCCTGCACGATGGAGGGCTGGATGCCCTCGGTCGGCTCGTCGAGCAGCAGCAGCCGCGGCGCACCGGCAAGCGCGCGGGCCAGTGCCAGAAGTTGCTGCTCACCGCCCGAAAGTGCGCCGCCCGGCCGGTCGAGCAGGCGTTTCAGCTCCGGGAATTCGGCGATCGCTTCCGTCTCCGCCTGTTCGCGTCGGCGATGTTTTGCCAGCGCGCCAAAGTGCAGGTTTTCGCGCACCGACAATCCCGGGAAAATCTGCCGCCCCTGCGGCACATAGCCGATGCCGGCACGCGCGCGCAGATGCGGCGGCAGTTTTTCGAGCGGCTTGCCGTCGATGCGCACGCTGCCGCTCCAGGTTGACACCAAGCCGACGATGGTGCGCAGCAGCGTGGATTTGCCCATGCCGTTATGGCCGAGGATGCCGACGCATTCGCCGGGCGCGACCTGCAGCGAGATGCCGTCCAGCACGCCGATACGGCCATAGCCGGAGACGAGATTTTCGACGGCGATCACGCGACCGCCTTGCCAAGATAGACGTCGCGCACCCGCGGGTCGCTGAATACGACCGCGGCCGAATCCTCGATCAGCACGCGGCCCTGGTGGAACACCGTGACGGTGCGGGCGATCGCGCGGATGAACTGCATGTCGTGCTCGACGACAACGATCGCGTGCTCGCGGTTCAGTTCGCGGATCACCCCCGCCGCGCGGCCAGTTTCCTCGGCGCTCATGCCGGCGGTGGGCTCGTCGAGGATGATGAGGTCCGGCTCCGGCGCCACCACCATCGCGAGCTCGACAAGTTGCCGTTGCCCGTGCGCAAGCAGGCCGATGCGGCGATTGCTCAGGGCACCAACCTCAAGCCGCTCAAGCGCGAGCATCGCGCGGCGGCGCGACTCCCTTTCGCCATGCTGGCGGCGCACCGCAAGCACGACGCCTTCCAATGCGGTCAGTCCGTCGAACAGCGACGGCACCTGCGTCTTGATGCCGACGCCGAGCCGCGCGACCGCGAACGGGTCGAGGGCCGTGATGTCGCGGCCGCGCCAGAAGATCCGGCCGGCAGTCGGCTTGTATTGCCCTGTCAGGCATTTGAAGAACGTGCTTTTGCCGGCACCGTTCGGGCCGATCAGGCAGCGCAGCTCGCCCTCGTTGACCGCGAGCGTCACGCCATCGACGGCGATGACGCCGCCAAAGCGCATCTGCAGACCTTCCGTGGAAAGCAGCACGGTCACGCGTCACCCCGCCGCGTCAGCCGCGCGATCAGGTTCGTCGCTGTCGGCAACAGGCCCTTTGGTACCGCGACCACCGCGAGCATGAATACCACGCCCAGCAACAGGTTCGGATCGACCGAGGAGAGCGTGCCGGCATAGGTGGTCAGCGCCTGGATCAGCATGCAGCCGATCACCGGCCCGACCAGCGTGCCGATGCCGCCGACCAACACCCAGATGATGACCTGGCCGGCATAGGACAGCGAGAACATCGTCGGCGAGACGAACACGCAGTTGGCGAACAGGATGCCGGCCATCCCGGCCATGAAGCCACCGATCGCGAACAGCGCCAGCTTGTGCAGCCGCACGTCGTAGCCGAGCAGCTCGGCGCGCAGTTCGTTTTCCTTGATGGCAACGCAAACACGGCCGAAGCGCGTGCGCAGGATCAGCTTCGCGGCGGCGTAGCACAGTGCCAGACACAGTACGGCGACGACGAAAATCTGCTCCGGCGGCAACTGGTCGCCGGGATCGAATGGCCAGTTCAGCGGCGGCGTGCCGGGGATGCCGTTGAAGCCGCCGAGCGGCGAGGCGCCGATGTTCCACTCGTCGCCGGCGGTCGAGTTGGCGAACTTGAACAGGATCAGCGTCGTCGTCAGCGTGATCACGCCCATATAGACATCGCTGATGCGGCCATAGAACATCAGATAACCGAGGGCCGCGGCCACCAGCGTCGGCACCAGCAGCGCGATCGGCACCGCCCAGGTGGTGTCGCCAAAGTTGATCGAGGCGACCGCGTAGGTGTAGCCGCCGAGTCCGAAAAACGCGGTCTGCCCGAAGCACAGGATGCCACCAAAGCCCCAGATCAGCCCGAGGCTCACGGCAAGCACCGCCATGCTGACCCATACGGTCGCGTTGATGAGGGCAAAAAGCTCCAGCGCCTGCGGCAGCGCCCAGGCGGCGAACAGCGCGATCAGCAGCACCGCGACAATTTCGGCCGAACTGCGCGACGGCCCCATCACAGCGATCGCCGCAGAAAGCGCCCGGTGATGCCGCGCGGCAGCAGGCGCAACAGCACGATCGCGAACACCAGCAGCGCCACTTCGCCGAACACCGGTGTCCAGACAAAGGTGAACACGGTCGAGACCGTGCCGAGCAGCGCCGACGCAACCAGGGTGCCGGTCAGCATCGCGGCCCCGCCGGTGATGACGGTGATGAAGGCTTTCGCGATGTAGGCCGTCCCCATCGTCGGCAGCACGCCCGCGACCGGCGCGATCAGACCGCCGGCGAGACCGGACAGGGCGGCACCGGCGCTGAAGGTGATGGCGTACACCCGATCCGGCGCAACGCCGAGGGCCGCCGCCATCTCGGCATTCTGCATCGTCCCGCGCGCGATCAGCCCGGCCGGGGTCAGCTTCAGCACCGCCCACACGATCGCCGACAGCGCGCACGCCGCCAGCATCAGGAAAATGTCGTAGCTCGCGACATGGAACCGCCCCACTTCAAAGCTGCCGAGCGGCGCGGAGACGCCGGTATTGGAGTTGCCGAACAGCATCGTCACGCCGCCAATGAACGCGAGCGATAGTCCCCAGGTCGCCAGCATCGTGTCGATCATCCGCCCGTAGAGTCGGCGGATCAGCAGGCGTTCGACGACCGCGCCGATCAACCCGACCACGATCGGTGGCAGCACCAGAATGGCAAGCCAGAGGTTTGCGCCATGGCCATACGACAGGATCGCCGTATAGCCGCCGAGCATCAGGAACTCGCCATGGGCCAGGTTGATGACACGCATCATCCCGAACACCACGGCGAGCCCGAGGCTCACGATCACCAGCGTCGCCACTCCAGAGAGAATCTGGAGCGCGACGACAACCGCGTAGTCCAACTCGGTGATCCGTCAGATCAGATCTTCACGTCCACGACGAATTGCTTGTCCGTGTTGGGGAACTTGACCAGATCGCAGACCGATGCGGTATCGAGCGGCGGCTGGTCGGGGAACGTGTCGAGCACCTTGAAGCCCTGGTTCTCCACCTGCGCCAGATAGACGTCGAGCGTCACATGGTTGGTCTTCGGGTCGAGCGTGGTCTTGCCGGCCGGCGTATCGAGCGAGATGCCACTCTCCAGCGCCTTGGTCACCGCCACGCGCTCGACAGTCTTGGCCTTGCGCACCGCGTCGGCCCAGAGCTGCACGCCGATATACGTGCGCATCGGCAGTTCCGAGAGATACGGCGCGTTGGCACCGACCTTGGCGTGGAACTTCTCCAGGAACGCCTTGTTCAGGGGGTTGTCGACTTCCTGGAAGTAGCTGTAGGCGCAAACGATGCCGTCGCCTTCTTCCTTCGACAGCACGATGTGCTCGTTGCCGACGCCGAGCGTCGTCGAGCCCATCGGGATCTGCTTCTTCATCCCGGCCGCCGCCCACTGGCGATAGAACGAGATATGCGCGCCGCCGACGAGTGCGGAAATCACGGCATCGGGCTTGGCCGCCTGGATCTTGCTGATGGTGGGCCCGAAGTTCGTGACATCGAGCGGGAAGAAATCGACCGCCAGCACCTCGCCACCGCCCTCGCGCACGTACTTGGTGATCCACTTCGACGTGATCTGGCCGTAGTTGTAGTCGGCGGCGAGCACGTAGACCTTCTTGCCCCAGTTCTTCTGCACGTACGGGATCAGCTTCTGCACGTTCTGCGCGGGCGTGGAGCCGGTGCAGAACGTGTTGCGGTCGCAGACGCCGCCTTCGTACTGGGTGTTGTAGAAATACAGCGTCTTGAAACGGTCCAGCACCGGCCGGATCGCCTCGCGCGAGGCGGAGGTGATGCCGCCGTGCACGACTGCGGCCTTGTCCTTGGTCGCCGCCTGCGTGGCGAACTGCGTGTAGAGCTGGATGTTCGACTGCGGATCGTAATTGATGAGCTCGATCTGGCGCCCGAGCAGGCCGCCGGCCGCGTTCAGCTCGTCGACGGCGAAATCCAGCGTCGCGATCATCGGCTTGCCGTAGATGTCGAGGCCGCCGGAGGCATCATGGATGCCCACCACCTTGATCGGGTCCGCGCCGAGCGCCGCGTGGCGCATGATGGCGGGTGCGGCAAGCGTCGATCCGGCCGCAAACAAGGCCGTCTTCAGCGCGTCGCGCCGGCTGAATGTCATCGTGCAGTCCCCCTGGAGAATGTCGTGGCTTGTCGGCCCCTGGCCCAGCTTATTGAGGCCTAAACCATCTTGCAACCGACGACGGCCGCTTTCGTGGTGAGAAATTCGTCGCCTTCCGGTGCCGCAAGTCATTGATCCGACCTTCGCAATATCCATTTGGGAATAACGACAAAGCTTTTAGGACAGGTCAAGTTCCATGTCTGTAACCAACAGGTCTCACTTCCCTTTCACGCCCTGCAAGCGATAGTGTCTCCTCGGATACGTCCTGACGGCGGCACACCGCCCGACACGCAATGCATCGCAAGCCTGCCCGTCGCCCGGACGCTGTTGCTATTCGACTATAACGTCCAGGGAAAAGGCTTTACGCATGGCCATCACCATCACCGTCAACGGGCACGAGCATGCGCTCGATGTCCCATCCGACATGCCGTTGCTATGGGTGCTGCGCGACGTGCTGGATCTGACCGGCACCAAGTTCGGCTGCGGCTCCAACCTGTGCGGTGCCTGCACGGTGCACAAGGACGGCAAGGCCGTCCGCTCCTGCCAGGTGGCGATCGGCGATGCCGCCGGCAGCAGCATCACCACCATCGAGGGGCTGAGCGCCGACAGCCAGCACCCCGTCCAGGTGGCATGGATCAAGGAGCAGGTGCCGGCGTGCGGCTATTGCCAGTCCGGCCAGATCATGACCGCCGCCGCGTTCCTCACGCAGAACCCGGACCCGGAGGACGAGGAGATCATACGCGCCATGGAGGGCAACCTGTGCCGCTGCGGCCAGTATGTCCGCATCAAGAAGGCCGTGCAGTCGGCGGCCGAAGCCATGCAGACGAAGGGGGCCACCACCAATGGCTGAGCTCGGCACACAGATCGCCCAATCCCAGGGCAATGGGCGCGGCCTCGGCCGCCGCGGCTTCCTCGTCTCGGCACTTGCCGGCGGCAGCGTCGGATTCGGCTGGGGCCAGCTTCCGGCCACCGGTTCGTCCGGCACCGCCCAGGCAGCGACCGCGGCACCGTACTCGCCGACCAACCTGATCGAGATCGACGCCAGCGGCGTCGTCACGGTCAACGTCACCAAGTCGGAGATGGGCCAGCACGTCGGCACCGCCTTCGCGCAGATCGTCTGCGAGGAGCTGGAAGCGCCCTGGTCCGCCATGGGCATCCATCATGTCGATTCCGACCCCAAATGGGGCGTGATGATCACCGGCGGCAGTTGGAGCATCAACTGGACCTTTGATGCGCTGTCGCGCGCCGGGGCGGCCGGCCGCATCTCGCTGATCGCCGCGGCGGCGAAACAGTGGGGCGTCTCAGCCGACACGCTGACCGCCTCCGAGGGGCGGGTCAGCGGCGGCGGCAAGAGCATCAGCTACGGCGACCTCGTCGCCAGCGGCGCCGTCACCGGCGCGTGGTCCGAAGACGACCTGAAGAAGATCACGCTGAAGCCTGCCGGCAGCTACAAGATCATCGGCAAGAGCGTGGCAGCACTCGACATCCCGTTGAAGGTCAACGGCACCGCCAAATACGGCATCGACTTCAAGACGCCGGGCATGGTGTACGGCAAGATCGTGCTGCCGCCGACGCGCAACGGCGCCACCGCGAAATCGGTCGACGACAGCGCAGCTAAAGGCGTGCCGGGCTTCATCCAGGCGCTGAGCCTGAAAGACCCCTCCGGCAGCTTCTCCGGCCTCGTGCTGTCGATCGCCGACACCTACTGGGCCGCCATCAAGGGTGCGGCGCTGATCAAGGTCGACTGGGACGCCGGCCCCACCGCCCATGTGGACGATGCGGCGCTGGTAGCGGAAGGCAGGCGGCTGCAGGCCGACCCGAACGAAGGCGCTCTCTGGGTCAACGACGGCGACGCGATCGGCGCGCTGGCGAAAGCCAGCAACGTACTGACCGCCGAATACAGCACCGGCATCAACCTGCACGCGCCGATGGAGCCGACCAACGCCACGGCGCTGTTCGCCGACGGCATCTGGCACTTCCATGGCGGCAACCAGTTCCAGTCGGCCTCGGTGCCGCTGGTGGCCAAGGCGATGGAGGTGGATGTCAGCAAGGTCGTGCTGCACCAGTACTGGCTCGGCGGCGGCTTTGGCCGGCGGCTGGAAGGCGACTACTTCATCCCCGCCGGTCTTGCAGCCAAGGCGCTCGGGAGGCCGGTGAAGGTGGTCTACAACCGCACCGACGACATGCGGCTGGACTGCGCCCGCTCGCCAAGCTGGCAAAAACTGTCCGGCGCCGTGGACGGCGGCAAGCTGGTGGCGCTGACGCACGACGTGGCGTGCGGCTGGCCCTCCAACAACGTGTTCCCGGCCGGGCTCGGCGAATCGCTCGACAAGAAGAAGGTCGACGTCTTCGCGATCAACGGCGCCGATGTCTGGTACAGCTTCCCGAACCACCATGTCCGGCTGATCGACAACAAACTGGCGGAGGCGACGGTGCCGCCCGGCTACCTGCGCTCGGTCGCGCCGGGCTTCACGGTGTGGGCGCTGGAAAGCTTCATCGACGAACTCGCGCACGCGGCGGGCGTCGATCCGGTCGCCTTCCGCCTCGCCCATCTCGACGGCGCCGGCAAGAACGCCGGCACCGCGCCGATGAGCGTCGGCGGCGCGCTGCGGCTCGCGGCCGTGCTGAAACAGGCGGTGGAGCGCTCCGGCTACGGCACCAAGAAGCTGGCGGAGGGGGCCGGGTTCGGCGTCGCCATCGGCCAGGGCCAGGAACGCGCGGCGCCGGTGTTCACCGCCTGCATCGCGGAGGTGTCGGTGAACAAGAAGTCCGGGAAATTCAGCATCAACAAGCTGACCGTGGTGTACGACGTCGGCACCGCGATCAGCCCGGACGGCGTGACAGCGCAGATGGAATCCGCGACGCTCTGGGGCCTCAGCCTCGCGCTGTACGAGACGACGACGATCCGCGACGGTGCCATCGCTGCCGCGAACTTCGACGGCTACACGCCGACGCGCATCTCCCAGGTGCCGCCGCTCGATGTCAGCTTCATCAGCCTCGGCAACTTCCCGGTCGGCACTGGCGAGCCGGCGACCACGGTGGTCGGCCCCGCCATCGGCAACGCGATCGCCGCCGCCAGCGGCGCCCGCGTCCGGTCGCTGCCGATCACCCCAGCCAAGGTGAAGGCGGCGATGGCCTGACAGGCGGCCAACGGCAGCCGGCACCATCAGGTGCCGCCTGCCGTTGGCAGCGCCCCGGGCGTCCCGGTCAGGTCCGCCCCGGCACCACGGCCGCCTGAACCGCGCGCGCTGCGAAATACGGGCGTACCGGGAAAGTGATCCAGATCGACAGCAACATTATATCCTAGGCTACATATATGTTGGGCTGTATGACGTGCCAACGCGAGTGGCGGATCGCCCGCTCGCCGCGGTATCCGGCGCCGAACCAGCAGGTCAGGAGACGGGCCGATGCTCACGCCAGAAACGCAGGACGGGCGTCCGTATGGCGCCAAGATCGCCGAATGCTATGCGCTGTGCGACGCCTCGGACGACCCGCTCGTGCGGGCCGTCTATCGGGCGATGGCTGCCGAGTTCGAGGCACGCGCCGCCCCCAAAATCTTGTTCGCCAGCGCGCGCCAGGCCAACCTGCACGGCATCGCGCTGGCGGGGGCGCAGCAGGCGCTCCCGCAGTCGCGATTTGTGCCTCAGGCCAAGTAGGCCTTCAGGATCGACGCCCCGAGCGTGTATTTCGGGTCGACCATGTTGCCGAGCCGCACCCGCCCCGCCTGCGTCAGCAGCAGGTAGGCGTCAAGCTCCTCGAATCCGTATTCGGCCGCCATCCAGCGGATCAACTCGCGATAGGCGATGCGCGCCGCGTCTTCCATCGGCCGGGCCGAGCCGATGGTCATCAGGAAACGTTCGTTCTCCAGCCGCGGCCATGCCAGCGGCCAATGCTTGATCAGGTCCACCTGCAGCGTCACGACGGCGGGGATTTCCACCGCCACGCCGCACAACTCGCCGTCGCCCTGGGTGCCGTGGCAGTCGCCGAGATACAGGTAGCCGCCGGTGGTGTTCACCGGCAGGTAGACGATCGCGCCCGGCGCCATGTCCGGCAGGTCCATGTTGCCGCCATGCGCGTCCGGCTGCAGCGAGGTGATCGCCTCGATCTGCGGTGAGGTGCCGATGGTGCCGATGAACGGCTCATACGGCAGCGTGATCCTGTCGGAGAATTTTATCCCGCCCTCCGGCGTGACCACCATCTTCTTGACCCGCTCCGGCAGCGGCTTGTTGAGCATCGCGGTCGTGCCGGTGCCGACCAGGCCGCCGAACTCCGGGATCAGCGCCGTGGTGCCGGCCGGTTGCGGGCCACGCGGCACGATCGAGCGGATATGCACCGCGAGCGCATCGCCCTTCTCCGCCCCCTCGACGAAGATCGGCCCGTTCTGCGGGTTGAGGAACGGGAATTCGAGCTTCGTGGAAGGCATGTCCTGCTCGGTCTTGATCTTGCCGCCGAACGCATCGAGCGTTTCCACCTCGATCACCGCGCCCGGCTTGACCGTCAGCACCGGGCTCGCATACGGCCCGTAGACGTAGTGGAACGTGCCCTGGTCGGCTTCGCTGAGCCGGTGCGACGCCCCGGCCCTGCCCCCGGCCACGCCCTTGCGCGCCATGATCGACGTTTCAAGCCACGACATCTGCCCCTCCATTGCCCACCTGACGGGATCGTGACCCAGCAACGGGACGGCGCCAAGCCGCCCGCATGGTTGACTCGCGGACGTGATCGCGGCTTAATTGCCTGACAAATGCCGGCGGAGGCCTGTGGGCTGCGACCGGCAAGGGGAGCGAGACGCGCCGGCATGCAAGCTGAGCCAGACCATGCACACGCCGCGGACGCCGGCTTCCGGCACATCGTCCGCATGGAAGGTGTGCAGAAATATTTCGGCGCCGTGCACGCGCTGCGCAACATCAACCTCGCGATCGGCCGCAACGAGATCGTCGGCCTGATTGGCGACAACGGCGCCGGCAAGTCGACGCTCATCAAGGTACTGACCGGGGTGATCCCGCCCAGCAGCGGCCGCATCTTCGTGCGCGACGTGGAAATTGATCTCGCACACCATTCGGTCGGCCATGCGCACGCGATGTCGATCGAGACCGTCTACCAGGACAAGTCGCTGGGCGAGAAGCAGCCGCTGTGGCGCAACTTCTTCGTCGGCCGGCAGATCACCAACCGGTTCGGCTTCATCAACATCCGCGAGGAAAAGCGGATCGCGCAGGACATCCTGCTCAACACCATCGGCTTCCGCGGCGTCGGCATCGGTGTGGATTCCAACGTCAAGCAACTCTCCGGCGGCGAGCGCCAGGGCATCGCCATCGGCCGCGCGATGCACTTCAATTCCGACCTGATCATCCTCGACGAACCCACCGTCGCGCTCGCTGTCGCCGAGGTACGCAAGGTGCTGGACTTCGTCCGCCGCATCAAATCCTCCGGCCGCGCCTGCATCTACATCGAACACAACCTTGCACACGTGCACGAAGTCGCGGACCGGCTGCTGGTGCTGGACCGCGGCGAGGTCGTCGCCGATGTGCACCCGAAGGACATGACCGTGCCGGAACTCACCGAGTTCCTCATCGCCTTGCAGCACAAGCTATAGGGGCCGCGATCATGCCGGACCGCCGCGCCCGCCCATCGCTGTTCGCCCGCATCGAGGGACTGCCGATCATCGTCGTGTTCGCGCTTTTGCTGGCGCTGTTCATGTACACGGCGCCACAGGTGTTCCTGCAGCCGCAGATCTACACGACGCTGCTCTCCACCGCGCCGCCGCTGATTCTGCTCGCCGCCGGCCTCACCTTCGTCATCAGCGCGGGCGAGATCGACCTGTCGTTCCCCGCCATCATCGCATTCTCCGGCTACGTCTTCGCCGTGCTGTTCAAGGAGTACCAGCTTGGCTGGCTCGCGGTGCTCGGCGGGCTCGCATCGGGCCTGCTGGTCGGCGTCGTCAACGGCCTGCTGATCGCGCGCATCGGCATCCCGAGTTTCATCGCCACGCTCGGTACGCAGTTCTTCTGGTCGGGCATGGCAACCGTGCTCTCCGGCGGCAAGAGCTACGCGCTGCGCGGCGCCGACGACAGCAGCGTCTGGCAATGGATCGTCGGCAATTTCGGCGATCCCAACTCGATCGCCTGGCAGGATCAGGTGTCCATCCAGGCCATCTGGACGGCGCTGATCGTGCTCGCGCTGTGGTTCGTGCTGAACCGCCACGTGTTCGGCGAACACGTCCTGTTCATCGGCGACTCCAAGGACGTCGCGCGCGTCGTCGGCATCAACGTCGAGCGCGAGACCATCAAGCTCTACACGATGATGGGCGGCCTCGCGGCGATCGCGGCGATGATGCTGACGCTGGAGAACAAGAACTATTTCGGCGGCCAGGGCCAGGGCTACCTGCTGACCGCGATTGCAGCGGTGCTGATCGGCGGCACCTCGATCTTCGGCGGCCGCGCGACACTCGTCGGCACCATGTTCGGCTGCTTCATCATCTGGATGCTGGAGGCAGGGCTGGTTGCCTCCGGACTCACCGGCGCCTGGGTGCGCACGGTGCAGGGGCTGATCTTCCTGATCGCCATCGTCTTCTACCTGTTCGTCGAGGAACCGGGGCGGCGCGCGTCGTTCTTCGGGCGCTTCCGCGGGCAGGCGCAGCCCGGCCGGCGCAAGCCGACCGGGGGACACGCCGCGCCGGGGGGCGCGGGGCCGCACCAAGGCTGAAACACCCCGCAACCGCAACACCGGAGGAACCACCCATGAAACTCACCAGATTGCTGCTCGCGACCGCGGCCGGCGCGGCGCTGCTCGCCGGTGCCGCCGCCGCCCGCGCCGACGACCCGCCGGGCAAGGGTGTCACCATCTACATGCAGATGGGCGGCAACCCCGGCGACGGCCCGGTGCTGGCGCGCCAGACCGGCGCCGCCGCCGCCGCCAAGGCGCTCGGCGTGGACAAGCTCAACGAGCAGTTCTCGCAATGGGCGCCGGAGAAGATGATCGAGCAGTTCAAGCAGGCGCTCGCCGCCAAGCCCACCTGCATCGTCATCATGGGCCATCCCGGCTCGGACGCGTTCCATGATCTGGTCAAGCAGGCGGTGGAGGAAGGCGTCGTCGTCACCGACGGCAACGCGCCGCTGACGGCGCTGCAAAAGGAATTCGGCACCAAGGGTTTTGGCTACGCGGGCGTTGACCTGTACGCGGGCGGCACGCTGACCGCCAACGCCATCATCGCCGCCGGCAAGCTGAAATCGGGCGACGAGGCCGTGGTCTACGGCGTGTTCAGCCAGGCCGAGCGCGGCCAGTCCGAAAAAGGCCTCGCCGACACGCTGGAGAAGGCCGGGCTGAAAGTGGACCGGCTGGAGCTTTCGCCCGACGCGAACTCCGACCCCTCGCTCGCGGTGCCGGTGCTGACCGCCTACATCCAGTCGCACCCGGCGCTGAAGGCGATTGGCACGCAGCACGGCGGCATCACCGGCATTTTGGCTGATGTACTGAAGAAGGCCGGCAAGAAGCCGGGCGACATCACCGTCGGCGGCATCGACCTTGTCCCTGCCACCATCGACGGCCTGAAGAGCGGCTACGTCTCCGCGACGCTCGACCAGTTGCTGTACCTGCAAGGCTTCATCCCGGTGACGCAGTGCGTGATGACGGCAAAATACAAGATGCCGGGCCTGTCGCTGAACACCGGCGCCGGCGTGGTGACGCCGACGACCATCGGCGGGCTGATTCCGCTGATCGATGCCGGGATTCGCTGAAGCCGGAAATGCCCCCTCCCCTTGCGCGGGAGGGGGCTGGGGGCAGTTGGATCGCCGGTTTTGTTACTTTAACGTAACAATACCGGCGCACGGAGACGCCCGCGTCTCAAGCCGACTTTGGCAACTCCGGGCCGTCGGTGGAGCGCGCGACCCATTGGCACCGGCGCGGCGGTGAGCGGCGCCGCCATCCCGGCATCCCGGGGCGGGCGTTCGGGCTGCGAGCGATACCCGACGACCTCCGGCGCCAGCTTCGGCAGCCGACTGACTTTTTCGGGCAGCCTGTCCGGTGGCGGGGGCGATTGCCCGTGGCGCGGCGCGCGGCGGCGGTGGACATGCCGGCCGTCGCGGGGGCGGCAGGCGAGCCGGGTGAGGCGCTGCCTGGTGCGGTGGAGCCGATCCTCGATCGGCGCGATCGGGAGGGGGAGCCCGATCCCTGTCCCTGAGCCCGGCGAGAGCCTGGGCCAGCCACTGGAGAAGGGCGGCAATACACTCGGCCAGGGTGCGGGATGGGGCGGACACATTGATCTGTTAGTATAAATGACGTTCATGGGCAAGCGGAAATGACGATGCCGCCGAGGGGATGTCGTGCGACGGTGGCATTGAGTCCGGCATCGGCCGGGGGATCGCCACGTCCGGGGGCGCCGACCTTTTTGTCGGACGGGTCCAACCTGCCGACGCAAGCCGCACGCGGCATTGCCGATGCCGCCTCCGGGATTCGCGGCTTGGCACCGCTGCGGCTCGTCACGCACCCCTCCGCCGGCCGAACGTTGCGTCGGCGGGTTGCACTCGCCCGACGAGATTCTGGTGGGAAATAGACCCGGGATCGCCGGGCGGCGCGAATGACCGGCCGCCAATCTTCTTGTAAGATCGGCCAATGAGCGACACCGGCGATACCTCCGAGCGGGCCAACGGCGACGAAGAACTCCTCCGCCTGCGGGAGATGTTTGCGCAGTCGCCGAGCTTTTCGGCGCTGCTTCAGGGCCCGGACTATCGGTTCGTGCTGACCAATCCCGCGTATCAGCGGCTGGTCGGGCATCGCGCCGTCATCGGTCTGACTGTTCTTGAAGCCTTTCCCGAGCTCGAAAGCCAGGGTTTTCCGGCTCTCCTTGATGAGGTTCTCGTTACTGGAAAGTCCTTCGTGGGCAAGAATGTGGAGATCGTCTTTCAATCCCCACACGATGGCGCTGCCGAGACCCGCATTTTGGATTTCGTCTATCAGCCGATCAAAGACAAATCGGGCAACGTGACATCGATCTTTGTCGAAGGCTCGGACGTGACCGAGAGACACGCCACGGAAGAGGCTCTTCGTGCGTCGGAAGCCAGGCTTCGCGAGCTGAACCGCGACCTCGAACGGCAGGTCGTCGAGCGCGCCCAGGCGCGCAGCCTGACGTGGCAGCTAAGTCCCGATTTGCTGGGTGCCCTGAATTCCAGGGGATATTTCGAGACGTCCAATCCCGCGTGGCAGAGCGTCCTGGGCTGGTCGGAGGAAGAGGTTGCCAGCATGTCGATCTTCGAATTGCTGCACCCGGATGATGTGGAACACACACGGGCCGGCTTCGAACTCACCTTGGTCGGGCAACCGGCGCTCCGCTTCGTCAATCGCTATCGATGCAAGGATGGCGGCCACCGTTGGATTTCCTGGGTTGGCATTCAGGAAGATGGTTTCGTGTATTGCACCGGCCGGGACATCACGGCCGAAAAAACGGCAGAAATTGAGCTTGCAAGCGCGCAGGAGGCCCTGCGGCAATCTCAGAAGATGGAGACCATCGGCCATCTGACGGGCGGCATCGCCCATGACTTCAACAATCTGTTGACCGGCATCCTCGGTTCACTTGATCTCATCCGCAGACGCATGGCGTCGGGAAAACGCCCCGACGACATCGAGCGATTCATGGACGCAGCAACGACATCTGCACAGCGCGCGGCAGCCCTCACGCATCGCCTTCTCGCATTCGGCCGTCGCCAACCGCTTGACACCAGATCAAACGACATCAATCGATTGATCGCGAGTATGGAAGACCTCATTCGTCGCACGCTGGGCGAGCAGATCGAGTTGCATTCCGAACTGGCTGCCGGTCTCTGGACGGCTTTCGTCGACGCCAACCAGCTTGAGAATGCCATCCTGAACCTCGCCATCAATGCGCGGGACGCCATGGTGGATGGTGGTCGGTTGATCATCGCAACTGCGAACACGCAGGTGAACGAGACCTATGCCTCGCAACGCGAGGACCTGGAGCCTGGCGACTACATCGTTGTCCGCGTTTCGGATACGGGCGTCGGCATGTCGCCGGAGGTATTGGCCAGGGCTGTCGATCCGTTCTTCACCACCAAACCTGCCGGGCAGGGAACCGGCCTGGGGTTGTCGATGATCTACGGCTTCGCCAAGCAAAGCCGTGGACATTTGCGCATAGAGAGCCAAATGGGGCACGGCACCACTGTCGAACTCTATCTGCCGCGCACACTGCATGATGCCATTGACCTGGACTCTCCGACGGCGTCTGCGCCGCGCGGCCAGGGCGAAACGATCCTCGTTGTGGAAGACGATGCCACCGTGCGGCTCATCATCAATGACGTTCTGGAAGAGCTGGGCTATCAAGTTCATGTCGCCACGGATGCCCGCGCGGCCATCCCGGTGTTGCAGTCCGACAAAACAATCGACCTGCTGGTGTCCGATGTGGTGCTGCCACACATCAACGGCCAGAAGCTCGCGGAAATCGCCCGTGCGGTGCGCCCTGATCTTAAAGTGCTTTTCGTCAGCGGCTACGCTGAGAATGCGGTCCTCCGAGCCGACTTCCTTGGGCCAGGCATGGACATGCTGACGAAACCGTTCGCCCTGGACGCCCTTGGCGCCAAGGTGCGCCGCCTGATCGAGCAATAAGCGATCCCCTGAGCAGCGGGCCACGAGCCGCCTCCCGCTCTCCCGCCGACGGGCGAGGGGCTGCCCTGCCCACGGCATCGCCGCTTCGCGCTTGCACCAGGCGCCGCCGCGTGGCTAAACGCGCGCCCTTTCGCGCGGAACGAGCACATGGCCCAGGCGGTCGGGGTGGATTTCGGCACCACCAACAGCGTCGTGGCACTGCGCCATCCGGATGGCAGCACCCGCACGCTGCGGCATGGGCCGGCGCTGGCCGAGACGTTTCGCACCGTGCTGTGCTTCTGGGCCGAGGAAACGCGCGGCGGCCAGCATCTGGCGCATGCCGCCGGGCCGGGCGCCATCGCCGCCTATCTGGAAGATCCGCTCGACAGCCGGCTGATCATGTCGATGAAGACCTATCTGGCGCAGCGCAGTTTTTCCGAAACCCGCATCTTTGGCCGCGGCTTCACGCTGGAGCGGCTGGTGGCCACCTTCCTGCGCGACCTGCTGGCCGATCTGGGCCCGGTCGGCCGCATCGTGGTCGGCCGGCCGGTGCGCTTTGCCGGCGACTTCGCCGACGACGCATTCGGCGCCAGCCGGCTGCGCGCCGCCTGCGCCGAGGCCGGACTGCCCGAGGTCACGCTGATGCTGGAGCCGGAAGCGGCCGGCACCCGCTTCGCCGCAACCCTCACCCGGCCCGCCACCGTGCTGATCGGCGATTTCGGCGGCGGCACCTCGGATTTCTCGCTGCTGCGCTTCACCCCGGGCGGTGGCCCAGGCGGCGGGGTCGTGCCGCTCGGCCATGCCGGCGTCGGCATCGCCGGCGACAGTTTTGACACCCGCATCGTCGATGCCGTCATCTCGCCGCTGCTCGGCAAGCACGACACGTACAAAATCATGGGCAAGGCCATGCCGGTGCCGGTGGAGTATTATGCCGGCTTCGCGCGCTGGCACCGCCTGTCGCTGATGCGCGCACCGCGCACGCTGCGCGCCATCGCCGATGTCGCCCGCACCGCCGAGCACCCGGAGCGGCTGCACCATCTGATCGCGCTGATCGAGGACGGGCTCGGCTACGCGCTGTATCAGGCGGTCTCCGGCGCCAAGGCGGCGCTCTCGGGCGCGGAGGAGACCACGCTGCGCTTCGCCCACAAGGACTTTGCCGTCGCGCAGCGCATCACCCGCGCCGATTTCGAAGGCTGGATCGCGCCGGACCTCGCCCGCCTCGGCGCGACAGTGGATCAGGCGCTGCGCGCCACCGATCTCGCGCCCGACGCGGTGGACCACGTGTTCCTGACCGGCGGCACCGCCTTCGTCCCCGCCGTGCGCCGGCTGTTCACCGACCGGTTCGGCGCGGAAAAACTGGTCGGCGGCGGCGAGTTCGTGTCGGTGGCCGAGGGGCTGGCGCTGGCGGCGGGGTAGGCGCCTATCCCGGCTCCAGGTCCACGCCAACGCTCACCGTATGGTGCCCGCCGCCCAGGATCACGCCGCGCACCGGGCTGATGTCGCCGTAGTCGCGGCCCCAGGCGAGCACCACGTGCTCGTCGCGCACCACCAGGTCGTTGGTCGGGTCGAGGTCCACCCAGCCATGCAGCGGCCCCATCCAGCAGCCCACCCAGGCGTGCGACTGGTCGGCGCCGCGGCGGGCCGGCTGGCCCGGTGGCGGCTTGGTGCGCAGGTAGCCGGAGACGTAGCGCGCCGGCAGCCCGAGCGCCCGCAGCCCGGCGATCATCAGATGCGAAAAGTCCTGGCAGACGCCGGCCCGCTGCGCGAGCACGCGGGCAACCGGCGTGGAGATCGTCGTCACGCCGGAGCGGAACGCGAAGTCGCGCCGGATGCGCGCGGTCAGGTCGAGCAGGCCCGCCAGCACCGGGCGGCCCGGCGGAAAGCTGGTCGCCGCGTAGCCGCCGGCGCCCGCCTCACCCGGCGCCATCGGGCTGTCGAACACGAACTCAGCCGCCTGCCACGCCAGCGGCCCGGCCTGCCGCACCGCTGCCGCCACCTGCTCCCACGGCGGCGTCGCCGCGGCCTCCGGCGGGCGCGGGAACAGCACGTCCACCGATGCCTCCAGCGTCACCTCGAACCGCTCGTGCGGGCGGTCGAGGAACAGCCAAGCGACGCCGTTGCCGAAATGGTCGAGCCGCTGACTGCGCCGCGCCGGCTCCGGGGTGGAAATGATGCGCAAGCCGAGCACCGCCTGATGCGGCAGCGCGCGCGGCGCCAGATGCAGCATGTGGCTCGCGAGGTCGACGGGCTTGCCGTAGCGGTAGGTGGTGGCGTGGCGGACGCGATACTTCACTTCGCCGCCTCCAGCGCCGGCGCCGCGCCATCCCAGCCAAGCGCCTGCGGGGCCGGCAGCAACGCGAAATAGCGCCGGGTGATGCGGTCGGAGAGGCCCGCCAGCCCGGCGCCGATCGCCCGCAACCGCGGCGGCAGCGCCGCCGCCGAGGCCGCCTGATCCGGCGCCGCCAAAACCTCGGCCACCAGCGCCTCGACCTCGGCGAGCAGGCCGGCGGCCGCGCCCGCCATCAACTCGCGCCCGCCCTCGCCTTCCACCGGCATGCCGTTGGCGCCGCTGTCGGTCAGTTCGTCGAGCAGCCCGTGCATCGACAGCAACTGGAACGCGAGCCCGCGCGGATTGCCCTGGTCGGCCAGCACCAGATCCAGCACCGGCGCCGGCTGGATGATCGTCAGGTAGCGGCTGCGATAGGTGATCGCCGAGTCGCACAGTTCCAGCACCAGCCGCAGTCCCGTCTCGATGCGCGGCGCCGGCTGGTCGAGCGCGATGCCGACCTCGGTCGTCACCGCCTGCGCCCGTTCGATGCGCCGGCCAAGGTCCAGAAACATCCAGCCGCCGCCGCGCACCATGTTCTCCGCCGCCATGCCGGCGACGGCCGCCGAGAAGCGCTGCACGGCGGCGAGCGCATGCGCCAGCGCGTCGAGGTTGCGGCCGGCGGTCTGCGTCTCGTCGCGCGCCCAGCGCAGCGTGCTGGTGAAGGTCGCGTACATGTCGCCGGTCAGCCGGTCGCGCACGCTCTCGGTCAGCCGTGCCACCTCGTTGAACTGGCGGGCGATGGCGCCCTTCTGCCGTCCGTCCCGCACCGTGCCGAGCAGCGCCTCGGCGAGGCTCGACTGGGTTGCGGTCGCCGCCGCCTCGCGCGGGATCACGCTGGCCTCGGCGAGGCAGCGCAGCAGGCAATCCAGTTCCGTTACCTCGCGCGGCAGCATCGCGGTGCCGCGCACCACGCGGTTGACGGCGGCGCGCACCAGCCGTGCCGAGCGCTCCAGCCGCTCGACCGTGCGGCCGAACCAGAACAGGTTGTCGGCCACCCGGCTCGGCAGGTCGCCGCTGGTGCGGCGCAACCGCAGCGGCGGCACCACCTGCGCGGCGGGGCCGAAAATGCTGTCGCGGTCCTCGCTCAACACCCACACGTCCTTGCTCAGTCCACCCGCCGGCAAGCGCCCCGCCGGCTGCTCGCCCTCGGCCAGCACGCGCGCGAGGCCGCCCGGCATCGCCTGCCAGCGCGCCCCGTCGTGCACCAGGAACAGCCGCAGCACCACCGGCCGCGGCGCCAGCCCGTTGCCGTCGCCGAGGCACGGCGCGACCGACGGCACCAGCCGTTCCGTCGCCGCCCAGCTCCAGGGCCGCGCCGCGATCGCCTCGGCAGAGGGCGCGGCCGTCGCTGCGGCATCGCCGTCCAGCGCCGAACGGACCCGCCAGCGATCCGGTTCCTCGGCCACGCGCACCCGCGCCGCCGGGTCGCCGAGCCACAGCGTCGGCACGCCCGGCAGCAGCAGCGTCTCGCCGAGCAGCCGTTCCGCCAGCGCCGGCAGGAACGCCGCCAGCGCCGGCGCCTCGGCGGCGGCACTGCCGGGGTCGTTGACGATACGCACGGACCCCGCGCGCACCGCGTCGAGCAGGCCCGGCACGCCGGACAGCCCGCCGCCCTCCAGTTCCAGCGGATCGACCAGCCGCCCGTCGCCGCGGCGGACCAGCACATCGACCTGCTGCAACCCCTTCAGCGTCTTGAGGAACAGCGCGCCGGTGCGCACCGTCAGGTCGCCCGGCTCGACCAGCGCGCAGGACAGTTCGCGCGACAGGAACAGATGCTCGAACCAGTGCGGATGCGCGGTGCCGGGGGTCAGCAGGGCCACCGCCGGATTGGCGTGGTCGGGCGGGGCCAGGCGTTGCAGGCTGTCCTGCCAGAGGTCGAAGAACGGCCGCAACTGCCGCACCTGCACCGGCCGGAACACTTCCGGGATCACGCGCGCGAGCAGCCGCCGGTTCTCGCCCGCCGTGCCGAGCCCGCCCGGCGCGCCGGTGCGGTCGGCGAACACGCGCCACACGCCGTCCGGCCCGCGCAGCAGGTCGGCGGCGTACAGATGCAGCCGCACGCCGCTGCCGGCGTCGCGGCAGGCGCGCAGCCATGCCGGATTGGCAAACACCAGCGCCGGCGGCAGCAATCCTTCCGCCAACAGCTTCTGCGGGCCGTAGATGTCCTCCAGCACCGCTTCGAGCAGCCGCGCGCGCTGATCGAGCCCGGCTTCCAGCGCCGCAAACTCGTCGGACGAAATCGGCAGCGGCACCGGGTCGCAGCGCCAGGCCCGGTCGGCCGCGCCCGCGCCGGGCAGCACGGAGGTGACACCCTCCTCGGCGAACGCGACGTCGAGCCGGCGGGCGCGCTCGGACAGTTCCTCGGCGACCACGCTGAAGGCGCCCATCAGCCCGCGCCAATGCGTGCGGATGCGGCCGGTGCCGTCCACCATCTCGTCGATCGCCGCGGGCCCTGTTACAGCCGCCGCCGTCATCGCGGTCGCCCCAGTGAAAGCCCCAGTTGTCGTCGGGGTGGCAGGTGCCTCAGATCAACCCACGCTTGGCCAGGTTGCGCATCAGCGCCCCGGCGCCGAACGTCCAGCGCTCCACCGTGTCGGTCGGCCGGATGCGGTTGACCAGCCGGCCGAGTTTCGGCGAGGCGATCGTCACGATGTCGTCGGTCTTGTGGGTGAACCCCTTGCCCGGCGCGTCGCGATCCTCGACCGGTGCGAACATGGTGCCGAGGAACAGGACCGCACCATCCGGATATGCATGATGCGCATTCAGCATCTGCGCGGCCAGATCGGTGGGATCGCGGGCGATCCGCGCCATGGAGGACGACCCCTCCATGCGGAAATTGTCGGTCCCGGCCACGGTCAGCGACACCACCATCTGCCGCACGTCGTCGATCGAGAAGGTCGCGTCGAAGAAGCGGATGAACGGCCCGATCGCGGTGGCGGAGGCGTTGTCCTTGGCCTTGCCCAGCAGCAAGGCGGACCGCCCTTCCACGTCGCGCAAATTCACATCGTTGCCGAGTGCCGCGCCGACGATGCGGCCCGAGGAGTCGACCGCCAGCACCACTTCCGGCTCGGGGTTGTTCCAGGTCGAGATCGGGTGCACGCCGGCGTCGGAGCCGGTGCCGACGGCGGCCATCGGCTGCGCCTTGGTGAAGATTTCCGCGTCCGGGCCGATGCCGACTTCCAGGTACTGGCTCCAGGCGCCCTGTTCGAGCAGCATCTTTTTCAGCGCGGCAGCCTTGTCGGAGCCGGGCTTCAGCGTGGCGAAATCGTCGCCGACCAGGGCCCGCACCTGCTCGCGGAACTGGATGGCGGCGTCGGGGTTGCCGCGCGCGCGCTCCTCGATCACCCGCTCCAGCATCGAGACAGGAAAGGTGACGCCGGCCGCCTTGATCGCCTGCAGGTCGATCGGCGCCAGCAGCCACGGCCGCGACGTGTCGCGCGAGTCGGGGGGCGTGTTGGCGAGGATCGCATCGAGCGCGCCGAGATGCATGCCTGCGGTGGCGCGCAGCGCGGCGGCCGGGTCGGCCTCCTCCCACAGGTCGCGCATGGTCGGGAACGTCGCGGAGACGTCGAACACGCCATCAGCGCGGATCGCCACGACGGCCGGGCCATCCACGTCCGGCCGCCAGACGCGCCCGGCCAGGGCCCCGGCCGTGCCGTCGTCCGGCAGCACAGGAAGGAGGGACTCGCGCAACGCCACCATCAGATCATCTCCCGCCGACCCATCGCCCATCGCTAAGGGGGGCGGAGGGTAGAGAAGCCGCATCGGCCCGGCAAGCAGTGGACTGACCGTGCGGACAGGTTTGGCCGGGAACCTGCCCCTCAACAAAAAGCCCCCTCCCGCGCCGGGAGGGGGCTTCAACGGTGGTCAGCCGGACGGGCCGAGACGCCGGCCCGTCGTGGCGGTCAGCAGCTTTCCTTGCCGCCGGGGCACTTTTTCGGCTCCTCCTTCGGCGCCGGCCTGGCGGCCGGCTTCGGGGCCGGATGGGCCTGCGGGGCCGGATGGTTCGCCGGCGGCGCGGCGTGCTGCGCCGGTGCCGGTTTTTCCGCGGGCTTCTGCTCCGGCTTGGCCGCCGGTGCTGCGTGCGTCTGCGGCGCCCGCGCCTCGGAGGACGGCGCCTTTGGCGACGGATTCGGCTTCACCAGCGCGGGCAGCGCCGGTTTGGCCGCCGCGGTCGGGGCCTTGCCCGACTCGGCCGGTTTCGGTGTCTCGGCAGGCTTGGCGGCTTCCACCGGCTTGCTCGCTTCAGCCGGCTTCGCCACCTCGGCCTGCTTGTTCGC
>Ga0302314_10004317_pt1 | contig 26172 bp, 22 predicted proteins | sample III_Palsa_N2_3_FD_200533 | JGI IMG/M metagenome (GOLD analysis project Ga0302314, IMG submission 200533) | Peat permafrost microbial communities from Stordalen Mire near Abisko, Sweden - III_Palsa_N2_3 | ecosystem: Environmental > Terrestrial > Soil > Palsa > Peat permafrost | place: Sweden...
CTATCTGCAGCTGTTCCTGGACGACAACATCGGCCTGTTCATCTCGGTCAACAGCGCCGGCAAGGAGGGCGCCGCCGGCCCGATCCGCACGGCCCTGTTCAACGGCTTCACCGACCGCTACCTGCCTGGCCCCGGCCCGTCCGGCCACGTCGATCCGGCCCAGGCGCTGAAGGATGCGGCGGCCATCGCCGGGACCTACGACGACTCCCGCCGCATGCAGACCAGCTTCATGTCGCTGCTGAACCTGCTCGGCGGGGTGAAGGTGACCACCGACGGCAAGGGCCGCATCAGCACCCCGCTGATCCGCGACCTCAACGGCCAGCCCCAGACCTATGAGGAGATCGGCCCCTTCGTCTGGCGTCAGGTGGGCGGCAAGGAACGGCTCGCGGCCAAGGTCGAGGACGGCAAGGTGGCCATGTGGTCCGAGGACGAGCTGTCGCCGTTCATGGTGTTCCAGCCCACCCCGGCCTATCGCCACCCGGGCTGGCTGCTGCCCCTGCTCTACCTGTCGCTCGCCGCCCTTATCCTGACGGCTGTCCTGTGGCCGGTGGTCGCCCTCGTGCGGCGGCGCTACGGCGCCAGCTTCGCCCTGGAGGGCCGGGCCGCGACCAGCTATCGGCTGGTGCGGGTCGCCGCCTTCGCCTCGGCGGCGGTGATGATCGCCTGGTTCTTCACCATCACCACCATGATGCAGACCTTCGGGGTCACCGCGGCGATGGACCCGTGGATCACCATCCTGCACCTGCTCAGCATCGTCGCCTTCCCGCTGGCGGCCTTGGCGGCCCTGTGGAACGTGGTCGCGGTCTGGGGCGCCCGACGCGGCTGGCGTGGCGTCTTCACCCGAGGCTGGAGCGTGGTGCTGGCGATCTCGACCCTGACGCTCCTGTGGGTGGCGCTGGTGTTCCACCTGATCGGCTTCACCCTCAACTACTGAGACGGCGGCCGGCGGACGTCCGCCGGCCCGCCCCATTCCCGACGTCTGATCCTGAGGAGGACTGCATGGAACGTACCCGGCGCGCCCGTCATTGGGCGCGGAGCCTCCTTGCGGCCGCCACGGCGCTGATCTGCACGCCCGCCCTGGCGGCGAGCCCGCCGCACGATTTCAGCCTGGCGCAGATCCTCAGCGCGCCCTTCCCGTCCGGCCTGACGGCGGCGCCGGCCGGGGGACGCGTGGCCTGGGTCTACGACGACAAGGGCGCGCGCAACGTCTGGGTCGCCGAACCCGACGGCGGCGCCGGCTATCGCTCCCGCGCGATCACCAGCTTCGCCGGCGACGAGGGCATCGACCTCGGCGAGCTGTCCTGGTCGGCGGACGGGCGACAGATCGCCTTCAGCCGCGCCGGCAGCCTGGAAGGCGGCGGCCCGGTCAACATCATGAGCAAGCCCTCGGGGCCGCCGCCGCAGACCATCTGGCTGGCGGGCCTCGACGCCGCGCCGCGCGCGGTCGGTCCCGGCCACTCCCCGGCGATCTCGCCCAAGGGCGACGTGGTGGCCTATCTGGCCGGCGGGCAGATCTGGACCGCGCCCCTGGCCGGCGGCGCGCCGGCGCAGCGGGTGACCGACCGCGGCCGGGATTCCAGCCTGACGTGGTCGCCCGACGGCAGCCGCCTGGCCTTCGTCAGCGCCCGCGGCGACCACAGCCTGATCGGCGTGCTGGACCTCGCGGCCGACACGATCGCCTGGATGGCCCCGAGCGTCGACACCGACGTGGCGCCAGAGTGGTCGCCCGACGGCCGGCGGATCGCCTTCGTTCGTATCGCCACCGGCGAGCAGCAGATCTTCCTCGCCCACCGCGAGGGCGCGCCGTGGTCGATCTGGGTCGCCGATCCGGCCACCGGCCAGGGCCGCAGCGTCTGGCGCGCCGACCCCGGTCCCGGCAGCGTGTTCCACCCCGCCCTCGCCGAGCGGGTGCTGATGTGGTCGGCGGGCGACCGCCTGGTGTTCCCCTGGGAGAAGACCGGCTGGACCCACCTCTACGCCGTGTCGGCCGAGGGCGGCCCGGCGCGCGAGATCACCGCGCCCGGCGCCTACGAGGTGTTCAACATTGCGCTGAGCCCCGACCGCAGCCGCGTGGTCTATTCGGCCAACGCCGCCGAAACCGACCGCTGGGCGCTGTGGGAGGCGCCGGTCGCCGGCGGCGGAGCGCATGCGGTGACCCACGGCGCGGCGAACGAGGACTATCCCGAGATCGCCAGCGACGGGCGTCTGTTCGCCCTGCACGGGGACGCCCGCAATCCGATGCGGCCGGTCTCGGTCGGCCCCAAAGGGCTCAGCGATCTGGCAGCGGGCGCGATACCGGCGGAGTTCCCGGTCTCGCGGCTGGTCGAGCCGCAGGCGGTGACCTTCGCCGCCGCCGACGGCCTGACCGTGCATGGCCAATTGTTCCTGCCGCCGCCGGACCGGCGCCGGCCCGGGCCGGCCGTGCTGTTCTTCCACGGCGGGCCGGTGCGCGAGATGCTGCTGGGCTGGCATCCGATGGACGCCTACACCTTCATGTACGCCATGAACCAGTACCTCGCGAACGAGGGGTATGTGGTCCTGTCGGTCAACTACCGCGGCGGCATCGGCTATGGCCTCGACTGGCGCGAGGCCAAGGACTTCGGCGCCGGCGGCGCCAGCGAATTCAACGACATCGTGGGCGCCGCCCACTATCTGCAGGCGCGCTCCGACGTCGATCCCGCCCGCATCGGCATCTACGGCGCCAGCTACGGCGGGCTGATGACGGCGCTCGGCCTGTCGCGCGCCTCGGACCTGCTCGCCGCGGGCGTCGACTATGCCGGCGTCCACGACTGGCGCGCCATGTTCAAGGCCCTGCCGCCGGCGCTCGCCGCCGCGGCCGACCCGCAGCGCGCCTTCGACTCCTCGGCCATGGCGACCATCGACCGCTGGCGCTCGCCCGTGCTGCTGGTGCACGCCGACGACGACCGCAATGTGCCGTTCGACCAGACGGTCGAGCTGGTGCAGGGTCTGCGCAAGCACGGCATACCCTTCGAGCAGATCGTCATCCCCGACGAGATCCACGACCTGCTGCGCCAGCATTCCTGGCTGACGCTGCTGGGCGCCACCGACGACTTCTTCGGTCGCAAACTCTACGAACCGCGGCCTTAGAGCGCTCGATGAAAGCCGGCAGCAAAATGTGCACTTCAGACCTTGTCGGGTTCGTCGCGGCCATGGGGCTCGCCCTGGCGGCCGGCGCCGCGCCGGCCCAGCCGCCGGAGCCGGCCATTCCGGCGCCGGTGGTCGACGCGCACCTGCACATCCAGACCCCGGCGCTCAGCGCCGAGCTTACCGCCTTCGCGCGCAAGACCCCGGACGCGTTCAAGGAGATGGATGCGGATGTGCTCTCGGCGCGGAGCGGCGAGGATGCGCTGAAACAGCTCGACGCCGCGTCGATCCCCTCCGGCGACCTGCTATCGGAAGCCTATATGTGGACGTCCGCGTCCCTTGGCGTCCCGGCCGACGTGGCCGCGGCGCGCACGCGGGCCGAGGACGCGTACAACGTCGAGGCCGCGGTCCGTTCGCACGGACGGCTCAAGGCCTACATCGGCGTCAATCCGCTGTGGAGCGGCGCCCAGGACGAAATGCGGTTCTGGGCCGGCAAGCCCGGTGTCGGCGGGGTGAAGATCCACCTGGCCAACAGTCGCTTCGATCCCCACGCCAAGGCCGACGTGGACCGGCTGTCCGCGGTGTTCCGCACGGCGCACGCCCTGAACCTGCCCATCGCCATCCACGTCCGGGGCGCCAAGGCCTATCCCGCCGCGGACGCCGCGGTCTTCATCGACCAGGTCCTGCCCAACATCGGCGACAGCCCGATCCAGATCGCCCACTCCGGCGGCTGGGGCGGGCTGGACCGCCAGACGGTGGACGCGTTGAAGCTCTACGCCGACGCCATCGGCCGCCAGGCGCCGGGTACGCGGCGGCTGCAGTTCGATCTGGCCCTGATCGTGGTGGACGCCCATACCGATCCGGCCCTGGCGCACGAGTTCGCCGACCTGATGCGCCGGATCGGCCTGAACCGGTTCGTGTTCGGCTCGGACTGGCCGGCCCTCTATACGCCCGCGCGCTACAAGGACCTGCTGGTCACACAGATTCCGCTGACCCCGGCGGAATGGCGCACCGTGTTCGCGACGCCGGTGAACCGGTAGGTCTTCGGCGCCTCCGGTCGCACTGAGCTCAGTCCTCGATCGCCTCGACGCCCAGGCGTTCGAGGTGCGCGAGGTGGTCCTTCATCGCTGTGAGCTGTTCGGGCGAATGGCCTTGCCAATCAACCACCTCGCCGACGATCCGCAGCGGATCGCGGCTGCGGTACGACCGGGTCGGATTGCCCGGGAATTTCTTGTCGGTCAGGTTCGGATCGTCTTCGAACGGGCCGGTCGGCTCGACGATATAGATCCTGCCGGGGCCCTCGCCCAAAGCCAGCTCCGCGCCCCAGGTGGCCGCGTCCAGCGTCGCGGTCAGGTAGACGTACGCCGCCATCTTCCTCTTGCCGTAGTTGGAGCGGTAGCCAGGGCCGATCAGGTCGCCCGGCTTCAGGTCGGCCTTCGCGCCATGGTAGAATGGCTGCTCGCCCGGCATGCCTGTGGCTGTCATCGATCGGCGCCCCCTCTGAAACCGCACGTCACAGACTGCGGATAAATCGCCGCTCGCCAATTCTTGAACTCGAATTTTTCGCCCCCAAATCCCTATCAGGCGGGGTGGTGGGATATGGCTCTTCGACCGCTCTGGACAGGCGCGATGACGACACCGGTGACGATCGTCGGCGCGGGCCTCGGCGGCCTGGTTCTCGCCCGCGTCCTGCACGTCCACGGTATCCCCGCGACGATCTACGAGGCGGAGCCTTCGGCAAGCGCTCGCACCCAGGGCGGCCAGCTCGATATCCATGAGGCGGACGGGCAGCGCGCGCTCGCGGCGGCCAGCCTGACCGAGGCGTTCCGCGCCATCATCCATGAGGGCGGCCAGGCGTCGCGCGTGCTCGATCGGTATGGCGCCGTGCTGTTCTCGGATTCCGACGATGGCAAGGGCGGCCGTCCCGAAGTGCTAAGGGGCGATCTTCGCCGCATCCTGGTCGACTCCCTGCCAGCCGAGACGATCCGGTGGGGCATGAAGCTGACCGGCGTAGAGCCGCTCGACGACGGCCGGCACGCGCTGAGCTTCGCCGACGGGTCGACCGTGGTCGCGGGCCTTCTGGTCGGGGCCGACGGGGCCTGGTCGAAGGTCCGGCCGCTGCTGTCGAAGGCGCAGCCTGAGTACACCGGCGTAACCTTCATCGAGACCTATCTGCGCGACGTCGATGTACGCCACCCGGCCACGGCCCAGGCGGCCGGCAGCGGCGCCCTGTTCGCGCTGGCGCCCGGACAGGGCATCTTCGCCCACCGCGAGGCGGGGGGCGTGCTGCATGCCTATGTGGCGCTGAGCCGGTCTGCGGACTGGATCGCCGCCATCGACTTCAGCGACGCGGCCGCCGCGACGGCGCGGATCGCGGCCGAGTTCGACGGCTGGGCCCCCGAGCTCATGGCGCTGATCACCGACGGCGAGAACGCGCCGGTTCCGCGCCCGCTCCATACCCTGCCGATCGGCCACCGATGGGACCGGGTTCGCGGCGTGACCCTGGTCGGCGACGCCGCGCATCTGGCCCCGCCCGCCGGCGAAGGCGCCAATCTGGCGATGCTCGACGGGGCCGAGCTCGCCGAGGCCATCGTCGCCCACCCCGGCGATATCGAAGCCGCGCTCGCCGAATTCGAGGCGACGATGTTCCCGCGCAGCGCCTCAGCCGCCGCGGACGCCAGCGGTATCCTGGGCCTCTGCCTCGGCGACCGCGCGCCGTTCAGCCTGGTCGAGTTCTTCGCCGGCCACGGCGATCAGCGGACCGCCGTGTAGACGTACTCGTGCTGGCTGTCTCGGACGGTCAGCGTGCGCATGCCGTTCTGATTGCCGATGACGGCGTCGAGCTGGATGGCGCCGGGCCCGATGGACACCAGCGACAGGGTGCCGTCGGCGTTTTTCCGCGTCGCCAGCGGCCCTTCGATCGCGCCGGCGCTTACCCATTTGCCACCGTCGCGGTTGTGGACGGTGATGACGTTGCCGAGCTCGCGGTCGCGATACTCCGCCGCCAGGCCCGCAAGGGCGGCCGGGTCGCCGGGCACCGTCAGCCGGGCGCGCCGGGCGCCTTCCCGCGCCTTCAGCTGAGCAGCGGCGGTGGCCACCTCCTGCGCGGCTTCGGGCTTGCCGTCGTAGGCGATCTCCAAGAGGCGGCGCAGGAACGGTCCGAACATCGCCGGGCCGGAATCGGAGTTGGTCAGCAGCACCGCGCCGATCCCGGAGTCCGGCAGGATCCACCAGTCGCTGTGGAAGCCCTGCAGGGTTCCGCCGTGGGTCACGACCGGCACGCCCGAGACGATCTCGGTGAACAGCCCCATGCCGTACCAGGCGTCCTCGCCCGTGGGCACGCCGCGCTTGCGGCGCTCCAGAAGGTTGGCCTCGCTGACCATCCGTTTGCCGTCCGGCAGGACGCCCTTGGACAGCTCCAGATCCGCATAGCGCGCCACGTCGGCCGCGCTCGACCAGGCGCCGCCGGCCGGCCGGTAGGGCGCGATCAGATGGTTGAAGTGGTTCGACATTTCGGTCATCCGGCCATCGACGTCGAAGCCGTGCGGGCGGGCCCAGTCGCCGCTTTCCGCGACGGCGGTGTCGAAGGTGGTGTCGTGCATCCCCAGCGGGTCGAAGATCCGCGTCTGCATGGCCTTGTCGTAGGCGGCGCCGATCTCGAGCTTCGGATAGGCCAGCGAGCCGCCCACATAGCCGGCCGCCGCGGCCATCAGGTTGCTGTACTGGAACAGCTCGCCGAACGAACTGGTCGGCTTGGTCTCCGAAAGCTGGCGGAAGGTGTCGGACGCCGGCGCCTTGCCGTCGGCCAGGATGAAGGCGAAGTCCCGCCGCGGCAGGCCGGTGCAGGCGCAGACCAGGTGGCGGATCTCGACCGCCTTGGTCGTGTTGTCGTCGCCGAGCCGGAACGACGGGTAGACGTCGGTCACCGTCTCGTCCCAGCGCAGCTTGCCCTCATCCGCCAGGACCGACAGCAAGAGCGTGGTCATGCCCTTGGTGTTCGACGCGATCATGAACTTGGTGTGCGCGTCGATCGGCTCGGGGTGGCCGAGTTCGCGGACGCCGTAGCCGCCTTGCCAGACGACCTGCCCCTGGTCGATCAGGGCGATGCCGACGCCGGGCACCTCCAATTCGCGCGCGGACTCGGCGATGAAGTCGCGCAGGGCCTGGATCCGCTCGGGCGTCAGCCGGTGCGCCGTCTTGCCGGCGAAGGTCTCGGGGGCATATCCGGCCGGCCGCAGGCTGTGCTCGATGATCTCCGCCGCCGCCGCGCGCTTGTTCATGGTCGCATCGGCGCCATCGACGATCAGCACGGTCCAGGCTGCGCCCTTCCGCATCGCCAAGGCCGCGACCACCCGTCGTTCGCCGGGCGAGGTGTCGTAAGCGAAGCTGACCCGCTCATCCCAGCCGTCGGCCGCCGTGCCGGGCGTGGCCAGCCGCACGGTGCGCGTCGCATCGGCTTTGTAGAGCGACCAGGCCTTCGCCGCCGCCGCCTGCGCGGCGGGGGCGCCTCCCACGTCGACGACGGCGATGTTCAGGTCGGTTTCCGGTGAGGCGAACAGCGTCACCGCGCCGTTCGAGGTCAGGGTCCAGTCCTTGGGCTGGACGTAGGTGATACCGGCCGGGGTCTTGCCCGGGGCGTCAGCCGCGGCGCGCGCCTGGGCGAGCAGCGCGGTCGGCGCCGCCGCAAGAGCGATGGTGAGCGAAAGCCGTAGCGCAATGCCGTTCATGTCCGCGGGTCCCCCAAGTGCAGGCGCCAGCTTCTAGCACGGAGCGGCCATGTTTATCACATTGTCCAAATTAATTTCTCGAAAGGAAAATTCGATTGCACATACCGCGAAACGGATAAGGCGGTTGCCGACGTTCAATCGCCGGTCACGCCGAGCTTGCCGGCCAGCCAATGCTTCAGCGCGGCCTCGTCCGCCAGGCTGCCGGTGTAATGCAGAGAAGGGTCGGGCTCGTACGGAATGTTGGAGCCGCGCTGGCGCTGCACCCAGGCCTTGATCCCGAAGCCGAGCGTGGCCTTGCCCGACGGCAGGGGCGCGCGCATCCCGTCCATGAAGATGGTGTCCGCCCCGGTCTCCACGCCCGCCAGCTTCACCCCCGGCAGGCGGGTGAACACATCGAGCGTGTCGAGGCAGGCGGAGAAGCAGGCGTGGTCGACCAGCACCACCACCCGGCCCTTCATCGGACTCGGCGGCTGGCCGGTGCGTGCCGGACGCTCGCCGGTCGTCCCGATCAGCACCCTGGACCCCAGCGGCGCGGCGGCGAGCTTTTCCGAGACCGGCTTGATATCGGCCAGCCACTCGGGATTGTCCTTGGCCTGCGCCACCCCGTCCGCCGCCCACTTGCGCGACAGCGGGCCGTCCTTGAACACCAGGTCGCCCCAGACCACGGCGTCGGCGTTGGCCACCGCATCGCCGAACAGCTGGTGGGCCAACCGGTCGCCGTAGTCGCTGTTGCCGCCGCCATTGCCGCGCAGGTCGATCACCACCCCGTCGGCGGCGCGGATGGCGGCGAGGTTGGCGTCGATCGCGGCGTAGAGCGCCTTCCAGTCCTCATCGCCGGCCATGGCCGGTGCGCCGATCCACCAGGCGTTGGCGCCCCAGCGGTCGACCCCGAACTGCGCCCGCGGCGCGAACAGGCCCTTGGCGGCGGTGTCCACGGTCTCGCCGGCGGGGGTCGACCAGGTGAGCTTCCAGCTGCGCTCATTCCCGGCGATGCGGAAGGTGCAGGCCTCCGGCGTCGGGACGGGATAGTGGTAGTCGCGCAGCAGCTGGAAGGCCAAGGCGCTGCGTTCGGCCTCCAGCTTCAGGTTGCCGAACAGCCTGTCGAGCCGGGCCTGCGCCAAAGCCTCGGCGGGCTGGCCGTCGCAGCTGACCAGGGCCGCGCCCACGGGCGGGACGCTCGCCTCCAGGCCCGGCTGGACCCAGCCGACCTCGTAGCGGCCATCGCGCCAGGTCATGGCGAAACCCGGCCACGCCGGCATCCGCCCCTCGATCGCGCCGTTGCTCAGGCCAAGCCCGATATGTCCATCGCGGAAGCCGCCGATGTAGCGGGCCAGCACATAGTAGTAGCCCCGCCCATCGGTCACCTTGGGCAGATCGCCCAGGGCCTCGGCACGGCCGGTCTCCAGCCAGCGGCGCATGTCGGCGCTGTCGCGGTCGACCACCATGAAGGGGGCGTTGTCGCGCAGGGTGTCGTGGATCGCCTCGATGTCCTGCCGGGCCGCGGCGCGCCACTGGTCTGGCGTCAGCTCGGGCGGAGGCGTTGGCGGCGGCGCGACCGCGGTGGTTTGCAGCAGGACGGCGGTGAGGACGGCGGCAAGCATGAGGCGAGCTTAACAGCCCGCTGCGCGGTTTGAACAGTGTCGCTCCGGCCGGCGGATCACGCGCCGACACGTTGGTATCGACGATACCTTCGTCCACGACCTCCGCCCCATTCCATCCCGAACATGTGTGTCTGTTGCGCCCATGCGGACGCAGCGTTCGCGCCGCCCTGTGGGCCAGATCTGGAGAAGAAAGAGATGAGCATCGAGCAGCAGAAGGTCGCGGTCATCACCGGCGCTTCGCAAGGCATAGGCGCCGGCCTTGTGCGCGCCTACCGCGAGGCGGGATATCGCGTCGTCGCCAATTCCCGGTCGATCCAGCCGAGCGACGACCCAGACATCCTCACCTTGGCCGGCGACATCGCCCTGCCGCAGGTGGCGGAGCGTGTGATCGCCGAAGGGTTCGACTGGTTCGGCCGGATCGACACGCTGGTGAACAATGCCGGCGTCTTCCCGCGTCACCTGGATCAGGACGTACGGCATGGGAGACCTCCTCATCGTCGCGAAATCGGCAAAGGATCGCGAACCCGCCACGACCTTTCGGCCGAACGCTAGGGGATGAGGCGCTTGCTGGGCAGATGGACTTTGGTATCGAGGCGCGATCCGGGCCGCGCCGGCTCACGAAGGCCGGGGGGCCTTCGTGCCCCGTCTTCCGAACGAGACGCTAGACCTCGATCGGAGGCCGCATTCCGCCGGACACGGTGTCCAGGTCGGATTCCGCCAGTTCGCCGGCGTCTTGCGGAGCGATCTCTTCTTCGGCGTCCGCGGGTGTGGGATCGACTTGATCGGGCATGGTCATAGACTCCCTGAGTTGCGGCGATCGCGGCCCGACCGGAATGAAGGGGCCTGCGCCGGGGTCAATCGAAGTAACTATACGAACAACATGCTCGCGGGCGGGGCTAATCTTCACCTCGCGGTGCTTTACTTCACGAACCCGCGAAAGCCTGGTCTCGCGAAAATCCGGGCTGGGCGAAAGCTCGGGACGCCGTGGCGGCGCCCCGTCTTCCGAAATTGAAATGCTACTCGATCGGAGGCCGCATTCCGCCGGACACGGTGTCCAGGTCGGATTCCGGCAGCTCGGCCGTGTCCTGCGAGGCGATTTCTTCTTCGGCGTCCGCGGACGTAGTGTCGACTTGATCCGGCATGGTCATGTGCTCCCAGATGTTGCGGCGGCCGCGACCCGTCCAGAATGAGCAGTCCGGAGCCACAGATCAGGTTAATCAAAATCTAACGGCGCGGCAATCCTGGGCTTGGCCCGGTCTTTGATCTGACGATATCGCCCCGTCGGGCCAATTGGATGCGGCTGGTCCAATCGGATGATTGAGTCCATAATTCCGCGCAGTCGGGAGTAAGAGTGGGGGGATACCGGAGCCACCGCCGCGGGTGTGCGGGCGGTGCTTCTGGCTGGGGCCATGAGTTCGACGTCGGAACGTATCTTCCGCGAAGCGGCCGTGAACCGGCTGGCTTCCCCGGACCAACTCGACAAGTTGATCGTGGTCACGCGCCCGTTCGACTGGGTCGCGGCCGTGGTCATCGGCCTCGGCCTGGTCGTCCTCCTGGCCTGGTCGGTGCTGGGAAGAGTCTCCACCCAGGTTCCGGGCGACGGGATACTGCTGGGCGAGGACGGGGTCATGGCCGCGTCGTCGCTGGTCGGCGGCCGGGTCGCGTCGGTGAATGTCAAACCAGGCGACCGCGTGGCGAGGGGCGACCTGATCGCCAGTCTTCAGCCCGGAGACCTCGACGACCGCCGCCGGTCGGCATTCGCATCCCTGCAGCAGCGGCAGGCGGAATTGCTGGCGCTGAGCCAGGCGGCCGATCGGGAGGCGCGCGCGGAAAGCGCAAGCGACGCCGCACGCCGCGCCGCCTACGCCCAGACGGCGGCCGCCGCCCAGGATCGCGCCCAGGCGCTCGGCGCCGAGGTGGCCACGACCGAGGATCTGGTCAAGCGACGGCTCGCCACCGATCCCGATCTTCGCCAGGCGCGCGCGGACCTGGCCGGCGCCCGCGAACGCGCCGCGGAGGCGCGCAACGCCAGTCTCGCGCTCGACGCCGACCGGCTGGAGCGCGGCCACCGACGGTCGAGGGACCTGCTGGCGGCGCAGTTCCGCGTCGATGACGCCCGCCGCGATGTCCAGTTGCTCGATGCGCGCTTCAGCCGCGAAGCCGAAGTGCGCAGCCCGGTGGCGGGGCGGATCAGCGAGGTCTCGGCCAGGCTCGGCGCGGTGGTGGGCGCCGGAGCGCCGATCGCGGCGATCGAGAGCGGTCGGCCGCGCCTGGAGGTCATCGTCTATCTGCCGGCGGCGACGGGGGCGCAGGTCCACCCCGGCATGCAGGTCCGGATCGAGCCATTCAGCACCAAGCGCGAGGAGTTCGGCGCCCTCCTGGGCCGGGTGGCGAGCGTGTCGTCATTGCCGAGCTCGCCCGAGGCGATCGCCGCAACGGTCCAGAACGCCGACCTGTCGGCGCGTTTCCGCCTGTCGGGTCCGGCCTACGCCGCCGTGGTTCAGCTGGTGTCGGATCCAGCGGCGCCGACGGGGTATCGCTGGACGTCCGGCCACGGGCCGCCGGGCCGATTGTCCGCGGGCGTGCTTGCACATGCCGACGTGATCATTCGCGAGCGGGCGCCGATCGAACTCCTGCTGCCGCTCGTTCGCCGCAAGACCGGGCTCTATCCTTGAGGCCCGCATGGCCCTGACCGGCGCGTGGCGCGGCCTGTGGAGACGCCTGCGGCGGATCGGTGGTCGCCGGGCCCCCATCGTCCTGCAGATGGACGCCGCCGAATGCGGCGCGGCCTGCCTCGCCTCGGTGCTCGCCTACCATGGCCGCTGGGCGCCGCTGGAAGAGCTTCGACGCAGCTGTGGCGTCTCGCGCGACGGCAGCAAGGCGAGCAACATCCTTCGCGCCGCCCGGGACCTCGGCCTCAACGCCCGCGGCTTCAAGAAGGAGCTCGCAGACCTCGACGACCTGCCGATGCCCTGCATCGTGCACTGGAACTTCAATCATTTCGTCGTGCTCGAACGGATCGAGGGCCACCGCGCCTGGCTGAACGATCCCGGTCAGGGAAGACGCAGGGTCGGTTCCGAGGAGTTCAGCGCGGCCTACACCGGCGTGGTCCTGGTGTTCGAGCCGGGCGAGGCCTTCGTCCGTGGCGGACGGGCGCCCGCCGCCTTGCCGATCCTGCTCGGGCTGTTGCGTGGTCCGGCTGTGGCCGCCGCCCTCCTCACCGCCGTCAGTCTGTCGCTCGTGGTTCCGGGCCTGCTGATCCCGGCCTTCAGCCGCGTCTTCGTCGACGACGTCCTGGTCCACGGATCCAGGGACTGGCTGCGGCCCCTGTTGCTCGGCATGGCGCTGACCGCGGTCGCGCGCTGGCTGATCGTCGTCGTCCAGCAATCGCTGCTGGTGCGGCTGGAGACCACCGTCTCCATGTCCATGACGGTACGCTTCCTGTCGCGGGTCCTGTCGCTGCCGATGAACTTCTTCCAGCAGCGCCATGCCGGCGACATCGCCGGCCGGGTGGAGGCGAACGAGGGCGTCACCCGGCTGGTGTCGGGCGTGCTGGCCGGCAATGCCCTCGATGTCCTCTCGATCCTGTTCTTCCTCGCCGCGATGTTCTTTTACGACGTCCAACTCGCGCTGGTCTGCCTGGCGATCGCGGCCGTCAACCTGTTCGTGCTCACCCTGACGGCCCGCGGTCAGGACGAACTCAATTGCGCTTTCGCGGTGGAGCGCGGCCAGCTGTCGGCGGAGACGGTCGGGCTGATCCGGACCATCGAGACCGTCAAGGCCGGCGGCCTGGGGGACGAGGCCTTTTCCCGATGGGCCGGCCGCCACGCCCTGATGCTGGACGCCGCGCGGCGGCTCGGCGCCTATGCTGTGGTCGGCGACACCGCTCCACCCCTGCTGGCGGCGCTGATGATCGCGGCCATACTGACCCTCGGCGGCCTCAAGGTGATGCAAGGCGCCATGACCCTGGGCGCCCTGGTCGCCTTCCAGACCCTGGCGGCGAGCTTCTCGGCGCCGGTCACCGCGCTCGCGCAGTCGGTCCCCAAGCTTCTCGCGGCGAAAGGGCTGTTGATCCGCCTCGAAGACGTTTTCAACTATCCGCTCGAGCCCGCGCCGGTACAGACGGCCGCGCCGCGCCGGCTGTCGGGCGGAATCCAGGCGCGCAAGCTCAACTTTCGCTACGGGCCGCTCGATCCTCTCGTCGTCGAGGGATTTCAGCTCGACCTGCTCCCGGGTGCGCGGGTGGCCCTGGTGGGTCTTTCCGGCAGCGGCAAATCGACCGTCGGCCGCCTCCTGGCCGGTCTCTTGCGGCCTGTCGACGGCGAGATCCTGATGGACGGCGTTCGCCGGGACGAACTGTCCGGCGACACGCTGGCGCACGCGATCGCCTATGTCGATCAGGACGTCTTCCTGTTCGAAGGCTCGCTGCGGGACAATCTGACGCTCTGGGCTTCCGAGGTTCCTGACGCTGAGCTGGTGCGGGCGCTCAAGGACGCGGCGATCTGGGATGAGGTCTGCAGCCGTCCCGGCGGACTGGACACCCCCGTGCAGGAGGCCGGCGCCAACTTCAGCGGCGGTCAGCGTCAAAGGCTCGAGATCGCCCGCGCGCTGGTCGCCGATCCCGCGTTGCTGATCCTGGACGAGGCGACCTCGGCGCTCGATCCCGTCACCGAAAAGCTCATCGACGACAATCTGCGCGCCCGCGGCTGCGCCTGCGTGATCATCGCCCATCGCCTGAGCACGGTGCGCGACAGCGATGAGATCCTGGTGCTCGACCGCGGCGAGATCATCGAGCGGGGGGCGCATGACGACCTGCTCGCGCGCCATGGCGTCTATGCGCGTATGGTCACGGCCGCATGAGCCTCGCCGATCCTTCGACGGCGCCCGTCGCGGAGACGGGAATCGCCCTCGACCCGCGCCATTCGGTTCGCCTGGTCGGCCGCGGCGGGGCCCTGGTGGTGGTCGCCGGAAAACTGCACCTGTTTATCCGCAGCTCATCCGGACGGCGGCGACCGTGGCTGACCCTGGAGGCCGGGCAAGCCGCCCTTGGCCTTCCGGATGCCGGACCCGATCTGGAGGTCCTGGCCGTCGGCGCCGACCACTGCCGGATCGTGGATGTGCCTGACGACGCGGGCCTGGACCCGACCGTCATCGCCGACTGGACGAGGCGGTTCCGCGACATCCTTGCGCCCGTGGCGTCGCCGGACATGCCTGAGACGCCGCCCGAGACGCCGTTCGAGACGCCGTTCGAGGACCTGAACCGGCTGCGTCGTCAGGCGGGTCCCGTGCTCGCCGCCGGCCTGGCGCTCGCGGGCCAGAACGAGAACCAACGCCTTTCCCGGCAGCGTGAGCGCGCCGCGTTGGAGGCCGGCGCCGCTCTTGGAGAACTGGCGGGCCTGGTCCGTCGCCCGCGGCTCGCCCCCCCCTTCGGCGGCGGCCCCGCCGCAGATCCGTTGAGCCAGGCCTGCATCGCCGTCGCTCGCACACTCTCCGCATCAGCCGAATCCGGCGGCTCGCACGGCGCGGCGATAGCCGCCCGAAGCCTTGGATTGAGGACCCGGACGGTTCTTCTTCGCGGGGATTGGTGGACGATCGAGGCCGGACCGCTGATCGCCTGGAGGGATCTCGGCGGCGGCCCGGTCGCCATCGTGCGGAGCGGATGGAGCCGTCGCGAGATCGTCGATCCGGCGACCGGCGGACGCGAGCCGCTTTCCGCCGCCACAGCTCGAGGAATCGCGCCGGAAGCCGTCTCCCTGTATCGGTCGCTGCCCGACGGCGCCATCGATGCCCGCCAGCTGACGCGCTGGCTGCTGCCGCTCTTGCGGCGGGATGTCGTGCGCTTGTGCCTGGCCGCCGCCGCGATCGCGCTTCTGGCCTTGGCGGCGCCGGCGTTGACAGGCGTGATCGTGGCCCAGGCGATCGGCGCCGCCGACCTGAACTCGCTCGGCTTTTGCGCCGCGGCCCTGCTGGCGGCCGCGCTCGCGGCGGCGGGCATGCAGCTGATCCAGAGCTTTGCGGTGGTGCGCATCGGGGCCGCCGCGGAGGCGACGGTCCAGGCGGCCCTGATCGACCGTGTCCTGCGCCTGCCCGCGGCCTTCTTCCGCACCTCGGCTGTGGGAGACTTCTCGCGGCGGATCGAGGGCGTCCAGGTGATCCGCAATGTGCTGATCCCGCGCCTCGCCAGCGGACTGACGGCTCTGTGCGTGTGTACGGTCAGCTTCGCCCTGATGGCCCGGATCGACGCCTCCCTCACGCTCGTGGCGCTCGGCTTCACCCTTTTCCAGGCGGTGGTGGTGGGCGCTCTCACTGCGAGGCGGCTGCGCCACGAGCAGGGCTACTTCAAGGTGCAGGGCCGCACCGCCGGCCTGGTGCTGCAGATGGTGACGGCGGTGGGCAAGCTGCGGGTCGCCGGGGCGTCCGACCGGGCGCTCGCCCAATGGATGGCGCGGTTCGCCGAACAGAAGCGCCAGTCCATTCAGGCGCGGCGCGCATTGGGCGCGCTCACCGCCTTCGGCGGCGCCTTTCCGCTGATCGCCATTCTCGGCGTCTACGCGGTGGCGTCGAAGCGTCTTGGCGACGCGGCCGCGGTCGGGCCGTTGATTGCCTTCTTCGCCGCGTTCGGCCAGAGCATCGCCGGGCTGGGGCTGATCGCCGTCGCCGTCGGCGAGGTGTCGGCGGCGGTCCCGACCCTGCGCGGCGTTCGTGCACTCCTCGCGGTCCCGCCCGAACCCCGCCATCTCGGCCAGGCGTTGTCGCTGTCCGGCGCGATCGACGTCCATCAGCTGCGCTTCGCTTACCCGGGGCAGTCCTCCCCCGTGCTCGACGGGCTCTCATTCAGCGTCCGGCCCGGCGAGTTCGTCGCCCTGGTCGGCCACTCCGGATGCGGCAAATCGACGGTTTTCCGAATGCTGCTCGGCTTCGAACGTCCGCTACAGGGGTCGATCTTCTATGATGGCCGGTCCCTGGAAAGCCTCGACCTCGACGCTGTCCGCGGCCAGATCGGCGTGGTGCTGCAGAACGGACGCCTTCGGTCCGGCAGCATCTTCGAGAACATCTGCGGCGGCCTGGAGCCGCCGGTCGAGCAGGTCTGGGAGGCCGCCCGCCGCGCGGGCATGAAAGACGAGATCGAGGCCCTGCCCATGGGTCTGCGGACGATGGTGCACGAAGGCGCCTCGACCTTGTCGGGCGGGCAGAGACAGCGCCTGATGATCGCCCGCGCGCTTCTGCGCCGGCCAAAACTCCTGCTGTTCGATGAAGCCACCAGCGCGCTCGACAACGCCACCCAGGCGATCGTCGCCCAAGCCATCTCGGAGCTCGACGTGACCCGTATCGTCATCGCCCACCGCGTCAGCACGATCCGCAACGCCGACCGGATCCTGGTCATCGAGCGCGGAGCCGTGGTGCAGGCCGGGCGGTTCGAGGAGCTCACCGCTCAGCCAGGGCCGTTCGCCGATCTGGTCGGGCGCCAGGTGCTGTAGCTTCTACTCTGTTCTTAGCGTGCCCGGCGGCCAGCCGGATCCATCTTGGCCGGACATGATCAGGAATATCGCATGCGCAAGGTCCTCTATCTCTTCGGTCTGGTGACCGACGCCGACATCGAATGGATGGCCCGCACGGGCGTGCAGCGCTGGGTCGATCCGGGCGACCTCCTGATCCGCGAGGGCGTGCCGGTCTCGGCGCTGATCCTGGTGCTGGAGGGCGAACTCACGGTTTCGGTAAAAGGGGCCGGCGAGGTGGCGCGCCTCGAGGTCGGCGATGTGGTGGGCGAGATGTCTTTCGTCGATTCCGCGCCGCCCTCCGCGACCGTCGCCGCGCTGACGCGCACCCGTATCCTGTCGCTCGACAAGGCCGCCCTGACCCGTAAGCTCGAGGGCGACGTGGGCTTCGGCTACCGCTTCTACCGCGCCCTGGCGATCTTCCTGGCCGATCGGCTTAGGGGAACCAACCGCCGTATGAGCGATGGGGAATCCGGCGGCCTGGCCAGCGCCGCGCCGCTGGAGGACGAGCTTGACGTGAACGTTCTGGATAACATTTCCCACGCCGGCGAAGGCTTTCACCAGCTGCTGCGGCTGCTCAACGCCAAGGCCGCCGCCCAGAACTAGAGCGCGTTCCGATCTGATGGAATCAAATCGGCGCTCTAGGTCTTTGTTTTGGCGCATGATTAATCCGAAAACCGGTTCCCACTTTTCGGATCATGCGCTAGCTAACGGACGCCGGCCCCGCCCAGGGCGGCGTAGAGCTGGACCGTATCGAGCAGGCGCTGCGCCTGGGCGTCGGCGGTGTTCAGGCGCGCCCGGCTGAGCGCCTGGCGGGCGCTGAGCACCTGCAGCAGGTCGGCGTGCGACAGGCTGTAGCGGGCCTGGGCGGCGGCAAGGGCGCGATCCGCCGCCGAGACGGCGTCATCGTCGGCGGCCGACGCCTCGGCGTCGTGCGCCAGGGCCTGCAGCACGGTCGACACCTGGCCGACGGCCGAGAGCACGGTCTTGCGGTAGAGGGCGCCGGACTCCCGGTAACCCGCCTCAGCGGCGCGCACATCCGATCGCAGCGCACCGCCCTGGAACAGGGGGGCGACGACACCCACGGCGGCCAGACCGCCGTTGGCGGCCGGAGAGAACAGGTGGGAGACGTCCAGCGTCTCTTGGGAGATCACGCCGACCAGGCTCAGGTCCGGATATTGCCGGGCGACCGCGACGCCGATCAGGGCGTTGGCGGCCCGCAGCCGCGCCTCGGCGGCGCGGACATCGGGGCGGCGACGGACCAGCTCGGCGGGCAGGACGCCTGGCGGCGGGCCGGGATCGGCGATGGCCTCGAGCCGCAGGTCCACCGCCTCCGCTTCGCCGGGGGTGCGCCCGGTGAGGAGGGCCAGCGCGATGGTCGCCGCGGCCAGCTGCTGGCGCGCGGCGGGGGCGAGGGCCTGGTCCGTCGCCAGCTGGCTGCGCGCCGCCTCGAGATCGGCGATCGTCTTGCGCCGCACATCGACCAGGCGCTGGACGGACTCGACCGTCTGCCGGTCATCGGCAGCCAGCTGGTCCAGGATGTCGAGGCGCGCCCGCGACCGCGCCGCGTCGATCGCCGCCCGCACCACGTCGGCGCTCACGGCCAGGCGAGCGGCCTCGGCCTCGAACCCGACCGCCTCGGCGTCCGCGCCCCGCGCCTGTCTCAGCCGGCGGCCCGCGCCGAACACGTCGAAATCGAAGCTGACGCTCGGCCCGATCAGATAGTCGGTCACCGCCGCGCCCCGTTCGTCGATGCCCTCCGGCAGGAAAGTCGTGGTCTCCCGCGTGACCGAGGCCGACAGGCTGACCGCCGGATACCGCGCGGCCCCCGCGCGCACGGCGGCTTCGTGCGCCCGCGTCAGCCGGGCGCGCGCGACGGCGATGTCTGGGTTCGCCGCCAGGGCCGTCTCGACGCGCGCGTCGATCACCGGATTGCCGAACGCCCGCCACCAGGCGGCGTCAGGGAGCGCGGCCTGCGTGCTGACGGTTTGAGCGGGCGGCGCGATGGCGTTGGGCGGCGGGGGAGCCGGCGGCATATAGGTCGGTCCGACCGTACACGCTGGCAGGGACAGCAGGGCGGACACGGCGCCGGCGGCGCCCAACCCACGGCATGTTCGGCTGCCCCTCACCCGCGCCCCTCTTCCCACAGGACGCACTGTGACGCCCCGCCCGCGAGCGTCAATGCCGCATGGCGCCGGCGAAGGAGGTTCAATAGTCGGACGACGCGTGAGCAGCCCAGACGCCCCGCATCATGGTCCCGTGCAGCGGCGTCATCCTCTGTCGGTGCCGCACACCTTGTCCCAGATCCGGAAATACAGGCCGAAGTTCTCGTTGAAGTATTTGTGATGCCGATCGTGGTGCGTGGCCGAGATGACCTGTCGCCCGATCGGGTGCTCCAGCCATGCGACCGGCCAAACCTCGCGACCCGCATGGTTCATCACCGCCGTGAACGTCATCAACATAAGGAGGCCAAGGGCCACCCCCAGCTGGAGGGGGATGAACAAGGTCAGGGCCGGGAGGAACCAGGCGGTCAGGAGCGCCTCCGCCGGATCGAAGGAAAAGGAGGCGAACGGGCTTGGGTCGCGGGACAGGTGATGCCCCCGGTGCGCCCAGCCGAACACCAGACGGTGGTGCAGTCCCCGGTGCAGCCAGTAGTAAAACGCGTCGTGCGCCAAAAGATAGATGACCGCGCTCACCGGCAGCCACCACCAGCCGTAGGCCGTGGGGTTCGCGTAGAGCCGGGTGTAGCCATGCTGCCAGCCGACCAGGGCGGCCGCGGCCGGCAGGGCGTAGATGGGCGTCGCGATCAGGGAGGCGATCACCTCGTGCCGCACGGTCTCGGGCCGGGGCGGCTGGCGGTTGAGCTGGCGGGAGCGCCGGCGGCGCGCCTTCCCACCCCAGAACAGCCAGTAGGCTATCCCCGCGATCATGAGATAGCGAAGGGCGATGATGACGCTGAGCGCCAGGGTCGTCAGGATGAGGGCGCCGATCACGGGCCCACCCTTGGCGCTCGCCAACGCTGCGTCAAGATCGGCCGCGTCAAGATCAGGCTGGTCGCTGCCGGGCGCCGAGCGCTAAACTAGGGACCATGCTCGCAGGCCTCGCCGAGATCGCCATCTTCCTCGCCGCCTTTGCCGGCATGGAGGGGTTCGCGTGGGTCATGCATCGCTATGTGATGCATGGCGCGCTCTGGTGCTGGCACGAGAGCCATCATGTGAAGCATGACCATATCTTCGAGCTCAACGACCTTTTCGCCGTGGTGTTCGCGGCGCCGGCGATCCTGTGCATCTGGCTCGGCGTGCACGTCTCAATCTGGTTCCTGCCGATCGGGCTCGGCGTCACGGCCTATGGAGCGGCGTACTTCTTCTTTCACGACGGACTGGTGCATCGCCGCTTTCCGGTTCCGGTGGACGGACGTCGAGGGTTCTGGCGCTCGCGGCTGCAGGCGCACAGGCTTCATCACACCGTGGCGACCAAAGACGGCTGCGTCTCATTCGGGTTTCTGTGGGTGCGGCCCGCCAGGGAGCTCAAGGCGAAGCTTTCACTTTTGAAACAACTGTGACCGATTTCGTCACTTTGACGACATTAGGGTTGCGCCTGCCGTCACGATGAGCGCCAATGGCGCCAGGAATGGCTGTCGATTTCACCGCGTCGGCGTTGGTCATTCAACACTCGCTTGAAGCGTCTTCGGGTTTGGGGATCGAACGTTGAGCAGCTCGGCGCTCGCAAGTTCCAGACCTGCCGCCAGTCAGGAGATGCTGGTTCTCTCAAATCAGAGAGAGTTCATAGATCTCAGGCTGGACAGGCTGCTTCCCCGTTCCGGGTTCGACCCGCTGGCCGATCCTGTTCGGGCGGCGTGCTTCAGTGGCGGCAAACGCGCCAGGCCGATCCTGGCCATGCTGTCGGCCGCCCACTTTGGTGGACGCGAACTGGCGGCGCTCGACTTCGGTTGCGCGCTGGAGATGATCCACGCCGCATCGCTGATCCTCGACGACCTGCCCTGCATGGACGACGGGGCGTTACGGCGGGGCAAACCGACCCTGCATCGGCGGTTTGGTGAAGACGCCGCGATGCTGAGCGCCATCGCCCTGCTCAATCAGGCCTATGCCGCGATCATCGCCGACGACGGTCTCGATGCGGAAACCCGCCTGCGCCTGGGCAAGCTGGTGGCCGGCGCCGTCGGATTTGGCGGCCTGGCCTCGGGCCAGATGCGCGACCTGCGCGATCCAGCCTCCGTGCGTGACGAGGCGTCCCTCACCAGTCTCAATCACCAGAAGACCGGCGTCCTGTTCGTTGCGGCGCTCGAGGGCGGCGCCGTCATCGCCGGCGCGGACAGCGCGGCGTGCGCTTCCGCCCGCCTGTTCGCCGACCGCCTGGGCTTTGCGTTCCAGCTTTGGGACGACCTGCAGGATCGCACCTCGACGTCGGAGGCCATGGGCAAGGATGCGCTGCAGGACGAGGGCCGCGTCACCTTCGTCACCCTCTGGGGCGTCGAGCGCACGCGCGCCACGATCAAGACCGTGATCGACGAGGCCATGGCGGCGCTGGGAAATCCCGACTGTCCGATGGCCGCCTACGCGCTCAGCCTCATGCCCTCCGCATAGCGTGGGGGCTGACGGCGCCGTCGTGCTCGAGGTGGTGAAGGCCAGCCGCAGCTATGGCGGCCGCCCGGCCCTGGACCAGGTGAGCCTGCAGGTCGCGGAGGGCGAGGTCTACGCCCTGATCGGTCGCAACGGCGCGGGCAAGTCCACCCTGGCCAAGGCGGCGATCGGCGCGCTCTCGCTGGACACCGGCGCCGTGCGGGTGCTGGGCGGCGATCCGGCCCGCGATCCCGCCGCCCGCCGCGCCATCGGCGTCGCGCCGCAGGAGATCGCCCTCTACGCCCACTTGACGGTGGCCGAGAACCTGAACGCCTTCGCCACCCTCGCCGGCGTGCGCACAAAGCGCGCGGACGCCGTGCGGGAGGCCATGGAGGAGACCGCCTGCACCGAGCGCGCCGATCAGCGGATCGACCAGCTGTCCGGCGGCTGGCGCCGCCGCGCCAACCTCGCCGCCGCCATCGTCCACAAGCCGCACCTGCTGGTGCTGGATGAGCCGACCGAGGGCCTGGACGCCGAGACCCGTGTGATCCTGCGCCGCCTGATCGACCGGCTCCGCGCCCGCGGCACGGCGATCCTGCTGATCAGCCACGACGGGGAAGATGTCGCCGCCCTCGCCGACGAGGTCGGCGTGCTGCACGCCGGCCGCCTGGTGGCCGAAGGGCCGCCCGACGCGCTGATGCAGCGGGCGTTCGGCGCGCGGCAGGAACTGGCGGTGAAGCTCGGGGCCCAAGGCGCGCTGGCCGCGCCGATCCTGGGCGCCTATGGCCTGTCGACATCGGACGACAATGTGAACTGGTCCGGCCTGATAGACGACGCCCCTGCCCGTGCGCTCGAGGTCGATCAGGCGCTGCGAGCCGCCGGGATCGGCGTCCGCGAGCTGGCGGTCAGGCCTGCGGGGATCGATGCGCTGATCGGCTGGGCCTCGGCCTGTGCCGCCGCATGATCTTCGTCATGCTCCGGGTCATGGCGCTGAGCCTCTGGCGCGACAGGGCCGGCCTCGTGCTGGCCTTCGTCCTGCCGCCGGTGGTGTTCATCGTCTTCGCCTCGGTGTTCGGCGCCGGGGCCAGCGGCAAGCTCGACGTGCGGGCGGGGATGGTCGATCGGGCCGCCAGTGCGGAAAGCCGCCGGCTGACCCTCGCGCTGGACCATCAGCTCGGCGGGCGGCTCACCGTCTATCCTGATCGGCCGGCCCTGCTGGACGCCGTCGCCAACGGACGCGTGGATGCCGGTGTCATCCTCACCGGCGACCTTGGCGTCGATCCCGCGCCCGTGACGGTGATCATCCATCCCGGCCGGCGGGCGGCCGGGGAAGTGCTGACCGCGCAGGTCAACGCGGTGGCGGCGCAGGCCCTACCGGATGTGATGATGGAGCGGGAGGTCCGGCGCCTTGGCCCCTTGCTGGCCCTCTCCGAAGCCCAGCTCGGACGCCTGAGCCGAGCGCCGGCGCCCCCTCCGGCCGCGCCGTTCGTGACCCGGCAGGTTCTCAGCGGCGGCGACCCGATCGTGATCTATTACGCGGGCGCGGTCAGCATCCTGTTCCTGATGTTCTCGTCCATGCAGGGCGCCATGAGCCTGATCGATGAGCGGCAGACCGGCATGCGGCTGCGGCTGGGCCTGAGCGTCGGCGGCGTGGCGCCGCTGCTGGGCGGCCGGATGCTGTGGCTGGTGGCGCTGGGGGTGGCGCAGGCGCTGGTCCTGTTCGGGGTGGCGACGGTGGTCTACCGCATTCCGCTTCTGGCCAGTTTCGGGCCCTGGCTGATCACCGCGATCTGCGCGGCGGCGTCGGCGGCGGGCATCGCCCTGGTCCTCGCCGCGGCGTGCCGGACACGGGAGCAGGCGCAGACCATCTCCACCTTCGTGATCCTCATCCTCGCGGCGGTGGGGGGCTCCATGGCGCCCCGCTTCCTGATGCCGGCGGCGCTGCAGACCCTGGGCTGGCTGACGCCCCACGCCTGGGTGATCGAGGCCTATCAGGCCGTGCTGTGGCGCCGGGTCGTCAACGGGCTGGTGCTGGAAGCCTGGCTGGTGCTGAGCGGCTTCGGCGCGGTCGGGTTCATCGCCGCGCTGGCGATCGAGAGCCGCCGCAAACTTTAGAGCGGGTTGGTGTTGGGTGGGAATCGACGAGTGGGCCGTCCTGCGCTGCCGCTACATGACAGTGGAATCCGTCGCGCCATTGAGCGGTGATCCGATCGTCAGCCTGCCCATCATGGCCAGCTGATCGATCCGGCCTCGCCGGAAAGCGCGGTGATCACGCCGCCGCAGTTACACCACGCTGTGGGACACGATCCGTCGACTGAACGCAAGCACCCTGGAGCCCTTTCCGTTTGGACCTGAGCGGGAAGGGCCCAGAGTGAGAAAGCCGCCTATAGCTTGTGGTCCTCGCGCCAAGCTTTCAGGGCCTCCAGCATGGTGGAGACGTGCTTGGAGGCGTCCATCGCCGTGTAGGTGGCGATGACCTTCCCGTCCGGCGCCACCAGGAACGAGGTGCGGTCCGCCACATGGCTCATCTTGAGTCCGCTCGAGCCGCCCGGAATGCGCAGGGTCACGTGGTATTTGGCGATCACTTCGCCCTCAGGGTCGGCGGCCACCGGGAATTTCGACGCGCAGTCCTTGGTGGAGAAATCTTCCAGTGTCTTGATGTCATCGCCCGATACACCGATCACCGTGGCGCCCAGCGCCTTGAAGTTATCGATGTTCTCGGCGAACTCGTGCGCCTCCGCCGAGCAGCCCGTGGTGAAGGCCTTGGGATAGAAATAGACCACTGCCGGGCCCTGATTCAGCGCCGAGGCGAGGTCGTAGGTGAAGTCCTTGCCGCCCAGTGTGGCCGGAAGAGTGAAGTCGGGGGCGACTGCGCCGGTTGCGAGCCCGGCGAACGCAGGGGCGGCGACGGCGGCTGAGAGAGCCAGGCCGATGAGGAGAGCGCGTTTCATAGGAGAGTTCCTGGAGTTGCTAAGGGATTGTCAGGCTTGAATGATTTAGGGCGTTGGACGGCGCCTCCGATGCGGCGGCGGCCATCAATGCCGATGCCGGGCTTCGGAGCGGCATCGCCCGAATTCCCGGGTTCGTCATCAAACTGTCTTGGCTAGGCGACTGAGGCGGCGGGCCAGCGCGCGATGTCCTGGAGCACAAGGTTTTCGGCGATCTTCTCAGAGAGACGCGCCTTGACGGTGTCTCCGATGCTGATCAGGCCGACAACCGCTTCGTCAATGAGAACAGGCAAGTGCCGTGCGCGCCGTTCTGTCATCATCGCCATGGCGTCGCGCACGCTGTCGCTCGGCCCCACGACTGGACGGTCGCGCAACATCAGGTCGGACGCATGCAGGTCGAGCGCCAGCGCACCATGTTCGGCGAGCGCGACGATAATCTCGCGTTCGGAAAGGACGCCCCTGAGCTGGTTACCCGGTGCAAGAACCACGAGGGCTCCGATATGCTCCTTGTGCATGATCTCAACCGCATCCTTGATCAGAACGGTCTCCGCCACCGCGATGACCACCTCGCCTTTGGTTTTGATCAGGTCCTGCACACGCATGGCTGCTCCTTGAAAAGCTACGCGGAAGAGGCGACCGCTCGCCCCCCCCTCTGGATAAGCCCCCCGTGCACCGGGGCGGCGGAAGCCGATGGAGGCTTCTGATAAAAAGGGACCTGTCGCGCTGCCGCTTTATTCCTGGACGCGACCGCCGGTCTGAGAGGCGCCTCATATCGTGATGGACGGGAATAAACTTTGATCCGCCTGCGTCTCTACCGATGAGCGCCGAGAGCGATTGAGCGCCCAGAGCGATCCCGAGTTGACGCGGAGTAGGAAGATGCGGTGGTCCGGCAAGGCTTCAGCAGCGCTAGGCGTTGGCGCAGCGATCATCGCATGCACCACCCTCGTCCATTCGGCCGGGGCTGCAACAGCCGAGGTCGTGGTCATGCAGCGCAATGTGATGTTCTCGCAATCGAACGTCACGCTTCACGTGGGCGACAGCATCCGCTTCACCAATGACGATACCGTGCCGCATAACATCAGCGTCAGAAGCCAGGACGTCGACGACACCGAGGATCTGGGCATCCAGGAACCGCACAAATCGATGGTGTACCGCTTCAAAACCCCGGGGGTCTTCTTCGTCGTCTGCAGCATTCATCCAAAAATGAATCTGCGCGTGGTCGTGCGCTAGAGGCGCTCGGGATGACCATCCGCTCCAAACTATTGGTGCTCACCAGCACCGTTATCCTCTCCATGATTGCGCTGGCGGCTCTCGCCATCTTCGCAACCGGCGAGTTCAGCCACATCGCCAACAATCTCTACGATAACGCCTTCGTCGGCGTGCACTATTCGCACAAAGCCGAAGTCGGCTTTGTGCGGTTCGAGAGCAAACACCGCGCCGATCGCCCCCCGTATCCGGCCGAGGCCGATAGAGATGATATCCAGCGCATCCTCGATGATCTGAGTGTGGCGGTCGATCGGGCGCCGACCGCGCGGGAGAAGGCGCTCGCGCTTCAGGTTCGGGCTCAGGTCGCCGCCCTGACTGAGACGCCAACCGCCGGGCGGGCGCCGCCAACGGATCTCAATAAGATTGATCGATCGCTGTCGAAGCTGGTCCAGGGATTTGCTGACCGGGCGCTGGATTTCCGCACATCGGCCGACGGACTGGTCGAACGC
>Ga0302314_10004320_pt1 | contig 26168 bp, 28 predicted proteins | sample III_Palsa_N2_3_FD_200533 | JGI IMG/M metagenome (GOLD analysis project Ga0302314, IMG submission 200533) | Peat permafrost microbial communities from Stordalen Mire near Abisko, Sweden - III_Palsa_N2_3 | ecosystem: Environmental > Terrestrial > Soil > Palsa > Peat permafrost | place: Sweden...
TCGTAGAGCACGACGTTGAAATGCGCCCGCAGATACTTGACCGTCTGGTTGAACGAGGTGGTGGTGGCCAGCGCCCCATTCACCAGGATGACGGTCTCGAAGGAGGGATCGATCCGGTAGTGTTCAACGTATACCTTGAACCCACCCGGGACGCTCACTAACAGTGCTTCCGGTTCCATATAACTTCCCCTGTGCCATGACAGTGTTTAAAAACGGTTCAAAGTCCGTTCGCCGCTTCCAAACGCGCTTTTGGTTTTTTTAGTTTTTTACAGAATGCGAATAACCTGCGCGTACCCGCGGTTACTGCACTCTCCTCGACTCGCACTGTCACAACCACGCACCAAACTTGTGTCGCGGGCGCAGACCAGGCCGCCTGGGGAAACCGCTCCAGCCAATGGAGAATTTCCGCCGATTGCCCTACGTCTTGCACACCGCGTGCCAACATTTGAATCGCTCTTCAACTAGCCGCTCTCGACCACACAAAAGTCGGGGCGATCCAGTCGGGCAGGAGGAAAATCCATTCCGCCGCCCTGTCCTCGCTACTCTGCCAGCCTACCAATACAGCCAGCTTACGCAACGATTGTTTACACATTCTTAAAATAACATGACGTCCAATTCGGCTTGTGACATCCGTCACCGATCCTCGCGCAAACGCGGTGGATTGACACAGATCGGAGCGGAAATCTGGCGTCGCCCGGGCAGTCATTCCATGTGCCCCGGCTTGCTGCTGAGCAGCGACGATTATTTTACCCACGACCGGGCGGAGCGGCCAGAGCTTTACAGAAAATTATTTTGCCGTAAGGCAAATTTCACACGCATGCCATGCCATTTGCGGGCTATACGCACTGGCATACGCAGCGTCCGCGCACTAACATCCTGCCGGCGCGGGCATTCCGGCATAGAATGCCGCCGCCTGGAGCAGGCTTGGCACGGCGACTGCGAAGCTTATTCAGTACTGCCGCCCCGTCGCGCCATATCACAAGGCCTGTGCCCGCATCACGCAAAATCGCCATGACCCCGTCCCGCCCTGTTTTGTCCCGGCAGCACCTGCGGCTCCAGCCCCTGGCGGCAACGCTGCTGCTGGGCCTGTCGGGTTGCGCCAATTACCTGGGCCTCCATTCGATCGAGCCGCTGAAGCCGCCGGCGGCCTACCAGACGCACTCCAGCCTGGCCGGCGCCGGCGGCGCCTGGCCGGACGCCGGCTGGGTCAAACAGTTCGGCGATGCCCAGCTGGCGGCGCTGACCGCCGAGGCGCTGGCGCACAACCCGGATATCCAGAGCGCCTACATGCGCATCGCCGCGGCGCGGGCCCAGGCGGAGGGCGCGCATGGCGCCGCCCTGCCCAGCGCCTACCTGTCGGCCAGCGCCGACCGCAGCTACATCTATCAGGACATCGGGCTGCAAACCCCGGCCGGCCCGACCCAGCCAAGCAGCACCTGGTCGAACTCCGGCGATGCCCTGCTCGGCCTCACCTACGAACTCGACCTGTGGGGCAAGAACAGCGCGACGCTGGCGCGCGCCATCTCGCAGGGCAAGGCCGCCGAAGCGCAGGCACAGCAGGCGCGGTTGTCGCTCACCGCGGCACTGGCCAGCGCCTACAACCAGCTGGCGCAGCAATACGCCACGCGCGACGTAATCGAACAGCTGGCGCAGCAGCGCGAAGGCCTGAGCCGTCTCTCCGACACCCGCTTCAGAGCCGGGCTGGACAGCGAGCTGGAGCAAAGCCAGGCCGCACAGAGCGCCGCCGAAACGCGCACCCAGCTGGCCCAGCAGGATGAGCAGATCCTGCTGACGCGCTATCAGCTCGGCGCCCTGCTCGGCGAAGGGCCAGACCGCGGCCTGAGCATCGCACGGCCGCAGCTGGCCAGGCTGCCGACGCCGAAGCTGCCGGACAACATCCCGCTCGACCTGCTCGGCCGCCGCCCGGACATCGTCGCCGCGCGCTGGCAGGTGGAAGCCGCCAACCAGCAGACGCGGGTGGCCAAGGCGCGCTTCTATCCGGACGTGAACCTGTCGGCCTTCGCCGGCTACTTCTCCTTCGGCCTCAGCGACCTGGGTAATTCCTACGCCAAGGGTTTCGGCGCCGGGCCGGCGGTTTCATTGCCGATCTTCGAAGGCGGCCAGCTGCGCGCCAATCTCAAGGGCGAATATGCCCAATACGATGCCGCCGTTGCCAGCTACAACCAGACGCTGAACAGCGCCCTTACCGACGTCGCCAACCAGATCGCCTCGGTGCGCGCGGCGGAATTGCAGTTGGAGTCGCAGACCCAGGCGCTGCAACAGAGCGAGCGCGGCTACGCCCTGGTTCAGCAGCGCTACTGGGCCGGCCTGGCTTCCGAATCGACCGAACTCAATGCCGAGGCCGGCATGCTGGGGACCCGGCAGCACAGCATCGACCTGGAAGCGCGCCGCCGCAGCCTGCAGATCGCGCTGATCAAGTCGCTGGGCGGCGGCTTCGATGCGCGGACCTCCGGCCTGGTGCTGGGCGAAGCGCCGGATGCCGATACGCATGGGCACTACGGCCCCCACAAGAAATAATGCAGTGCCGATCAGGAAATGACCGATGAGTGAATCCGCAGCGCCCGCGCAGAATGGCTTCGAGGATGGCAGGCGCCGACGCGCGATGCTGGCGTTCGGCGCGCTGATCATCGTCGCCGGCCTGCTCTACGGGCTGTACTGGCTATTGCACGCCCGCTTCTACGAAGAGACCGATAACGCCTACGTCAACGGCAACGTGGTGCAGATCACGCCGCAGCTCGGCGGCATGGTGGTCGGGGTCAACGCCGACGATACGCAGTCGGTGAAAGCCGGTGAGGCGCTGGTGCAGATCGATCCCACGGATGCGCAGGTGGCGCTGGCCCAGGCCGACGCCGACCTGGCGCAGACGGTGCGGCAGGTGCGCACGCTCTACGGCAACAACGATCAGTACAGCGCCACCGTGGGCGCGCGCGAAACCGAGCTGGCTCGGGCGCAGGAAGATTTCAGGCGGCGCCAGGCCGCGGGCGGCGCCGTGTCACGCGAGGAACTCGATCACGCCCGCGACGCGGTCAAGGCCGCCGACGCCAACCTGATCGTCGCCAGGACGCAGCTCAGCTCCAACCAGGCCCTCAGCGGCCAGGGCGCCGTGGCCGATCACCCCAACGTGCTGCAGGCGGCGGCCCGCGTGCGCAACGCCTACCTCAACTATGTCCGCACCACGGTGCCCTCGCCGGTCGACGGCTATGTGGCGCAGCGCGCGGTGCAGGTCGGCCAGCGCGTCGCGCCCGGCAGCGTGCTGATGTCGGTGGTGCCGCTCAACCAGGTCTGGGTCGATGCCAATTTCACCGAGGTGCGGCTGGAGCGCGTGCGTGTCGGCCAGCCGGTGACGCTGACCGCGGACCTCTACGGTGGCGACGTGCGCTATCACGGCAAGGTCGCCGGCTTCTCCCCCGGCACCGGCGGCGCCTTCGCCCTGCTGCCGGCGCAGAACGCCACCGGCAACTGGATCAAGGTGGTGCAGCGCCTGCCGGTGCGCATCAGCCTCGACCCGCAGGAGCTGATCGATCATCCGCTGCGCATCGGCCTGTCGATGCAGGCCACCATCGACGTGCACGACCAGAGCGGCAAGGACATCGCCACCTCGCCGGCCGTGCCCGCGCATCAGACCGACGTCTATGCGCAGAAAGCGCGCGAAGCGGATCAACGGGTGGCGAAGATCATCCAAGAGAATCTGGACCAGGCGGCGGCACCGGCGGCGGCAAAACCGTAGTCAGGGCTTTACGGTTTCAGCCCGGCCGGAATCTGGATTCAAAACACTGGACCCCGGCTTTCGCCGGGGTGACGATTTAATCAGGTGTGCCTAGGGCTTCCAGTCGATTTCCTGGGTGAACAGGATGGTGTCGTGCGCCTGCCGGACCCGGTTCGGCAGAATCGGAAATTCGGCCTTGATCTGCGCCATGCCCAGCGCCGCGAGCGAGGCGCCATCGAGCAGCGGTGAACCGGAACTGCGGCTGATCGAAACGCCGATCAGGTGTGAATCCTGATCCAGCGCCACGCACAGCAGGGTCGAGCCCGACTCCTTCGCCTCGAATGCCTGCGGCGGATAGGACAGCTCCCGCCTCACCGCATCCGAGAACTGCGCCGGGAAGCCATTCCACTCCTCGGTGGTGATGTCCTTGGCGGCAAGATCCCCTTCCTTGGTCCCGGTCTCCTTGCACGGCCGGTCCTCGGGCGCCTGCAGATACACCACGTCGCTGCGCACCTTCGGACTGAAGTTGACCGGAAAGCTGATCCACACGTACTTCTGCCCCGGCGCGAGATCCTGCGGCAGCGCAGCCTTCTCTTTCTCGCTCTGCAGAACGCCGAGCGCAACCAGCGCCGCACCGTCCAGCAGCGGGAAGCCGCTGCCGGCGGCGATACGGCCGTCCCGCACCACGCCGTTGCGATCCAGCTTGGCGCAGAGCTGCACCACGCCGGTCTGGCCGGCATTCAAGGCCTCGTCGGGATAGGAGACGCGCTGCGAGAAACGGCCCAGGAAGGAGCGCCCGTAATCGCTGTCCCTGGCCTGCACCATCTGCTCCGCCGCCGGACAGCTGGTGCCATCGGGCGCAGCGGCACCAGGACTGCTGCGCCCGCCGAACAGGGAGCACCCCGCCAGCAGGCACAGCGACAAGCCACCCAGCAGCACCAATCCGTTTGCAGCAAATTTCTTCAGCATTGTTGTCTCATACCCGGCAATTCCGAATCGATCACCAAGCGCAGCCATCGGGTGCGCTGTCGCAGCATAGACCAAGGCCGCCTCAAATTGGGCGGGCGGCCCTGGGCTTAACAATCCGCAGCGGGCCGGCCAGGACGCGGCACAGCCCGCCTCCCGCACCCCTGCCCTACCTGGCGAGACCCATCGCATTCAGCACGAAGGCATAGATATCCGCATACTCCTCGATCAGCTTGCCGGTGGGCTTGCCGGAGCCATGCCCGGTGCGCAGGTCGATGCGGATCAGGATGGGATTGCCCGCAGGATCGGCATGCTGCATCGCCGCGGCGAACTTGAAGCTGTGCGCCGGGTAGACCCGGTCATCATGGTCGCCGGTGAGAATCAGCATCGGCGGATAGCTCACCCCGGCCTTGACGTTGTGATACGGCGAGTAGGCCAGCAACGCCTTGAACTCGTCCTCGTTTTCCACCGAGCCGTAGTCGGACTCCCAGCCCTTGCCCACGGTGAAGTCGCGGAAGCGCAGCATGTCCATCACGCCTACCTGCGGCACCACCGCGGCGAACAGGTCGGGCCGCTGCTCCGTCACCGCGCCGATCAGCAGGCCGCCGTTTGAGCGCCCGTACACCGCCAGCCGCTTGCTGCTGGTCCAGTTCTGTGCGATGAGATATTCGGCGCCGCCGATGAAGTCGTCGAACACGTTCTGCTTGTGCGTCTTCATCCCGGCCTCGTGCCAGGCGCGGCCGTACTCGCCGCCGCCGCGCATATTGGCCACCGCGTAGACGCCACCCATCTGGATCCAGGTGGCGATGGCCGGCGAGAAGGCCGGCTGCACCGAGATATCGAAACCGCCGTAGCCGTAGAGGATGGTCGGGTTGCTGCCGTCCAGCTTCACGCCCTTGCGCGCAGTGATGATCATCGGCACCTGGGTGCCGTCCTTGCTGGCATAGAACACCTGCCGGCTCTCGAACTCCGACGGCTTGAAGCCGGCCAGCTTCGGTGCGCGCCACAGCGCCGAGCGGCCGCTGCGCAAGTCCAGACGATACACCGAGGCCGGCGTGGTGTAGCTGCCGTAGCTGTAATAGGTGTCGCGATCCCCGATCTTGCCGTCGAAGCCGCTGGCCGTGCCCAGGCCCGGCAGCTTCACTTCGCCGAGCAGCTTGCCGTCCGGCGTATAGCGGCGCACCGCGCTATGCGCGTCCTGCAGGTATTGCGCGACGATCTGGCCGCCGACCAGGCTGCCGCGGTCGAGCGTGTCCTTGCCCTCGGCGATGACCGTGCGCCATTTCTCGGGGGCCGGATCCTTGAGGTCGATGGCGATGATCCGGTAGCGCGGCGCATTGTCGTCGGTCAGCACATACAGCACCGTGCCGATATTGCCGATCACCGAATACTGCGCCGCCGGTTTGGGGATGACCTCGCTGATCTTGCCGTCCGCAGCGGACAGGTCCTGCACCAGCAGGGTGTTCTGCACCTGGTCGCCGTAATTGGCGGTAATGATCAGGTAATGCCCGTCGTCGGTGACCTCGCCGCCGACAAACCAGTCCGGATCGTCGCTGCGCGTATAGACCAGGGTGTCGGCCGCTTGCGGCGTGCCGAGCTTGTGGAAGTACAGCTTCTCGTACTGGTTCGCCGCCTTCAGCAGTTCGCCTTCCTTGGGCGCATCGTAGATGGTGTAGTAGAAGCCCGAGCCGTCCTTGCGCCAGCTGCCGCCGCCGGCCTTGGACCAGTGCAGCTCGTCCGGCAGATCCTGCCCGGTGGCGATGTCCTTGACCCGCCACACCTGCCAGTCCGAGCCGGCTTCCGACAGCGCATAGGCGAAGTAGCGGCCGTCATCCGAAACCGCGCTCTCGCGCAGCGAGACGGTGCCGTCCTTGGACAGGGTATTGGGATCGAGCAGCACCTTGCCCTTCGCTTTGGGATTGTCGGTGGCGTACAGCACGGACTGGCTTTGCAGGCCGTCGTTGTGCGAGTAGATCCACCACTTGCCGTGCTTCTCCGGCGCGCTCCAGCGCTCGAAATCCCAGATCTTGCGCATCCGCTCGGCGATCTTGTCGCGCCCCGGAATCGCCGCCAGGTAGTCGCTGCTCAGCTTGGCCTCAGCCTCCACCCAGGTGCGCGTCTGCGCCGAGTCGATATCCTCCATCCAGCGATACGGATCGGGCACCTTGACGCCGTGATAATCGTCCGCCACATCGCCGCGCGCCGCCGCCGGATAACTCAGCCCGGCCGGCGCGGCTGTCGCCGCAGCCGCTGCCAACAGAAACGACACTGCCACCACGAAACTCCTCATGGAAATCTCTCCGAAAACTGATGCTCCAAGCATAGCCTTTCGCAGCTCTTCGCCGCACCCCGAATCCCTGTTCCGGGGAAAGGGATAAACCAGACAAGAGCCTCGATTGTTCGGCTTTTGCCAACGGCACATCCCGCCACAGGCACGGCTCAGCCCGGCGTTTGCGGATGCCGCCACAAAGCCGCAGCCACTGTCTGGATTCAGGTCTAGCTTGAACCATGGGCGGCTCGTGGGGAGCCGTCCGCAAGACCAAGGGGGCGACATGGACAAATCGATCCGGCTGGGACGCATGCTGTTCGCCATCGGCATGACAGCCTTGGGCATACAGGCGCTAATCCGCTCCGCGCTGGTGCCCGCGCTCGAACCGGTGCCGGCCTGGCTGCCGCAACAATGGCTGCTGGCCTGGCTCAGCGGACTGCTCCTGATCGGCGCGGGCGCGACCGTGATGCTCGGCTGGAAAGCGCGCCAGGCGGCCACCATCCTGGGCTGCCTGTTGCTGTTGTGGGTCTTGCTGCTGCATCTGCCCAAGCTGGCGATGGACCTGCACAGCGGCAATGAATGGACCGGGGCCTTCGAATGCCTGGCCCTCAGTGGCGGCGCCTGGGTTCTCGCGGGCGTGCTGGAGACGGAACAACCGGTGCGCCGGAACTGGGACCGCACCATCGACCGGGCGGCGCGGCTCGGCCGCTTTTGCTTCGGTGCGTCCCTGCCGGTGTTCGGCATCCTGCATTTCATCTACATCGACTACGTTGCCAGCGTCATCCCGGGCTGGATACCGGGGCACGTCTTCTGGGGTTACTTCACCGGCGCGGCGCACATCGCTGCCGGGCTGGCCATCGTCAGCGGCATCCAAGCGCGCCTGGCGGCGACCCTGCTGGGCGTCATGTTCGGCAGCTGGGTGCTGATCCTGCACATCCCGCGGGTGGCGCTGCGGCTGCACGATCCCAACGAGTGGTGCAGCATGCTGATCGCTACCGCGCTGTGCGGCGGTGCCTGGCTGATCGCTGGAAGCCTGCCTTTGCGCAAGGTGGTTGAAACCCACACCTCGGGGACTCAGCACACGGCGGCATGAGCTTGCCCGTCAAGCCTTGGCGATGGCCTGAATGATGGTGTCCATCACCGCCACCGGCAGGGACAGGGCGATATCCCAGTTCTCGTCATCCTCGCCGATGAGCAGGGCCACCACGCCGTCTTCAGTGGACCAGAACACCGGGGCGCCGGCGGACTCGCCGATCTGCATCGAGCCTTCTTCCCAGGTGCTGCTGCTGACCAATTTCAGCTCCTCGACTTCTTCGACCGGGATCTGGATGTTCACCTCGAACACCTCGGACTGGAGCTTGACCCGGTAGGACGAGGTCTTCGGCTTGCGGTCCGCTTCCACCAATACGGCTATATCCATCAGTCTCTCCTTGCCGGTTATTACTGCATGCGCTTGAGCCTGAGCGCATCAGGCCCTACCAAAGCCTCAACTCCTTCGTTACGAGCATCACCACCACGGCAGCTGCGAGGAACAGCCATCCCAGCGTTTTGCGGGTGGGCAGAGTGTACTGGCAGTCGGAGCAGATAAAGCGCGGCGGCTTGTCGCCGGCCGCCACTCCCAGCCTTGCCGCGATCCCGCCGACGACTCCCGCAGAGCTGATCAATGAGCCCTCTTCGGGCCGATGCCAGCGGGCGCAGCGCATGCATAGCCGGTGCTGCTGCGGATCGGGTGTTCCCTCAACCGGCATCGACTCCCCTTGCCTCATTCAGGATTTCTTTTCGGAGCGCCGCCGAGCAAATCCCCTGAAAACCATGGGGATGCCGGCGCCGCCGCATCATTTTACGACGCGGCAGGCGCTTCCGAGGCTTGCACGGTGGAATCGCTCAGAACTTGCCGGCCGGGAACGACGCAGCGGTGGACTGGTAAAACAGGAGGCGCGCCTTGCGCGCGCCCGCTTTGCATCTGTTTAACGGTAATACGGACGGTAATGCACGGCGCCGTAGTATCGCGGGCCGGCGTAATAACGCGGACCATAGTAGCCACCGTAGACCACCCTCGGCCCGTAGTAGACCGGCGCGGGGGCATAGGCCGCCGGGGCCGGCGCGTAGTACGGCTGGGCATAGGGCTGCGCGTACGCCTGGGGTTGCGCGTACTGCTGGGGCTGTGCGTACTGTTGCTGGGGCTGCGCGTATTGCTGGGGTTGCGCGTATTGCTGGGGTTGCGCGTATTGCTGGGGTTGCGCATACGCCTGGGGCTGCGCGTACTGCTGCGGCTGGGCATACGGCTGCGAGTAGTAAGCGGAGGGCGCGTAGTTCGGCGCCTGCGGCTGATCGTAATAGGGCGGCGCGATGGCCGAAACCGTGGCGGCAGTGGCGGCGGTCGCAACCGTGGCGACGGCGGCTACCGCCGCAAACGGCAGCAGCAGCAGGCCCAGGGGCCCGCCATGGCCGCCGTGGCCGCCGTGGCCGTAGCCATGACCAAAGCCGTGGGCATCAGCCGCTATCGGGACCAGGGCGGCGGCCGCCAGAACGGTGCAAACCAGTAGCTTTTTCATGGCCTTTTACCTCTGTTGTAGGCACGCGAAAAGCCTAACAAACAGCGCTGTACGCATTCTGAACGAAACAGCGCTTTGGCCCCGAGAATACAGGCCTTTACTCTTCTTAATGTTTGGCCCAAACGGGCGGATTGATCCTCTACAGGACGGGCAAACGCAGGGTGTTTGCCCGCCCTGTCGGCTCAGGCGGCCGCCGGCAGCTTGTCGAGAAAGCCGTAAACCTGGCGCAGACGGCCGTTTTCGGCCACCGCCACGTCGAAGCCGATGACCAGCGGCTCTGTTGCGCCGGGTGCGCCCAGATGCCAGGTGAAGCGCGCCGTATCGTGGTGGGCGTCGACCTTGCCGGCCAAACTGAACACCAGTCCTTTGAACTGCTGCTGCGCGCCGGCGATGAACTGCTCGATGGCGTCCCAGCCCTGCACGGCGGCCAGTGGATCGGTGTAGCCGGCATTCTCGGCGTAGAGTTCGCGGATGGCGGCGCGGCGGCTGGCGGCGGCGGTCTGGTTCCAGCTATCGATGTAGCGATGGACGATGCTTTCGATGTCGCTCATGGCAAGACTCCTGTCTGTTTGAATGGCGATGTGGCCCGGGCCGGATCGGCGATGCGGCACCTGGGAAGAATCATCGGCCGCGGCCGGGCCCCGGTCGATTACGTCGGGGGTAAAGGAAACGACGCCGATTCGATGGGGAGGGCTTGACCTGGAGTGCGCTCTAGCTTGTTTAATGGGCGCCTGCGGGGAATGCAGGCGCCCTGCCCGATCATGTGATGAAAGTGGGAGCCCGTCATGTCCAGCAACTTCCGCATCGGCGAACTCGCCAGCCGCACCGGGCGCAGCGTGCATGCCATCCGCTGGTACGAGGCGCAGGGCCTGATACCCGGCGTGATGCGCGATGGCGGCGGCCGGAGGGTCTACGGCGAACTGCATCAGAGCTGGCTTGAGCTGATGGACCGGCTGCGGCGCACCGGCATGTCCATCGCCGAGATGCGCGAGTACACCAGCCTGGTCAGGCAGGGCCGCGCCACGCTGAAGCAAAGAAAGGAACTGCTGGCCGCGCACCGCGCGCGCGTCGAGGAGACGATCGCGGAATGGACCCTGGCGCTGAAGCTGCTCGACCGCAAGATCGATTTCTACGATGCATGGCTCAGCACCGGGCAGCGGCCGCAGATCAACCCCGGCTCGCACGCCACTGCCCTGCCCAGGCACAAGCCCAAAAAAGCCGCGCGCCGATCCGCCGCGCGTTAGGCCACGGAATCAGGCAACAGGAGACCAGCATCATGAACGCATCCGAAAACAAGCAGCTTCTGCAAACCATTTATGCGGAGTTGTCGCAGGGCAATTCCGCGCCCCTGGTCGAGAGCATGGCCGAGGATGTGCGCTGGACCATTACCGGCAATACCGCATGGTCCGGCACTTATCAGGGCAAGCAAGCGGTGCTCGGCGAGCTGCTGGGGCCTTTGCGCGCGCGGTTTGCCGGCCGCTACCGGGCGACCGCGCAGCGCTTCATCGCCGAGGGCGATCAGGTCGTGGTCGAAGTCCAGGGCCAGGTCACCACCAAGACGGGACTGCCCTACAACAACCGCTACTGCTTCATCTACCGTCTGGTCGACGGCAAGGTGCTGGAACTGACCGAGTACCTCGACACGGAGCTGGTCACCGCGGCACTTGGCATGCGCGATCAGGCCCCGGCTTGACCAGGCCTCTCAGGCCAGGGCCGGATCGGCTCTGAGCCGGCTCACCATCAGATCGACAAAGGTGCGGATGCGCGCGGAGGTCTGGCGCCCTTCACGATAGACCACGTGAATCGGCAGCGGCTCGGGCTCGTAACGCGACAACACGATCTCGAGCTTGCCGGATGCGACCAGGGGCGCCACCTGGTAGGACAGCAGCCGCGTCAGGCCGAAGCTGCGCGTCGCGGCTTCGATGGCGGCATCGTTGGTGGTGACGCTGAGGCGCGGCTGCACCTTGATGCCGAGCGCCTTGCGCCCTTCGGCGAAACGCCACTCGCCGGTGCTGCTGACGCTGCTGGCGGCGATCAGGGTATGGCGCTTCAGATCCTCGGGCCGCTTCGGTGTGCCGTGCTTCTTCAGATAGGCCGGTGCGGCGCAAACCACGCGGCGCACTTTTCCCGCGAGGGCTGCGTTGATGCTGGAATCCGGCAACTCACCGATGCGAATGCCGGCATCGACGCCCTCCTCCACCAGGTTCACCACCCGATCCAGCAGCAGCGCGTTGACCCTGGTATCGGGATAGCGATTCAGAAAATCCACCACACCGGGAATCACATAAAGACGCCCGAACAATACCGGAGCCGTCACCACCAGGCCGCCGCGCACGGCGCGATACGAGCCGCCGATGGCCTCGTCGACCGCTTCCAGTTCCTCGAGAATGCGCCGCGCATCCGCCAGGTACTGCGCGCCGAGATCGGTAACACGGACGAAGCGCGTGGTGCGGGTCAGCAGCTTCGCCCGCAAACGCTCCTCCAGATCGGCGACGGCGCGGGTCACCGCCGGCGGCGATAGCGCCAGGCGCCGCGACGCCGCCGCGAAGCTGCGCTCCTCCGCCACCGCGACAAACACCTTCATGACGTGGAAGCGGTCCATCACATTATTCCTCTACATGGAATATTGACTTACTTATTTTGAATATTCTTATTAATCACGGAATTGCGCAAGCTGTTGCACAAGCGCTGCCAAGCAAGGGCGCGAGTCTCACCACCTACAAGCAGCCCAAGGAGCAAATGCCATGAACCGTTTGACCATCCCCACTCTCGAACAAAGCCCCGCCGCCTCGCGTCCCCTGCTGGACGCAGTGAACAAGCAACTCGGCGTGGTGCCCAACTTGTTCCGCCTGATCGGCACCAGCCCCGCGGCCCTGGAGGGCTATCTCGGCCTGAGCAAGGCGCTGGGCAAGGGCAGCATCGGCGCCGCCACCGGCGAGCGCATTGCCCTGGCCATCGCCGAGGTGAACCAGTGCGGCTACTGCCTCTCGGCGCACACCTACCTGGGCAAGAACCTGGTCAAGCTCGACGACGCTGAAATCGCCGCCAATCGCGCCGGCGGCTCCGCCAATGCCAAGGCCGACGCGGCGCTGCGCTTTGCCGTACAGGTGGCGCGTGCGCGCGGCCATGTTGCGGACAGCGAAGTACAGGCGGTCAAGGCCGCCGGCTTCAGCGAGGCCGAAATCATCGAGATCGTGCTGCATGTAGCGCTCAACACCTGGACCAATTACATCAACGAGGTGGCGCGCACCACCATCGACTTTCCGGTGGCGCAGCCGTTGCAGAGCGCATAATCCGGCGGACCGCTCTCGCCGCCGCAACGTCGGCGAGAGCGGCTCCCGCGGCATTCAGGCCTTGCGAGGAATCATCATGTCGGAGTCAGCACATTATTCGAGCGACGTCGCCTTCAGCCCTGCGGTGAAGGCCGTGCAAACCAGGCTGGGCTCCCGGGGCGCTTATGCGCAGCAGGAGGAGGACGGCAGCTGGGCCACCACGGTTACTCCGGAGCTGGCGCAGTTCATCCAGGCACAGACCAGTGTGTTTCTGGCCACCGCCAGCGCCGATGGCCAGCCCTACATCCAGCACCGCGGCGGGCCGCCCGGCTTCCTGCGCGTGCTCGATGAACATACCCTGGCATTCGCCGACTTTCGCGGCAACCGGCAATACATCAGCGTCGGCAACCTGTCGCAGAATCCGAAGGCGCAGCTGTTCCTGATGGACTACGCGCACCGGCGTCGCGTCAAGATCTGGGGCGAGGCGCGGGTGGTCGAGGATCAGCCCGAACTGCTGGCCTCTCTCACAACCGATGGCTACAAGGCCAGGGTGGAGCGCGCCATCGTGTTCCGCATCAGCGCATGGGACAGGAACTGTCCGCAACACATTCCGCAGCTGATCAATGCCGTAGAGGTGCAAGCCTTGCTGCAAGCCCGCGATGCACGCATCGCGGAGCTTGAGGCTCAACTCAGGATTGCGAAGGGTGGCGCAGCCGGATCGACAACCTGAGGCCGGCTGCACCAGCCCCGCATTCAGCCCGCCTTGTTTCCCCTTTGCAGCGGATTGATCGCCTGCAAGGGACATTTGTAGTTGGTCGAGATCTGCCGAATGATCAGGTCGTCAGTGGGCGCAAGATCACCGCTGGTCGATGAAAAGCCGATGGTCACGGCGGCGCTCAGGCCATCGCAATTCGAGGCCAGGGTAATCAGATAGTCGGTCGGCGTGCCGGTTTCGATGATCACATGCTGGCCATCGAGAATATGCCAGCCGTCCACCGAGTAGTTAAGCACCAGCTCTACCGGCGGCTGCATCTGGTAGCCCATCCGCACAATCCGTTGCGGCCAGGGCCTGAGCTCGGAACCCGAGCAGCCTGCGACGGCGAGCAGCGCGCACAGGCACAGTCCCAAGGGGTAGGGAATCGATCGCATACTGTTTGCATCTCCGGAGGGGCCGATATTCTACGACAACGGTTCCGGCCGATATTCACCTGCTGGCCCGCAGCCGCCCGACCAGCGGGCCGAGACAGCGGATCTCAGAATGTGGCCGCGCGCAGCACGTGGCCGCCCTTGTCGGGCGCGGCGCCGGCGCGCTCCGGGAAGTAGCGCGCGGCGATCTGCGCCGGCCCGAGATCCTCGATCCGGGAAAATCCGACGGCCCTGAGCCTGGCGCCAAGCAGGTCCGTGTCGAAATGGCTGACCCAGGCTTCGCCGAGGCCGGCGACGCGCGCGGCGCGCCATTCATGCATCGCTCGCGCCTGCGGCGTCAGCGAGGCCGGTGGATTGGCGTAGTCGAACACCACTTGCGCGCCACCGCGCAGGCCGGCGATATAGCCCAGGGTGGCGAAGATGGCCGGCTCCGTCAGGTAGGGCACCACGCCCAGCCAGGTAAAAAAAGACCGCTGCAGCGGGTCGAAGCCAGCGGCGAGCAAACCGTCGCGCAAGGTCTCGCGCTCGAAATCCACCGGCGCGAAAATCAGCCCGGGCGGCAGCGCAATGGCCGCATCGGCCAGCCGTCCCCGCTTCCAGGCCTGTGTCGCCGGATGGTCCACTTCGAAGATGCGCAGACGCTCGCCCAGGGTGCTGCGATAGGCATAGGTGTCGAGTCCGGCGCCGAGTACCACCAGCTGGCTCACACCCTGCGCCACGGCCATTGCCAGGGCATCCTCGGCGAAGCGCGTCCTGGCGGCGATGAACAGGCGCATGGCTTGCCGGTGCGGCGCGTCTTCGGCTTCATGCGCCAGTGCCGCGGCATCCTCACCCAGGATGCGCAGGGCCAGGGGATCGGCGAAGATCCGGCCCTGCTCCAGAACCTGATGAGCGGCCCGATGCGCGGCCGCGGCCCGGGCAGTGCGGCTTGGTTGTCCTGACTGCATCATGGCATCTTAGAAAGACAGGCCCGGACTGTCTAGCCGCAGGCCAATGGAGAGGAGGCGGCAAACAACAATGACGCAGGCAAATATCAACGGCGCCGAGATCGAATTCTGGTTCGAATTCGGCAGCAATTACAGCTATCTGAGTGCGATGCGCATCGAGGATTCCGCTGCCCGTCGCGGTGTCGGCGTGAAATGGAAGCCGTTTCTGCTCGGTCCCATTTTCAAATCCTTCGGCTGGGACAACTCGCCTTTCGTGCTGCAAAAGGAAAAGGGCGCCTACGTCTGGCGGGACATGGAGCGGCAATGCCACAAGTACGGCCTGCCCTGGACCCGGCCCGGCACTTTCCCGCGGCTGGCCGTGCTGCCGATGCGGGTGGCCCTGCTGGGCGCGGAGCAACCCTGGATGGCGGATTTCTGCCGCATGATCATGATGCTCAATTTCGCCGAGGATCAGGACATCAATGCGCCGCAACAGGTTGCCGCGGTGCTTACCGAGCTTGGCCTGCCCGCCGCACAGATCATCGAGCAGGCCCAGACCGAGCGGAACAAGCTGCTGCTGCGCAAGCAGACCGAGACTGCCCGCGCCCGCGGCATCTTCGGCGCGCCGACCTTCTTTGTCGGCGAGGAGATGTTCTGGGGCAACGACCGGCTCGACGACGCACTGGCCTTCGCCGCCCGGCAAGTGGCGGCGTAAGCGAAAAAACGCGGGCCGCGCGATGCACGATGGCAACAGGCGGCTGTGGCAGAATGCGGGCCGTCAGCTTTGATCGTTGCTTTCATGTGGACTCAATCTACGGGGAGGAATTCATTGATGATCAGGAACAGGCTTGCAGTGGCTCTGGCCGCCTTGATAACGGCGACGTCCGGGCTGGCCCGGGCGGGCGATCCGGCGGTGCCGACGCAGATCGTCGATACGATGAATAAGATTTATGGGGTGCATCCCGGCTTCCGCGCCAACCACGCCAAGGGCGTGGTGGCGGAAGGCAGCTTCAAGGCCGCGCCCGGTGCCGCCAAGCTGAGCCGCGCGGCGCTGTTCGACGGCAGCACCATCCCGGTGACGGTGCGGTTCTCCGATTCGGGCGGCCTGCCCGATGTGCCGGACGGATCGAAAAACGCCAATCCCCACGGCATATCGATCAAGTTCCACCTGCCGGGCGGCGGCGAGACCAACATGGTGATCAACTCTCTCAAGTTCTTTCCGGTGGCGAACGGCGAGGATTTCCGCGATCTGCTGATGGCTATTGCCGACAGCCCGGCCGATGCGCCGAAGCCGACCAAGCTGGAGCAGTTCATAGCCGGCCATCCGAGCGTACCGAAAGCCCTGGGCACGGTATCCACGCCGGACAGCTTCGCCGACGAGGTGTACTACGGCATCGACGCCTTCATCTTCGTCAACAAGGCCGGCGACAGGCAGGCGGTGCGCTACATCATGCAGCCGGTCAAGGTAGTGCACCTGCCGCCGCCGGCGGCGGAAAAGAAGGCGCCCGATTTCCTGGTCGACGACCTGCCCAAGCGTCTTGCCAAAAAGCCGGTGGTGTTCCATCTCAAGGCGCAGCTCGCCGCCCCCGGCGACAACACAAAGGATCCATCGCAGCCCTGGCCGGATGATCGCAAGGTGGTGGAACTGGGCACGCTGACCATCGACAAGGCAGTGCCCGACAGCCTGGCGGCGCAGAAGAAGCTGCTGTTCCTGCCGGGCCAGCTGATCGACGGCATCGAGCTGTCCGACGACCCGCTGGTCGGCACCCGCGACGGCGCCTATGCGGTGTCGTTCTCGCGGCGCCAATAAGTCTTCATGCTGGTGAAGCCCCCGTCACGGCGGGGGCTTCACTTTGCCCGGCGCCGGATGGAGCAGGGCAGCGCAGAGCTACTTCGCGGGCACATGGCTGGTGGTGACGCCGGCGACGATGCGGCCGCCAGGCTCACGATGGAGCGGCCTGCGCTAAGCTGTTTATGCCATGTTCCCCCACTTCGCCGCCAATGCCGTGGTGGTGTTCCACCTCGGCTTCATTCTCTTCGCCATTTTCGGCGGCTGGCTGGTGCTGTGGCGCATGCGCTGGGCCTGGCTGCATCTGCCGGCCTGGGCCTGGGGAGCGTGGATTGAGCTGTCTCACGGCATCTGTCCGCTGACGCCGCTGGAAAACCACTTCCGCGCACTGGCGGGCGAGGCCGGCTACGGCGGCGGCTTCATCGATCACTATCTGATTCCGGTGATCTATCCGGCCGGCCTGGAGCCCACCGATCAGGTCGCGCTGGCCGCCATGCTGCTCACCATGAACGCGGCGCTCTATACCGGCGCCATTGTGCGGATGCGCCGCCGGCGCCATGCAGTCAGGGAATGATCCGGCGACGCCGCAGATCCTCGAACAGTCCCATCAGCATCGCCTCGGTTTCGACGTATTCATGGAAACCGAAGCGCCGCGCCTTGGAGCCGTCGGCGAACAGGTCGTAGTCCCAGGAAAAGACGAAGTCGCCGAAGCCCCAGGATGAAACATCCTTGTACGGAGTCGCCTGCAGGCCGTGCTTTTCGATCATGGCCTGCCACAGCGGCTCCTTGTCGGCCATGACGATATTCAGGGACATCGGCAGCGGCGGCGCCGTTTCCAGTTCGAACCAGCGGGCGATCTTGGGCCATAGCTCGCTCCAGCGGAACAGGTCGCCATTGTTGATGTTGAAAGCCTGGTTGGCGCAGCGCGGATCGGTCGCCGCCCATACGGTCGCCTTGGCCAGCAGGCCGGCGTCGGTCATTTCCAGTAGCTTGTCGTAAGCGCCAGGCTTGCCCGGAAAGCGCAGCGGCAGGCCCAACTCCTTCGAGATCGAGGCATAGATGGCGATGACCATGGCCAGGTTCATCGGATTGCCGAGGGCGAAGCCGCCGACCACGGCGGGACGGATCGCCGACCAGCTCCAGGCCTTGCCCTGTTGCCGCCGCTCCAGGAAATCCTGTTGATCGACATTGAACTCCGGCGGCATATGTCCGGCATCGGTCTCGCGCGCCGGCGTCTTGAACGGGCCCAGGTGCGCACCGTAAACCTTGTAGCCCTGCATCAGGCTGATGTGGCGCAGGCCGTTCGCCACCGGTTCGACCGCTTCCACCACGTTGACCAGCATGGCCAGGTTGGGCGGCACCAGTTCGGCCCAGCCGGGTCGGTCCTGGTAGGCGGCATAGAAGACATGGGTGACCCCACGCAAGCCGCCGAGCCGCTCGCGCGTCTGCGCTGCATCGAGCAGATCCACCGCGATATGGCGCACCCGGCCGGCAGCTTCGCCACCGCGCCGCGACAGACCGATCACTGCCCAGTCGCCCAGCGTCTCCAGGTGGGCGATCAGATTGCGACCGATCACGCCTTGCGCGCCGACCACCAAAGCTACTTTGTTTGCGCTCATACCTGCTGCTCCGGAAAGGATCGATCGTTCATTGGGATTCGCAGGCCGGACCGACCGCTGCTACCGGCGCCGGCCTGCGGTCGAGTAGTGCCGACCACAGGGTCAGGCCCAGGCCAGCGAGCGTCACCGCCGCACCGGCGAAGGGCAGCGCGGTCAGCGACGCGCCCTGAGTGATGACTACGCCGCCGAGCCAGGCGCCCAGCGCATTGCCCAGATTGAAGGCACCGATATTGAGGGTGGAGGCGAGATTCGGTGCCTGCGCCGCCTTGGCTACCACCCGCATCTGCAACGGCGGCACGGTGGCGAAGGCGAACACACCCCACACGAATACCGTGATCATGGCCGGCAGCGCCATGCGGCTGGTCCAGGAGAAGGCCACCAGCACCAGCGCCAGGCCGGCGAGTATGCCCATCAGCGCCGGCATCAGCTTCCAGTCCGCCAACTTGCCGCCGAGCGTGTTGCCCACGGTGAGTCCGGCGCCGAACAGCAGCAGGATGCCGGTCACCGCATGCGGCGAGACCTTGGTGACCTGTTCCAGGATCGGCGCGATGTAGGTGAACACGGTGAAGACGCCGCCGAAGCCGAGCACGGTCATGCCCAGGGCGATCCACACCTGCGGCTGGCGCAGCACCGCGAACTCGTGCATCAGCCGGGTCTTCGGCATCGGCAATTTCGCCGGCACGAAAGCCGCGACGGCGGCGAACGCCAGCACGCCGATGGCGCTCACCGCCCAGAACGCGGCGCGCCAGCCGGCCGCCTGGCCCAGCGCGGTACCTGCCGGGACGCCCAGCACATTGGCCAGGGTCAGGCCGGTGAACATCAGGGCGATGGCCTGCGCCTGCCGGTTGGCCGGCACCAGGCTGGCCGCCACCACCGCGCCGATGCCGAAGAAAGCGCCGTGGCAGAACGCCGCCACCACCCGTGCCGACAGCAGCCACCAGTAACCAGGCGCCAGGGCCGACAGCACATTGCCGAGGATGAACAGCCCCATCAGGCCCATCAGCGCCAGCTTGCGCGGCATGCCGGCGGTGATGATGGCGAGGATCGGCGCGCCGATGGCGACGCCCAGGGCATAGCCGGTAACCAGCAGGCCGGCCGAGGGGATGCTGACGCGCAGGTCGGCGGCGACCTCCGGCAGCAGGCCCATGATGACGAATTCGGCGGTGCCGATGCCGAAGGCGGCGAGCGCCAGGGCGAGCAAGGGCAAAGGCAGCGATTTGGGACTGGTGTTCACGGCACTCCCGGTCAAGGACGGAAAGGTATTGTTGAGGGATGCAGCATGATCCTTTCCGATTCCGAGCAGAATCCACCTTGCCGCTAAACCATCATTTCCATTTCGTTGAAGATGTTGCTGCGCGGGGCTAAGCTGCAGGCCGGTCCCGCGACACTACAAGGAATGGCCATGGCCTGCGAATCGGTGGAACTGCCCGACCTGATGCTGTTCGTCCACGCCGTCACCGCGGGCAGCCTCTCCGCTGCCGGCCGCACCCTGAAGATCTCCCCGGCGGTAGCGAGCAAGCGCCTGACCCGGCTGGAGCGCAGCCTCGGCGTGCGCCTGCTGCAGCGCAGCTCGCGGCGGCTGGGCCTGACCGAGGAGGGCGCGACTTATTACGAACGCGTCGCGCCGCTGCTGGGCCAGTTGCAGGAAGCCGCCGTGGCCGCTTCCGGCGAGCGCGCCGCGGTGCAGGGCACCTTGCGCATTACCGCCACCCACGCTTTCGGCCGGCGCTGGCTGGGGCCGTTGGCGGCGGACTTCGCGCGCGCCCATCCGCAGGTGCAGGTGAATCTGCACCTGAACGACGAGGTGGTCGATCTGCTGGGCGGCGGCTTCGACCTGGCGGTGCGTATCGGCCAGCCGCAGGATTCCAGCCTGATCGCCCGCCGGGTGGCCAACAGCCATATGGTGCTGGTCGCCTCGCCCGCCTACCTGAAGAAGCACGGCAGGCCGCGCCTGCCGGCGGACCTGGCGCAGCATCGCTGCATCGCCCTGCTGCGCCCCGGACGCAACACGGCGAACTGGAATTTCCGCACGCCGCAGGGTCCCCTGAGCCTCAGCATCGGCGGCACGCTGGCCAGCGACAGCGGCGAGCTGGTCTATGACTGGGCGCGCCGCGGCGAAGGCATCACGCGCAAGTCGATCTGGGATGTGGCCGATGAGCTGATCGAAGGCAAGCTGGTCAGCCTGCTGGAGCAATATGTCGACGAGCCGGCCGACATCCACGCGGTCTACCCGAGCCGGCGCTTCGTGCCGCTGCGGGTGCGGCGCTTCATCGAATACATGGAGGAGCGGCTGGCCAGGGCGGAACCCGGCGTGCTCGCCGCCGCGGCAAAGCGGCACCGCGGCCCAGCCGCTTGAGCATTGCGGCGGAAACCGCGACTATCCGGCTGAATATCCCGCCAGAGCTGATCCGATGAAAAGCAGACCGGTACGCGTCCATCTGGGCGACATCGACGCGATCAAGCTGGGCATGCACCGCTTCAGCCTGCGCGATCCCTATTATCTGGTGCTGACCATTTCCTGGCCGGTGTTCTTCGCCCTTGCGGTGTCGTTCTACCTGACCGCCAACCTGTGCTTCGCCCTGGCCTACTACGCGGTGCCGGGATGCATCAACAACGCGCGGCCGGGGGTGTTTCTCGATCACTTCTTCTTCAGCATCGAGACCCTTGCCACCGTCGGCTACGGCGTGATGAGCCCGGCCAATATCTACGGCCACATCGTGGCTTCCACCGAAATCATCTTCGGCCTGATGAGCATGGCGGTGATCACCGGCCTGGTTTTCACCCGCTTCTCGCGGCCGCGGCCGCGCCTGCTGTTCAGCCGCGTGGCGGTGGTGGCGCCGTTCGACCGCTACCGGGCGCTGATGCTGCGCGTGGTCAACGAGCGGCATGGCACGGTGGCGGAGGCGACGGCGCGCATGACCTTGCTGCGCCGTACCCATATGACCAACGGCAAGACCCTGCGGCGCTTCATCGATCTGCGGCTGGAGCGGGCCAGCACGCCGATCATCAGCCTGTCGTGGAGCCTGATCCACCTGATCGACGAAACCAGCCCGCTGTGGGGCGCGACGGCGGAAACGCTTGAAGAGGAGGCCGTCCTGCTGGTCGCCTCGATCAGCGGCTACGACGAGTCGATCTCCGCCAACGTGGTGGCGCGGCAGACCTACACCGCGCACAAGGTGCTGTTCGACCACGAATTCATCGACGTCATGGATAACCTGCCGACCGGCGAGGTGGTGCTCGACATGGAGCGCTTCCACGAAACCGTTCCGGTGGTGCACGCCGTCCCCTGAAATCCCAGGATTTTTCGATCCCGTTTTCATAATTGGGTTGCGCTCCGCACGAGGCAGAGCGACGCATGCAAGCACTAGCAATGCCTCAATTCCGCCAAAAAAGCAAGATACGTTTTTGGGAGGCAGCGGCGTAAATCCCCTTTCATGATTAGGCTCCCGAGGTGTACCCGATTTACGGGCGGCACCCGGACCGAACCCGCCAGCCGCCGGCCATGCCGGCACCCGCTCAAGAGGACAGATTCATGAACGCTCCGATCAAACTGCAGCTTCTGCTCGAGACCCAGAGACTGGAGCGCAATCCGTTCCCCATTCCCACCGGCTGGTTCTTCGCCGGGTACTCGGACAGCATCCAGCCCGGCGAAGTGAAGAACATCAACTTCCTCGACCAGGAATGGGTGATGTTCCGCGGCGAGGGCGGCCAGGTCGGCATCACCGATCCGTACTGCCCGCATCTGGGTGCGCATCTCGGCCATGGTGGCACGGTGGTGGGCGACAACATCCGCTGCACCTTCCATCATTGGGAATACAGCACCGAAGGCTTCTGCAAGCATATCCCCTACGCCAAGGTGATGCCGCCGATCACCAAGAAGCAGCCGATCCTGCGTACCCTGCCGGTGCAGGAGCGTTACGGCCTGATCTGGGCCTGGTACCACCCGCAGGCGGCCGATCCGCAGTGGGAGCTGCCGGCGATCCCCGAGATGGAGGAGCCGGGCCACGTCAAGCCCCGGCGCTGGAGCGGCTCGGTCAACACCGCCATCCAGGAAGTGGCCGAGAACGGCGTCGACAACGTGCACCTGAAGTATCTGCACGGCACGCCGATCGTGCCGCCGACCACGGCCACCTTCGAAGACCACAAGATGCAGATCAACATCGGCATGGGCTACATCATCGGCGACATGTACGGCCCCGGCCTGAACGTGATGCGCTTCACCAAGGATGGCGTCACCGCCACCATGATCTCCTACTCGGTGCCGATCACGCGCGACAAGACGCAGATGAACATGAGCTTCACCCACAAGGATTATCCGCAGGGCAGCAAGGAGCGGACGATCGCCGAACACCTGGTGGCGCACTCGATCGGCGAGGCCGAGGGCGAGGAGAGCGCCGGCTTCGAAAGCGTCGACATGATCGTGTGGAACAACAAGAAGTACCGCGCCAAGCCGCTGCTGTGCGACGGCGACGGCCAGATCATCAAGTACCGCCAGTGGTTCAAGCAGTTCTACCCGGGTTTTGAAAACTCCGACAAGATCTGAGCCGTTCCCACTGGTATCGACGACGCGCGCGCGGCCGTGGCCGCGCGCGCGTCGCGTTTTGGAGAGTTGAAGAAATGGCTGTGGAAGTACTTGCTACCGACCGCGAAGGCACCACGCACAAGCTCGAAGCCGAACGCGGCCGGCCGCTGATGGAAGTGCTGCGCGAGGCCAACCTGGGAGTGGAAGGCACCTGCGGCGGCGCCTGCGCCTGCGGCACCTGCCATGTCTATGTCGCCGGGTCCTGGGCCGAACGCCTGCCTTTGCGCAGCGAAGACGAGCAGATGATGCTGGAAGCCATCGCCGAGCTGGTCGAGGTGCGGCCCGCTTCGCGCCTGTCCTGCCAGATCCCGATGAGCGAGGAACTCTCCGGCATCGAAGTGGAGATCGGGCCGGTTCCCTAAGAATCCGCTGCCGGGCCGGGGCAACCCCGGCCGCTTGCGCTACGCTGCTCCTACCAGGCCATGCAGGAGCTGCAGATGATCCCCTTGTCGACCCGCTTGTCCGAACAGCTCGCCCCACCCGGCGGCTGGCATCCCGGCGCCGCATCCCGCATCGCGCCGATCGACCTGCGCGGCAGCGGCCCGCGGGCCCGGCTGCTGGCCTGGGCACTGGGCCTGTTCGTCAAGGGCGATCCGCCGGCGGTGTTCCTGGTGCTGATGCGCCACTGGCGCCTGTTCCGCTCCTGGCTATCCTTTGCCGCGCGGCTGATGCCGTTCGGCAAACTGGACCGGCGCGATACCGAGCTGGCCATCCTGCGCGTGGGCTGGCTGTGCCGCTGCCGCTACGAGTGGGGCCAGCATGTGGTTATCGGCCTGCGCGTGGGGCTGACGCCGCGGCAGATCGCCAGCGTGGCGCAAGGCGCGGACGCGCCGGACTGGGAGCCGCGTCAGGCGGCACTGCTGCGTGCGGTGGACGAACTGCAGGAGCGGCGCATCCTGTCGCAACCGACCTGGGATGCCCTGGCCGCGCACTACGACGAGAAGAAACTGCTGGAACTGGTGCTGCTCATCGGCCACTACCAGATGCTGGCCGGCCTGCTCAACAGCCTGGGCCTGCCGCTGGAGCCTTCCGCCGAGGAGGCGCTGGCGCGGTCGCCGATCCACGGCGCGGCACCGGCATAGGCGGCGGACGCGAGACCCGCCGCACCGGCCGCTACAGTGCCGCCCTGACCCGCGCCGCCTCGGTGGAAGGGTTGGCGCCGAACAGGCGCTTGAATTCGCGGCTGAACTGCGAGGGGCTCTCGTAGCCGACGCGCTGCGCGGCGGTGCTGGCGCCCATGCCTTCGTGCACCATCAGCAGGCGCGCCTGGTGCAGGCGGATGGTCTTGAGATACTGCAGCGGCGAGCAGGAGGTCACCGCCTTGAAGTGATGATGGAAGGCGGAGAGGCTCATGCTGGCCTCGTCCGCCATGCTCTCCACGTCGAGCGGGCTGGAATAATTGGCATGGACATGGCGCAGCACCTTGCCGATGCGGCCGCAATGGCTCTGGCGCGTGGCCAGGGCGCGCAGGGCAGCACCCTGCTCGCCGCACAGCACGCGGTAGACGATCTCGCGCACGATGTGCGGGCCGAGAATGCGCGCGTCGACCGGGCTGGCCAGGCAATCGAGCAGGCGCACCACGGCGCTGCTCAGCGCATGATCCAGCGGCGTGGCGTAGATGCCGCAGGGCGTCTGCGGCCCTTCCGGCAGGTGGTCATCCATTTCCAGCAACAGCTCCGCCAGGCAGCCCAGTTCCACCTTGACCCGCACCCCGTACAGCGGTACTTCGGAGCTGGCCTCGGTTTCCGCCTCGAACGGCATCGGCACCGAGGTGACCAGGTAGTTGCTCTGGTCGTAGGTGAACACCCGGTCGGCCAGGTAGCAGCGCTTGCGCCCCTGCACCAGCACCGAGATGGCCGGCTCGTACACCACGGGTGTACGCTTCATCGGGCGCGTGCTGTGCATCAGTTCCACGCCGGGCACGGCGGTGGCATTGATACCTTCCTGGCGCACCTGGACCTTGATCAGTTCGACCATGTGCAGGCGCGCGGCTTCAATCGTAAAACCCATCTTCGGATCCTGCTGTTGCGACGGCAACACGATGCGCGAAACTCTACACCGGCGGCGCGGCGAGGCAAGCCCCCAGTCCCGCCTTCTGGAGAAATAGGCAAGCATTGAGCAGCATCCGCTATCGCAGCCGGTTCTCCGCTCCGCGAGAATCTGCACCATGACGGAAAGGAGCCTTCTGATGAACAACCCGGCAAGGAACTGGCTGATCACGGGGATTTCGCGGGGCCTCGGCCGCGCCCTGGCGGAAGCCGCGCTGGCCCGCGGCGACCGCGTTATCGGTACCAGCCGTAACGGCCGCAGCGACCTGCCCGCTTCGCCGCGCCTGCATGTGATCCCGCTGGACGTATCCGACCCCGAGCAGATCCGCCCGGCCGTGCGCCGCGCCATGCAGCTGTGCCCGCGGCTCGATGTGGTGGTGAACAACGCCGGCTACGGCCTGCTCGGCGCGGTGGAGGAAGTCAGCACCACGGAAGCGTATGAACTGTTCGCCGCCAACTTCTTCGGCGCCTACCACCTGACCCAGGCGGTGCTGCCGCTGCTGCGGGAGCAGCGCAGCGGCCACCTGCTCTACATCTCCTCCATCGCCGGCCTGGCGCCGCAGCCGGGATCGGGGCTCTACGCCGCCAGCAAGGCAGCGCTGGAAGGCATGTCGGAAAGCCTGGCGGCGGAACTGGCGCCGCTGGGCATCCGCGTCAGCATCGTCGAGCCCGGCGCGCTGCGCACGGATTTCCACTCCGCCCGCTCGCTACAGATTGCCAGCCGCAGCATCGACGACTACGCGCAGACCAGCGGGCGAACGGTGCAGCGCCTCAGCCAGCTCGACGGCCAGCAGCCCGGCGATCCGGAACTGGCGGCGCAAGCCCTGCTCGAACTGGTGGATGCGCCGCAGCCGCCGCTGCGCCTGCTGCTCGGCTCCGACGCCCTGCAGCGCGCCCGCATCAAGCTAGCGCAGATGGCGGGCGACATCGATCGCTGGGAAGACCTGACACGCAGCACCGATTACGCCGAGGCCACGGCCTGAACCCGGCGTTACCGCAAATCGGACGGGCAAAAAAATGGGCCGGCGCGAAACCGCACCGGCCCAACCCAATAGCCTGAAGCCTGATCCGCGGCCGTAGCGTCCGCGGATTGGCCGGGAAGCTAGGCCTGCCCCAGCCTGGTGATGGCCTGGTTGGTCAGATACTTGTTGTAGACATCCACGCCGTTGTCGGAGAGCTGGGACTTGTAGCCGCCGGTGGTGGACTGGGTGTGGATGATGCGGCTCATGCGGTTGGCCTGGATGTCGTGGCTGTGGACGTAGGTCCAGG
>Ga0302314_10004322_pt1 | contig 26158 bp, 21 predicted proteins | sample III_Palsa_N2_3_FD_200533 | JGI IMG/M metagenome (GOLD analysis project Ga0302314, IMG submission 200533) | Peat permafrost microbial communities from Stordalen Mire near Abisko, Sweden - III_Palsa_N2_3 | ecosystem: Environmental > Terrestrial > Soil > Palsa > Peat permafrost | place: Sweden...
GACCGGGATGCGCAGCAGGCCGGCATCCCGGCGCCGGCGCAGCTCCGGCCGCTGCATCGCGCGCCGGAAGCCCAGCACCGCGACACCTATGCTCAGCAGCATCAGCCAGCCGTAATCGGCGACGACATCGCCGATGGCCATGACGATCTGGGTCGACATCGGCAGCGCCTTGCCGGCTTCGGCAAAGAGCGGCTTGAAGGCCGGCAAGACATAGGTCAGCACGATCGTCAGCGACAGCCCGCCCGTCACCAGCAGGATGATCGGATAGACCAGGGCCGATTTGATCGTCTCGCGCAGCGCATGCGCCTTGCCCAGGTAATCGGCCAGGCCCAGCAGCGCATTCTCGAGGCCGCCGCTCAACTCGCCGGCCCGGATCAGGCTGATCGCCATTGACGGGAAGTTGCGCGCATCGGCGCCCAGCGCATCGGCCAGGCCGCTGCCGTCGCGCACCCGGCCCAGCACCCGTTCCAGCGCCGGCTTCAGCGATTTGCCGGGCGTGAGATCGACCAGGATCTCGAGCGAACGGTCGAGCGGCAGCCCCGCCTCCAGCAGGGTCGCCAACTCATGGATCGCAATCGCCAGCTCATTGACCGAAGGGCGCCGCAATGCCGCGAGATCGGTATTGAGAAATCGCCGCAAGCGGCCGGCCGATGCCTCGACCGTGCTGATCGGGAAATGCCCGAGCGCCTGCAAATGCTCGATCGCGGCCGGCAAGGATGAGGCGTCCAACTCTCCGGTGACAGTCCCGCCATCGCCCGCAAGCGCCTTGTAGCGAAAACGCGGCATCGGGTCAGCTGCGCCTGATCCGACGAGGAAGCCGGCCGGGTTCAATGATCATCGCCTTATCACAATAAAATATGTCACCCGGAATCGGTCTATTCGCGCACAGCGAGCAGCAAAATGCGTTTGGTGCGCGCCTTTGTCAATGACGGTCACAGGCACATCCGCAATCGATATCGACCATATTGGAGCAGTCTCGCAAGCACGGGCGCTCGATCTATCGGGTAGTGATCTGGTCTTGTTGAGATTTATCTGGGGAGGACGGCCGAGCGGACAAACTAAATCACAAAGGCTGCTTCATTCGCGCTTCCGGCGCCCGGCCTGGATCCACCCTCAGGGATATAGAACCCTCGCCAAGGCCGATCATTGCAAGCGCGAGCACCTCGTCCGGCACGGGCGCAAATTCCTGCCCCACGCAGTACGAACGCACACACAGTCATTGTCCCGATCATCGAATGCGGCGGCAAATTACCCTGTCCGCCGAACGGCCGATTGACGGGCACCAGCCAATTTGGCCGGCAATCCACATCGTTGAAGAGCTTCCGGACAGATAGATTGTCGGACGGGTTTACGGATAAACAGAGCATCGGCTGCGCAAGCGTGTCGGCGCGGGAACCGGCGGCGCCGTACCGAGAGCGCTCATCGGACGCGCTAGCACGAATGTCCGCTCCCTCGTGCCAGTTGCCCGAAGCGGTCAGCCCCCTCACGAGCCACTCAGGCCGCAAGGCGAACGTCCGGAGTTGCCGCATCGATGCCCGGAACGGACGGTCGCCTTCCCCCCCATCCCGGCCATTCGGCAGCATCGTTATTTAGGGCAGGTTCGGGGTGCGCTGCGGCCGTGCTAGCTGCCCGTTATCCGGATAATCGCAGTCCGCCCCGCCAAACGTCGTTCAGGGAACCGGTCCGATCGAACCGCGTTCGATCAGCTCGGTTGTCACCGAGGTCGACTTGTAGGCGTCGAGCTCGCCGGCAGCGGCAGCGATCAACATGTCTACGGCAGCGCCGCACATCGCGGCGATCGGCTGGCGGATCGTGGTCAAGGGCGGCCAGCTCATCCCGGCCGAGCGGGTGTCGTCGAAGCCGGCCACGGAAAGATCGCCCGGAATATCGAGCCCCAGATCCCGCGCAGCCGCCATGACGCCGAAAGCCATTTCGTCGTTGCTGGCGAAGATCGCCGTCGGTCTCTCGTCACGTGCCAAGAGCAGACTTCCGGCTTCCCGGCCAGAGTCGGCGGTGAACGCCCCGCACGCGATGAGCGCCGGATCCGGCACCTGCCCATGCTGCTGCAGCGCTCGCCGGTATCCCTGCAACCGACTGTGCGAGGCGCCGTGCTCGGGTGGACCTTGGATGAACGCCACCCGACGGTGGCCCAGTTCCAGCAGCCTTGTGGTGAGGGCAAAGGCGCCTTCGGCATCGTCGACGAGGATGCTGGCGGATCCCGGTCTGCCACGCTGCGGGGAGATCCGTACGCACAGGATCTCTAGCCGTTCAATCACCGACATCGCGGCCTCATCATCGCAGATCGGCGGCGTCAGGATGAGCCCATCGACGCGCAGGCTGGCCAGGATCTGCTCGATCTGCCGGCCTCTGTCGCCGTCGCTGCCAATCGGTTCCACCGCGAGGTAGTAGCCGGCACTGCGGCAGCGTCCCAGCGCGCCGAGTTCGGCTTCGGTGACGTAGCCGAAATTCGGATTGTCGTAGAGAAAGCCGATCAGCCGCGACGGCGCGCCGATCAGGCCCCTTGCCGCGACATTCGGGTGATAGTCCAGCTCCGCGACCGCGGCCTTGACCTTGCGGCACAGCTCATCGCGCACATAAGGCTCGCCATTCAGGACGCGGGAAACCGTCTTGAAGGATACGCCGGCCTTGAGAGCCACATCCTTGATCGTGGGTTGCCGCACCGGTACGGGACTCCATGGTTGATATCGGCCTCGCTGCGGGATGAGACCGCACCCTGTTCCTCGCAAAGCTCGCCGCGCGATGCAAGCGAAAGGAGCACCGCCACAGCGTACCGGAGATATTCGTGATTGACAACGTTACCAATGTTGTTTTCTCTGGGACGCCGAGGTCGGGCGAAAGGATAGCGGGCGAATTGGACGGGCCAATCCAGATTGAGCAGACGAAGCCGGCCGGACGCGGAACTTCGGCCCCGGCGGCGCCGGTTACCGCGCTGGTGGTGGCGTTGTTTTTCGGCTGGGGCTTCGCGACCGTTCTGATCGACACCCTGATACCCAAGCTCAAGGGATTGTTTGAGCTCAACTACACCGAGGCGATGCTGACGCAGTTCGCCTTCTTTCTGGGCTACCTGGTGTTTTCGATCCCGGCCAGCGTCCTCCTGGCCCGGATCGGCTATTTCTGCCAGATCGTGGTCGGCCTGATCGTCATGGCGGCCGGATGCCTGCTATTCTCGCCTGCCGCCCAATTCGGCATCTATGCTGGTTTCCTGCTGGCGCTCTTCATCCTGGCGGCGGGCATCACCACGCTCCAGGTAGCGGCAAATCCGTTGATCGCACTGCTGGGTGCGTCGGGGTCTTCCCACGCGCGGCTTACTCTCGCCCAGGCCTTCAACTCGCTGGGGACCACGCTGGGGCCCCTGGTCGGCGCGGCACTGATCCTCACGGGCGGCGTGGCGGCGCCGGACATGGCGGGAGCCGCCCCGGAACTGCTCGAATCGCTCCGGAAAGCCGAGGCGAATGCCGTCCAGGCGCCATTTCTGGGCATCGCCGCCGTCTTGCTCGCGCTGGCACTCATATTCTGGCGGCTCCGTCGCCGGCCCGTAGTCTCGGTCACGGCACGAGGCGCGAAAACTGGCTTTGGCTTCGACCTGCTCAGGCGCCCCCGCCTCGGATTCGGGGCGGTCTCAATCTTCATCTATGTCGGTGCCGAGGTCTCAATCGGGTCGCTGATGATCAGTTATCTCATGCTCGACCGGACGCTCGGTGTGGCGGCGGCGACGGCCGGCCAATTGGTCGCGCTCTATTGGGGCGGCGCCATGGTCGGCCGCTTCATCGGTTCGATGGCACTGCGGCGGATCCCGGCCGGCACGGTGCTGTGCGCCTGTGCGATCGGCGCCTGTCTCCTGGCCTGTCTCTCGGCGCTCAGCCTCGGTGTCGTCGCGGCGGTCGCGGTGATCGCCATCGGCTTGTGCAATTCGATCATGTTCCCGACGATCTTCACCCTGGCCATCGAAGGCCTGGGCGACCGGACGCCACAAGGATCGGGGCTGCTCTGCCTGGCCATCGTCGGCGGCGCCATCATCCCGCTCGCGACCGGTCGCGTCGCCGATCTCGCCGGCCCGAGCGTGAGCCTCTTCGTTCCGGCCCTCTGCTACGTCTGGATCGCTCTCTACGGCTGGCTCTCGGCGCGGCTGTGGCGCGTCGGCGCAACGGCGCCGGCGCTGTGACCCAATCGACGATCGAGCGGCAACCGGGCATCGCTCGATGCCACGGTACGCCAACAAGGAGTACCGCAGATGGAGATGTATTGGCGGCGCCTGGGCATGGTCCTGGGCGTCACGCTGCTCGGGCACGCGGCACTTGCGCAGATGCCGGACCCGCAGCACCCGGCATTGCCTCAGGGATATCTCGCGCCCGGCGCCCTGGATGCCGTGCGGATTGTCCCTCCCGCGCCCAAGGAAGGCGACGCCCGGGCGATCATGGATCGGCATATGTTCAGGGCGACGCGCAAGTTGCAGGGCAGCGAGCGCTGGGCGCTGGCCACCGCCGACGTCGCCCTGATGCCGGCCGACCTGATGAAGGATTTCAGCTGCGCCGCCGGTGTCGAGCTGACGCCCCAATCCGCACCACACCTTGCCGCCCTGATGGGCCGGGTTGGCGCCGATGGGTTCATCGTCAATGAAGCGGCCAAGCGCAGCTTCAAGCGCCTGCGGCCGTTCCAGATCCAGCCTGGCCCGATCTGTCAGCCCGAGGCGCAACTGGCCGACAGCTTCGACTACCCGTCGGGCCATACGGTCTGGGGCTGGTCATGGGCGCTGGTCCTGGCAGAACTCGTGCCGGACAGGGCGACGGACATCCTCGCGCGCGGCCGCGCCTACGGCGAGAGCCGCGCCGTCTGCGGTGCCCATAATGCCAGCGCCGTCGATGCCGGTCTGGTCGTCGCCGCGTCGACCTTCGCGACGCTGCACGGATCGGCCGAATTCCGGACGGACATGGACGCCGCGAGAGCCGAGGTCTCGGCGCAGCGCGCGCAGAGTCCGCCGGCCGAACCGACGAGCTGCGCGCGTGAAGCCAAGATCGTTGCCCAGCCGCCCTACTGAGCGGGGGATTGGTCGGCCCGATCAGAAGAAAGCCTGAATCCCGGTCTGGGCGCGGCCGAGGATGAGCGCGTGGATATCGTGCGTGCCCTCATAGGTGTTGACCGCTTCCAGATTCATGACATGGCGGATGATGTGGAACTCATCGGAGATACCGTTGCCGCCATGCATGTCGCGGGCGACCCGGGCGATATCGAGTGCCTTGCCGCAATTGTTGCGCTTCATCAGCGACACCGCTTCGGGCGCCGCCCGGCCGGCATCCATCAGGCGGCCGAGCCGGAGGCAGCCTTGTAGCCCGAGCGTGATCTCCGTCTGCATGTCAGCGAGCTTCTTCTGGACCAGCTGCGTCGCGGCCAGCGGGCGCCCGAACTGCTTGCGGTCGAGCGTGTATTGCCGTGCGGCATGCCAGCAGAACTCTGCGGCACCCATGGCACCCCAGGCGATGCCGTAGCGCGCCCGGTTGAGGCAGCCGAACGGGCCCTTGAGCCCAACCACATGGGGCAACAGATTGGCGTCCGGCACGAAGACATCGTCGAGGACAATCTCGCCGGTGACCGAGGCGCGCAACGAAAACTTGCCGTCGATCTTGGGCGTGGAAAACCCCGCCATGCCGCGCTCGACCAGGAAGCCGCGGATCGCGTCCTCATCGTCTTTCGCCCAGACGATTGCGAGGTCGGCGATTGGGGCATTGGTGATCCACATCTTGGTTCCGGTCAGGCGATAGCCGCCGGCGTCGCGCCGTGCGCGCGTGCGCATGCCGCCGGGATCGGACCCGTGATCCGGTTCGGTCAAGCCAAAGCAGCCGACCAATTCGCCCCGGGCGAGCCCTGGCAGGAAGCGGGCCTTCTGCTCGTCGCTGCCATAGGCGTCGATCGGGTGCATGACCAGGCTCGACTGCACGCTCACGGCCGAGCGGTAGCCGGAATCGACCCGCTCGATTTCCCGGGCGATCAAGCCATAGGCGACGTAGGACGCGCCAGAGCAGCCATAGCCGTTGATGGTCGAACCGAGAAATCCCATCCGACCGGCTTCGACCATGATCTCGCGGTGGAAGATCTCCCAGCGGTTGGCTTCGAGCACGCGCGGCGACAGGTGCTCCTGGCACCAGTCATGTGCAGCGTCGCGAATGATCCGCTCATCTTCGCTCAGCATGTAGTCGAGCAGAAGAGGATCACGCCAATCGAACTCGGCCATTCGGGCTGGGTTGGGATGTGGGGCAGGGGCGTCTGTCATGGTTCGGAATCCTGGCAGTTTCGAAGTCGGTGGCGGCAATCTGGGGCTTTGCCCGCTCGCAGCCGAGGCGCATATATAGTTTATATATAAAATATTATCTTGGTGCTTGCCACAAGCCCAAGATCGCGAAAAACTATCAACCTAAAATATTTAGACCTAAACCGATGGAGCCTCGGCATGAGCGACAAGACCTACCTCCAATGGCCCTTCCTGCAGCCGCATCACCGACTTCTGGCCGAGGCGCTCGATGCCTGGGCGTCGCAACACATCCCCGAGCTGATCGGCGAGGAGGGCGACGAGGATGCAGCCTGCCTGCGCCTGGTGGCGGCCCTGGGCACCGGCGGCTGGCTGCGCGCGGCGACACCCGATCTCGACGGCACGCCGGCGGAGCAGCTCGACCTCACCAGCCTCTGCCTGACCCGGGAGATCCTGGCGCGCCATGCCGGGCTTGCGGATTTTGCCTTCGCGATGCAGGGCCTCGGATCGGGGGCGATCGTCCTCTTCGGCACGCAAGAACAGCGCCGCCAGTGGCTGCCGGGTATCCGCTCCGGCGCGCGGCTGGCGGGTTTCATGCTGTCGGAGCCGGATGCGGGTTCGGACGCCGCAGCCATGACCACGACGGCAACCTCCACCGCCGGCGGCTATCGCCTCTCCGGCCGCAAGACCTGGATTTCCAATGGCGGCATCGGGCACCAATACGTCGTCTTCGCCCGCCTCGGCGGCACGCCGCGCTCGACCGTCGCCTTAATCGTCGACGCCGAGACCCCCGGTTTCGTCGTCGAGGAGCGCATCGCGATCTGCGCGCCGCACCCGATGGCGACGATCCGCTTCGACGATTGCTTCATCCCGGATTCGGCCCGGCTGGGCGCGGAAGGGGCGGGCATGAAGGTGGCCCTCAGCACGCTCGACGTCTTCCGACCCAGCGTCGGGGCGGCGGCGCTTGGCCTCGCCCGGCGGGCGCTCGACGAAGCCCAGAACCACGCCGCGACCCGCCCCATGTTCGGCGGGGTGCTGGGCGATCTGCAGCTGACCCAGGCGAAGCTGGCCGAGATGGCGCTCGACATCGATGCCTCGGCCTTACTCGTCTATCGCGCCGCCTGGGCACGGGACCAGGCCGGGCTCGGCGCGCGCATCACGCGCGAGGCGGCGATGGCGAAACTCTATGCCACGGAGGCGGCGCAGAATGTGATCGACAAGGCGGTCCAGATCATGGGCGGGCTCGGCGTCAAGGTCGGCACACCGGTCGAGCGGCTCTACCGCGAAATCCGCGCAATGCGCATCTATGAAGGCGCCTCGGAAGTGCAGAAAGTGGTGATCGCGCGGCAGCTCGCGGCCGGATGAGCGGGACCGGCCTGAGGCGGCCTCAGGCCGGCATGACCGCGGTGGCCTCGATCTCGACGCGGGCGTCGGGCTCGACCAGCCGGACGACCTGGACCATGGCCATCGTCGGATAATGTGCGCCGATGATCTCGCGGTAGACCCGGCCGATATCCGCCAGGGCGCCCAGATACTCTTCCATGTCAACGACGTACCAGGTCAAGCGGACCAGATCGCCGGGCGCCGCGCCGCCCTCGGCCAGCACGGCCACGATATTGGCGAGCGCCTGGCGCACCTGGTCGGTGAAGTCTTTGGCAAACTCGCCCCGCTCGTTCCAGCCGATCTGACCGCCGACGAAGATCATGCGGCCCTGGGCGAGGATGCCGTTCGAATAGCCCTTCGGCTTTGGCCACCCGGCCGGCTGAAGGGTTCTAGAACTCGCCTCGGCATCAGTGCCTTGGACGTGGAGGATTGCAGTAGAAATCACGGGCAGGGTTCCTGGTCTCGAGTTGCAGGGGAGATCGGCCGGGCGGTTGCTGGCGATCGCGTCACGCCTCGCCGTCCCGCACCGCCGATTGCACGGAGGCCTTCAGCTTGCCCAGGGTCTTCAGCAGCGTCTCGATGTCCCGGACGCCGAGCCCGGCAAACATCTCGGCGATCCAGGCTTCATGCTGCCGGGCCATGCCGGCAAACTCGGCGCGGCCGGCTTCGGTGAGCGCGATGATCTGGACGCGGCGATCGCTTGCCGGCGAGTTGCGCACGATATGGCCGCTCTCGATCAGGCGATCGACCAGCCCGGTGACATTGCCGTTCGACACCATCATGCGCTTGGAGACCTCGCCGAGGGTCATGCCCTCCGGCGCCCGCTCGAGCTGCGCCATGAGATCGAACCGGGGCAGGGTTACGCCGAACTGGTCGCGCAGGCGCCGGCGCATCTCGGTCTCGACCAGCGTCGAACAGGTCAGCAGGCGCAGCCAAAGTCTGAGCTCGTTCTTGTGATCCTCCGGCGCTTCGAGCGCCTTGGTCTCGGCGTCAAGCTCCAACTCGGCAAGTCGATCCATGGTGCTAAATCTCTCCTCCGGCCACCGTCAGCGCGATGCCGGTCATTGACCCGGCCTGCGGGCTGCACAGCCAGGTGACCGCGGCCGCGACTTCCTGGGGCTCGATCAGGCGCCCCTGCGGATTGGCGCGGGCCAGCTCGGATCTTACCTCGGCCGCGGACCGGCCCGTCTTCTGAATAATGAGATCGACACTTTCTGCAACCAAATCCGTGTCCGTGAAGCCCGGACACACGCAATTTACCGTCACGCCGGATTTTGCCACCTCGAGGGCGAGCGATCGGGTCAGGCCCAGCACGGCATGCTTGGCCGCGGTATAGGCTGAGACATAGGGGTAGCCCTTGAGCGAAGCGGTCGAGGCGATGGTGACGATGCGGCCGTGCCCGCGCGCGACCATGCCGGGCAGCACGGATTGGATGCCGTGAACCGCGCTCATGAAATTCAGGTCGATCATGCGGCGGAAGGCATCCTCCGGCGTCTTCATGAAGGGGCCGCTGAAGGCGCCGCCGGCATTGTTGACGAGGATGTCGATCGGCCCGGCGCTCTGCGCCAGATCCCCGATCGCGACGTCGAGTGCGCCGCGATCGGTGACATCGGCCGTCCGCCAGTGATGCGCGTGGCCATTCTCGACCCGGGCCCGCAGCGAGGCTTCATCGCGGCCGAGGATCGACACCGTCGCCCCGGTCGCGACGAGGGCGCGGGCAATGGCCGCGCCGATCCCCCGATTGCCGCCGGTGACCAGGGCGTGCCGGGCGTTCAGCATGTCCAATTTCCGTCTCCTCGAGCACGGTGGCGATCTTGACTCTCACTCAAATATATTTCAAGTTTAAAATATATCGTCGACTGGACCGACGGTCCAAGTGCTCGGAGAGAGGCTATGAAGATTGTCGTCGTTGGGGCGGGCCCGGCCGGGCTCTATTTCTCGATCCTGATGAAGATGGCACGTCCCGAAGCCGAGATATCCGTGGTCGAGCGCAATCTGCCGGGCGATACCTTCGGCTTCGGCGTGGTGTTTTCGGATCAGACCCTGGATGTCTTCCAGAGATACGACCCGGAAAGCCATGCGGCGATCCTGCGGAATTTCGCGTATTGGGACGACATCGAGATCGACTTCAAGGGCGAGAGCATCCGCATCGGCGGCAACGGCTTCTGCGGCTGTGCGCGACGCACCCTGCTCGAGTTGCTGGTTCAGCGGGCGCGCGCGCTCGGCGTCAGTTTCGCGTTCGGCCAGGAGGTCAAGGATCTTGAACGATTCTCGGACTACGACCTGGTCGTCGCGGCCGACGGCGCCAATAGCCGCATCCGCGCCGCCGACGAGGCGCATTTCCAGACCGCCACGGATCTGCGGCCGAACAAATTCGTCTGGATGGGGTCGACCAGGCCCTTCGACGCCTTCACCTTCTTCTTCCAGGAGACGCCACATGGCGTGTTCATCGCCCATTGCTACCAGTATGAGGCCGGGCGCTCGACCTGGGTGATCGAGACCGACCCGGAGACCTATCAGCGCGCCGGGCTCGACGGGATGGACGAGGCGGCTTCCGCGCAGTTCCTCGAAACGGTGTTCGCGCGCCAGCTCGACGGGCACCAGTTGATCACCAACCGCTCTCTCTGGCGCAACTTCCCGATGATCCGCAATGGACGCTGGTCTAAGGGCAACCTCGTCCTGCTCGGCGACGCCAAGGCCACGGCACATTTTTCCATCGGCTCGGGCACCAAGCTCGCCATGGAGGATGCCATTGCGCTGTTCGAAGCTTTCAAGGCCGAAGCGCAGGTCCCGGCCGCGCTCGCGCGATTCGAGCAGGCGCGGCGCGAGGACGTCGAGAAGACCCAGCATGCTGCCGATGTCTCGCTCGTCTGGTTCGAGCAGTTGAAGCGATTCTGGAACTACGATCCGGCGAAATTCGCCTTCGGACTGATGACGCGCGCCAAGGCGATCACGTACGAGAATCTGGCGCTGCGGGCGCCCGATTTCGTCAAGCGCGTGACCCGGCAATTCGCCGAGGAACAGGCGGCGCGCGGGTTGCCGACGCGCGGCGGCGAGGTGCCGCCGATGTTCCAGCCCTTCAGGCTGCGGGCAATGGCGCTGGCGAACCGGGTCGTGCTCTCCCCCATGTGCACCTATTCCGCCCGTGACGGGCGCCCTGAGGATTGGCATCTGGTGCATCTTGGTGCGCGCGCGCTGGGCGGCGCCGGGCTGATCTTCACGGAAATGACCGATGTCTCGGCCGAGGCGCGCATCACGCCGGGCTGTGCCGGGCTCTACACCGACGAGCAGGAAGCCGAGTGGCGGCGGATCGTGCGCTTCGTCCACACGCAGTCGGTCGCCAAGATCTGCCTGCAGCTCGGACATGCCGGGCGCAAGGGTGCCACGAAACTGATGTGGGACGGCATGGACCGGCCGCTGGAGACCGGCGGCTGGCCGCTGCTCTCGGCCTCGGCCCTGCCCTATCACCCGAACAGTGCTACGCCGCGGCCGATGACGCGGGCCGACATGGATGAGGTCAAGGCCGACTTCGTGCAGACCGCAATCCGGGCCGAGCGGGCCGGCTTCGACATGATCGAACTGCACTGCGCCCATGGCTACCTGCTCGCGTGCTTCGTCTCGCCGCTGACCAATTGCCGGACCGATGACTATGGCGGCAGCCTCGAAAACCGACTGCGCTTCCCGCTCGAGGTCTTCGCCGCCATCCGCGCCGTGTGGCCGGAAGAGAAGCCGATCTCCGTGCGGATCTCGGCCACCGACTGGAAAGAGGGCGGTGTGACGGCCGACGACTCCGTGCTGATCGCTCAAGCTTTTGCGGCGGCCGGGTGCGATCTCATCGACGTGTCCAGCGGCCAGACTGTGGTCGACGCCAAGCCCCAGTTCGGGCGCATGTTCCAGACGCCCTTCGCCGACAAGATCCGCAACGAAGCGCAGCTCGCGACCATGTGCGTCGGTGCGATCAGCACGCCCGACCAGGTCAATACCATCCTGGCTGCGGGCCGGGCCGATCTCGTGGCCGTCGGCCGAGGCCACCTCGCCGATCCGTTCTTTACCCTGCGTGCCGCCGCCTGGTACGGCGTCGCGATCGACTGCCCGCAGCAATACTACCCGGGCTTCGAGGCGCAGCGGATCAATGCTCAGCGGGAGCGGGAAGAACTGTTGAGCCTGCGCCAGCGGGCCAAGCCGGTCGGCGGCAGGGTGCTGGGCCCGGCGACGGGTTTGGATGTCGCTGCGGAATGAAGGAGGCGGGGTAGGGTGTCGCGGCACCCTACTCCTCAGGGCACCTCGGCGCGCAGCGCACTGTGCTGGATCTTGCCGGTTGCGGTTTTGGGCAGGGCGGCGCGGAACTCGACCAGGCGTGGGTATTTGTAGGGGGCGAGCACCGCCTTCACATGATCCTGCAGGGCCTGCGCGAGCGCCTCGCTGTGACCGGTGCCAGGCTTGGCCACCACGATCGCCTTCACGATCTGCCCGCGATCGGCATCGGGCCAGCCGATCACGGCGCATTCGGCGACGTCCGGATGCTGTAGCAAGGCCGTTTCGATCTCCGGGCCGGCAATGTTGTAGCCGCTGGAGACGATCATGCTGTCGGCGCGTGCGACGTACCAATAATAGCCATCCTCATCGCGGCGGAAGATGTCGCCGGTGACGTTCCAGCCATCGACAACATAATTGTGCTGCCTACTGTCGGCGAGATAGCGGCAACCGGTCGGTCCGCGCACGCCGAGACGGCCGGTCCCGGCCCCCGCGATAGGCTGATTACTCTCATCCAGCAGGCAGGCCTGGTAGCCGGGCACCGGCATGCCGACCGATCCGGGCCGGGTGGCCTCCGGCCGCACGGAGAGGAAGATGTGGATCATCTCGGTGGCGCCGATGCCGTCGATCAGCCGAATGCCGGTCCGTTCGAACCACTCGTCCGACACCCTTCGGGGCAAGTGTTCGCCGGCCGAGACGCACATCTCGATCCCCGCCAAAGCCCCGGCCGGCGCCCGGGCGAGCATCGCGCGGTAGCCCGTGGGCGAGGTGAACACGTGCGTGGCGCGGTGCCGTTCGATGGCCTGCCATAGGGCGTCCGGGGTCGACCGCTCCGGCAAGGCGATCGTCGCCCGGAAGCGCAGCGGGAAGACCAGGAGTGCTCCCAGCCCGAAGGTGAAGGCGATCGGCGGTGTCCCGGTGAAGATCGCCCCGGGTCCTGGGTTCAGGATGTGCCGGCAGAAGGTGTCGCACATGGCCAGCACGTCGCGGTGAAAATGCATCGTCGCCTTGGGTTCGCCGGTCGTCCCCGAGGTGAAGGCGATGAGGCAGACATCGTCCTGGCTGGTGGCCGCCGCTTCGAAGTTCGGCGGTTTGCCCTGGGCGCGCCGATCAAGCTCGCCGAAGGTAGCGATGCGTTGGAGCGCGCCGTCGGGTTCGCACGCCGCGCGGATTTCTTCGGCGAGGCCGTCTGCGCAGAGCGCCACGCTGGTCCGGGCCTTGCCGATGACCGGCTTCAGCTCGGCCGCCCGCAGCATCGACATGGTCGTGACGGCAATCGCACCGATTTTCAGCGTGGCCAGCCAGCAGACGAACAGCGCCGGCGCGTTCTCGCCCCGGAGCAGGATGCGCGACCCCGGCACAATGGCGAAATCCTCGGTCAGGACCCGGGCAATCCGGTTTGTCCGGGCCGCCAGATCGGCATAGGTCAGGATCTCCGCGCCCTGGATGATGGCCGGCTTGTCGCCGAACCCCTCCTTCAGCGCATCGTCGATGAGCACGGTCGCGCAGTTCAGGCGTTGCGGGTAGTCGAGCCCGGCCAGGCCGAGATCGAGGACCGGCCATGTTTCCTCGGGCGGAAGCTGGTCGCGCGCGAAGCTATCGGTGTGACCGGACGGATAAAGCATTGCCGTTGCGCTCCAGCATCTCAGGGGACGGAAATAAATTTTAGATATAAAATAATCCCTGTCAATGCGGGTGACGCCGGGGGCAGAGCGCCCAACGGAACATGGGGCGGACTGGATCGCGCCATCAGCGCCGACGAAATTCGTTGAATTGCGGGAAGTTATGGGCTTCTCGGGCTTTTAAAATACTTGAATCTTAAAATAATATCGGATCTGATACGGATCCGGAGCTGGCCCCGATTTGCAACCGAAATGCTGTGCTCCTGACGCTGACACAGGATGGAGAGACAGGTCGTGAAACAAGGTTTGGCTGTATTCGGATTCGGCATCGCTGCCTTGGCGGCAGCCATGCCGGCGCCCGCCCGCGCTGAAGGGAACAAGTTCACCTTTGCCCGCGCGGATGCGTCGGCGGTGGACTATCGCGCGACGCGGCATCGGGCCGCCATGAGCTGTGAACAGCTCGGCCGGAATGGCGGGGACACGGCCGCTCTGAAGGTCGAGCGCGTCCCCGCTACCGCGCAGGTGCCGGAGCATTGCCGCATCGACGGGGTGCTCAAGTCCGGCGCCGGCTTTCAGGTCAATCTGCCCATGGCCTGGAACGGCCGCCTCTATATGTATGGCAATGGCGGCTTCGCCGGCGAGGATGCCGAGGCGCCGCATGAGCAGGCGTCGCGCGATCGGGGCCTGGCGAATGGTTTCGCCACGGCGCGCACCGACACCGGCCATCTGGCCGCCAGCGAACCGCTGGCGAGTTTCGCGCGGGACCGCCGCAAGCTCGTCAATCACGGCTATCGGGCCGTCCACGACACGGCGACCTACGCCAAGACCCTGGCCGCCATCTTCTATGGGACCCGCCCGCGGCGCGCCTATTGGGATGGCTGCTCGACCGGCGGGCGCGAGGGCGTTATGTCGGCGCAGCGCTATCCGGCCGATTTCGACGGGATCGTCGCCGGCGCCCCGACGCTCGATTGGTCGAGCATCATGATCAAAGGCCTGTGGGATCGACAGGCGCTGGCGGGTTCCGGCCTGAGTTTCGACAAGATGGGCCTGGTGTTCAAGGCGGTGATCGCCAAATGCGACGCGCTGGATGGTGTCGCAGACGGGCTGATCGACGATCCGCGCCGCTGTAACTTCGATCCGCAGCGTGACCTCCCCGCGTGCCGGGATGGCGGTGCCACCGCCGACTGTTTCACGGCGTCGGAGACCGAGGCGCTGCGGAAGATCTATGCCGGGCCGCCAAAGGGCGCGGCGACACCGTCCTGGCTGTTCCAGACACCCGGCTCCGAACAGCCGAGCACGCTCTTTCCCTTCACCATGATGCGCGACGGATCGCCCGACGTGCTGTCCATCTTCGCCGCTTCCTGGATGAAGTATATCGGGTTCAAGAACCCGGACTACGATCCGGCGCAGTTCGACTTCGCGTCCGATCCCGCCCGGATTCGCGGCGCCGATGTCCTCTTCAATCCGACACCGGATCTCGCGGCGTTCAAGGCTCGCGGCGGCAAGATGATCACCTTCTGGGGCTGGGCCGATACGGCGCTCAACCCCCAGATGGGCATCGACTATTATGACCGGGTCGTCGGCCGGCTCGGCCTCCCCGCCACGCAGAGCTTCTATCGGCTGTTTTTGATCCCCGGGGTTGCCCATTGCGGCGGCGGTTACGGCCCCGAAGAGATCGACGCCATGACCGATGTGATCAATTGGGTCGAGAAGGGCATCACGCCCGATCGCCTGCCCGCGCGTCGCCGGAGTACCGACGGCAGCCCGAGTTATAACCGGGCCTATTGCCCATATCCGGCCGCAACCAGATACGACGGATCGGGCGACCGAGAAGATCCGCAGAGCTATTCATGCGCTGCGCCGCCAGAGCCGGCAGAGCCGGCAGAACAAAAGTAACACGAGGTCGCAGCGTGGCGCCTGAGCAGTGACCGGCGCTGGTTGAAACAGGGCTGAACGCCGAGGCGTGCGACAGACAATGGTTTCCGGAAAGACCCGACCCCGGCTGTCGCACAGTGCCGGGGTCGGGAAGGTATAGGCGCTGCGAGGGAGGTTTCGCAGGCCCGAGCAAACAGCGGAGCACCGCGTTGCGTCGAAAATTTATTTCATATATAAAGTAATTAGAAGCGAAATATCGGCGCCCGGCGCTTGTCGGCCGATACGACCATTGCGGCAAAATCCCGGCATCTTCCGTTGCCGCAGCCGCACATTCCAGCGGCGAGAGGGCGCAGCCCTGGCGTCACATCGCGAGGAGAGGTAGCGTTGTCATACGCTGCGGCGCTTTGCGCCATTTCCGCAGGTGTCTGGTTCGAAGGTACGATGATGCAACCCAAGGCGACGAGCACGACACGGACGAGGGGCCCCGGCTTGATCGTGCTCCTGACATTAGGCGCTCTGTTATTGGGGGATTGCGCCATGGCGCAACCGATCGTGCAGGTTACCGAAGGCCAGTTGGCCGGGCGCGCGGCAAGCGACGATGTGTCCGCGTTCCTGGGCATTCCCTTTGCGGCACCGCCCTTGGGCGAAAAGCGCTGGCGACCGCCCGCGCCGCCAGCGGCTTGGCAAGGTGTGCGATCGGCGGGGGAGTTTGCGCCAAGCTGTCCGCAGCCCATGAGCCCGACCGGCTTTGGCCCTTGGTCGTCCGAATACGTGGTACAGGGTGTAACGGCGGAAGACTGCCTATATCTGAATGTCTGGGCGCCGGCACCGGGATTTGCCAAGCTGCCGGTGATGGTGTGGATCCATGGCGGGGCCTTCCTGGGCGGGTCGGGCTCCGTGCCCATCTATGACGGCGCGCCCCTGGCGGCGCAGGGCCTCGTGGTCGTCACGATCAATTATCGCCTGGGCGCGCTCGGGTTCCTGGCCCACCCGGATCTGACCGCCGAAACCGGATCGTCGGGCAATTACGGGCTGATGGACCAGATCGCAGCACTCCAATGGGTGCAGCAAAATATCGACGCATTCGGCGGTGACCCAACCCAGGTGACCATCGCCGGCCAATCCGCCGGGGCGTTGTCGGTCCTGGCATTGCTGGAGGCGCCGCCAGCCAAGGGGCTCTTCGCGCGCGCGATTGCTCAAAGTGGCGCGGGTCTCAATTTGCCGATACCGAGTTTGGCGGCTGCGGAGACGGCAGGCCGCAGCTTCGCCGAGGCAAAGGGCGCCAAGACCATCGCCGATCTTCGCGCCTTGCCGGTCGACCAGCTCATCGCGGCGCCGAACCCCGGTGCCGGGGGCGATGAGCCGTTGCTCCAATTTGTCCCGATCCACGATGGCAAGCTCCTGAGCGAGAAAGCCTCCGCCCTTGCCGACGTACCGCTCATGACCGGGCTGACTGCCGATGAAGGCAGCGGCTTCAACCCCCTTTACGGCCGGATGACGCTCTCGCAATTCCAGACCCAAGTCCGCAAGGATTACGGTTCGATGGGAGACGAGCTGCTTGGCCTCTATCCGGCGGCGACAGACGCGGAAGCCCGCCTTGCCTCCCTGCAGCTGACGCGCGACCGCGGCGTGGCAGCGACCTTGTTGTGGCTGGAGCACCGCGCTCCAGAGGTGCGGGCCCCGGCCTATGCCTATCTCTATGATCACGCCGAACCCGGTCACGACGCCGAGCGCTTCGCCGCGTTTCATTCCTCCGAGCTTCCCTACGTCTTCAAGACGCTCGACAAGGCGCCTCGCCCCTTCACGGATCGTGACCATGCCTTGGCCAACCTCATGTCGTCCTACTGGGTGAATTTCATCCGGGGCGGAGATCCCAATGGATCGGGATTGCCAGCCTGGCCCCTATACCAGGCGGGGCACGGCGACGTGATGGAGCTCGGGGACCATCCGGGCGTCCAACAGATCGATTCCAGGAAATACGAGTTCTTCCGACGCTATAGCCAGGGCGGCGGGCTCGTGTCGCTCTTCTGACGACGGCAAAGCCCGGCTGCAGGATCAGCCGGCCGGTTGGGGTCCCAATGCGTCGAAGCAGGCCAGGATTTCGGATTTCGGTACCGCTCCGGCCGTCGCCGGCGCGTCCGCTGCTCCGAACGTCACTGTCGTCGCGTCGCGCGCGTTGAACGCCGGCCAGGACAAGTCCCGGGTCGTCGGCCTGCCGTCTTCGGCAAACGCCCCAAAGGACCTGCCGATGAGGTCGGAAAGTGCGTGCTGAAAGGCGCCGCTGCCGAATTTGTCGCGATAATGGGGATGCTCGAAGGTCCCGAAAATTATCGGCAGTTCGCAGCAATGGGGCGAGCCGCGCCCGGGGCCGATCAGGGGGAGGGCGTAGTCGAAGAGGTAGGTGTCTCGCTGGCCGCTGCGGGCCGCCCGGCCAGCCGCCCTGAGACCATATTGCCGAAGCAGCGCGTCGCCGATGAGTTCCGCGAGGATACCCGAAGGCGCTTCATGCTCATCTTGCTCATAGGCCGCGAAATAGGTCTCCACAATGTCCGGCAACGCGCTCGGTGAGGGGGCGTCGAAGATCCGGCCGAGAAACTGCAGGCAGGCCTGCCGTTCGGCGGCGCCCCTCGGCCGTTCCGGGGTGAGGCGCCGGCCCAGCGGGTCGACGAGGTCCGTCCAGAACGAGCCCTCGGTTCGCGTATAGCCCAGGATCGTCGGCACCGGCGGTAGATCGAATGCCGCGGGCCAATCCAAAAGGGTGCGACCATCGGGGACCGGCCCGCGCATGAACCGGCCGGTCTTCGCCTGCACGCGGCCGGATAGCCACTGCGAGAGTTCCGCCATATGCAGGCGTTCCGTCGGAACCTCGCGCAATCCCGGCACCGAGGTGCCGATCGCCTCCGCCAGATCCTCGGTCAACGCCGCGGCGTCGATTTGATCGGCGAAGCCCGGTGCCGCGATATAGGGCGGGCTGAGCAGGATCAGCTGGTGGATGAGGTGTCGTGCCTTCGGATTCTGCGCGATCATGACCGCGTTGATGGCGCCGCCGGACTGCCCCATTACGGTGACCCGGCCCGGATCGCCGCCGAATGCGCCAATGTTCTGTTGCACCCACTCGAGTGCCGCGATCTGATCCTGGAGCCCCCAATTGCCGGTCGCCCCTGTCTCCGGGTCCTCGAAGGCCGGATGCGAGAGCCAGCCGAGCGTGCTGTTTCGATGGTTGATCGAGACGAAGACGACGCCGGCCAGCGCCGCGAAGCGCTCCCCATCGAACAGCGGCATCGAAGAAGAGCCGGTGCGAAAGCCGCCGCCATGAATCCACACGATCACCGGGTGTTTCGTCGCACCCGCGGGGGCCCACACATTCAGGGAGAGGCAGTCCTCGGACATCTGGTCCGGCAGGGTGTAGATCCAGCTCGTCATCGACTCGATCAGCTGTGGTGCCGAAGCGCCGAATTCGGTGGCTTCGCGGACGCCGCTCCAGGGCATCGGCGGCTTCGGGCTCGAAAACCGCGCGCCGAGCGTCGGCGGCGCCGCATAAGGGATACCCAGGAAGCAGCGGACGGCGCCCTTATCAACGCCGGAAATCCAGCCCGATTCTGTTTCCACCGTCGCCACAGCTTACGCTCCAACCATCAATCCGGCACTGGCCGAGGGCACGGGTCCTCGGTATTTAGTTTAGAGTTCAACTAAATGGGAGCGTTGTCAATGGGCCGCCTTCGACTGAGCCTTGGTCGTTCCCGGAGTGTCCGGCAATGCTTCAGCAGGCTCGACGGTGGCGCCTATGACTCGCATCCGCCCTTCGTCATCGTGAGTCTCGCCAGCAAGGCGGCCGAGAGGGAAGAGCCGATGTAATAGTTGCGACGTCCGCTCTAGAGGTGGGGTTCAATGATCCAACCGTCGGCGCGGTGCTCCAGCATAAGGCGCCATGGAAGTCGGAGTTTACACGCTGACGGAGTCGGCCGGTCGCCAAGCTCGAGAGCTGCTAGAGGCAGCTTCACCAGGGCTCCGCATCCATTTGAACCACGATCACGGCGGAAGTGCGCCTTTGGCGGCGCTTGCCCGAAGCGTAGACTTATTTGTCATAGTCGCTAACTCGGCGAAACATGCGGCGACGGATTTCATTCGCGACAAGCGCGGAGCGCGACCGTTGATCTATGCAGCAGGCCGCGGGGCGTCCAGCGTCGTTCGCGCTGTTGAGGAGTGGGCGTCAACCAGCTGATGCCCATTGTCGGTGCTCCAAGCCGGCCAAGATAGGAGAAGAATGTTCGTCGAAGCGTCGGTATTTGGTGGTGGCTAGGTGGTGGCTAGCTGAAAAACGAGAAAGGCCACCTCGCGGCGGCCTTCTCATAACGCTCTGATTTCCTTGAGGAAATTTGGAGCGGGCGAAGGGATTCGAACCCTCGACCCCAACCTTGGCAAGGTTGTGCTCTACCCCTGAGCTACGCCCGCATCCGACCCGGACGGCGGTGCCGCCATCCGAGGTGCGGGATATAGACAGAGGGTCCGATGCCATGCAAGCCTCTTTTTCGCGATGGCTCGGCAGCGTTGCACTCATACTCGCGACTTGCTCTCGCCGGCCGGAACCCTCATCTATGGCAGCGAAACCCGGCTAGCAGGTGTGATTACCGTGGACCAGCTCATCGCCGCCAATGGCGCTTCCAAACCGATCAAGGATACCTCGACCGAGGCCTTCATGGCCGATGTCATCGATGCCTCGATGACGGTACCGGTCATCGTCGACTTCTGGGCGGAGTGGTGCGGCCCGTGCCGTACGCTCGGACCGATGCTCGAAAAGGCCGTCGCCGCCACCAAGGGTGCGGTCCGCATGGTCAAGCTCAATATCGAGGACCATCCGGAAATCCCGACCCAGATGCGCATCCAGTCGATCCCGGCGGTCTATGCTTTCAAGGATGGCCGCCCGATCGACGGCTTCGTCGGGGCCTTGCCCGAGGCGCAGATCAAGGCCTTTGTGCAGAAACTGGCCGGCAAAGCCGGGCCGTCGCCGCTCGACGAGGCGCTGGAGATGGCCAAGCAGGCCTTTGCCGAAGGCGATGCCGCGGCGGCCGAGAACATCTATCAGCAGATCCTGCAGCGCCAACCGGACCATGTCGCGGCCCTGGTCGGCCTGGCGCGGTGTGCGCTTGCCGCCGGCGATGTGACCGACGCCAAGGACATCATCGCCAAGGTTCCGGCGGCCGAGGCCAAATCGGCCGAGGTGGTGTCCGTGCTGACCGCGATCGAGCTGGCCGAGCAGGCCGCCGCCTCGGCCGGGGCGGCCGGCGAGTTCGAAGCCCGAATCGCCAGCAATCCCAATGATCACGCGGCGCGCCTGGAACTGGCCAATGCCCTCTTCGCCACCGGCCAGCGCGAGGCGGCGATCGACCATCTGCTGCACATCGTCACGGCCGATCGCGACTGGAACGAGCAGGCCGCCCGCAAGCAGCTGGTCAAACTGTTCGAGGCAATGGGGCATATGGATCCGCTGACCGTGCAGACGCGCAAGCGCCTGTCCTCGATCCTGTTCGCCTGAGCAGAGGAGCGCGTAATGACGGCAGGCGGCCCGCACCGCAACGCCCGGCCCCTGCCGGTCAGCCTGCCGCTGTTTCCGCTGACCGGCGTACTGCTGCTGCCGCGCGGGCAGCTGCCGCTCAATGTCTTCGAGCAGCGCTACCTCAACATGGTCGATGACGCGCTGGCCGGCGACCGGCTGATCGGCATGATCCAGCCCGAAGCGGCCGAGCCGCATGGTTTCAACCCGCCGCTCTACCGGACCGGCTGCGCCGGCCGCATCACCGGCTTCGCCGAAGAGGGCGAGCGCTATCTCATAACGCTGACCGGCATCTGCCGTTTCGACGTCACCGACGAGGTGGCGACGACGCGGATCTATCGCCGCGCCGTCCCGGATTGGGCGCCCTATGTCGATGATCTCGCCGAGGCGGCGCCGGACGCGATCGATCGGCGGCGCCTGCTCGCCGGCCTCAAGCCGTTCTTCCAGAACCGAGGACTGTCGATCGACTGGCACGCGATCGAGGCAACACCGGACGAGCGGCTGGTCACCACGCTGGCCATGATCTGCCCCTTCGCCGCGGCCGAAAAGCAGAGCCTGCTGCAGGCTTCGGGCTTGGCCGATCGCGCCCGGCTGCTGACCGGCCTGGTCGAGATGGCCTTGCTGGACCCTTCCGGCGGCGGCGGCACCGCCCGTCATTGACGATAGGACAGAGACAAGCCATGGCCGATACCGCCCCGCAGATCGATCCGAAGCTCCTGGAGATCCTGGTCTGCCCGCTGACCAAGGCGCCCTTGCGCTATGACCGCGCCGCCCAGGAGCTGATCAGCGACCAGGCCGGCCTGGCCTATCCGATTCGCGACGGCATCCCGATCATGCTGGTCGACGAGGCGCGCCCGCTCGACCAGCCCGCCGCCTCCGCACCGTGACCGAAACGCCGTCCGACCGGTTCAGCGCGCCGCATTGGCCGCTCGAACTCAAGCTCAGGCAGGCGGAAAAGCGGCTCGAGATCAGCTTCGACGATGGCGCGGTGTTCACCTTGCCGGCCGAATATCTGCGTGTCGAAAGTCCTTCGGCCGAGGTCCAGGGCCATAGTGCTGCGCAGAAGGTGCTGGTTGCCGGCCGTGCAGCGGTCGGCATTCTGCGGCTCGAACCGGTCGGCAACTATGCGGTGCGCATCGTCTTCGACGATCTGCACGATACCGGCATCTTCAGCTGGGCCTATCTCTACCAGCTGGGTCAGGAGCAAGGCGCGCGCTGGCAGCGCTACCTGGACGGGCTGGCTGCCGCCGGGCTCAGCCGCGCGCCTTGAGTCTTGGCGCCAGCCAGCCGCACAGCACATAGGCGAAGCCGCCGATCCCGACGGCCAGCGGCAGCTCGGTCCAGGGCATCTGCCCCGGGTCGCTGCCGAGCAGCGTCGGCGCGTGCCCGGCCTCGGCAATCGGGCTCACCACCAGCAGCACGAAGAGATTCTGCGCGGCATGCGCGCCGATCGACAGTTCGAGCCGCCCGTCGCGCAGCGTGATGGCCGAAAAGACCAGCGAGACGATCATGAAATAGAGGATGGCGAACAGGCTGCCGACGGCGTGGAGCAGCGCGAAGACCCCGGCGACCAGCAGCACGACAACCACGCGACTGCGGATCGCCTGGCCCAGCATCTGGGTCAGCCAGCCCCGGCATAACAGCTCCTCGGTGCCGGCCTGCAGCGGGATCACCACCAGGGCGACGGCGGCAACCGGCAGCAGCGACCAGTCGAACGGCCAAGGATCCGGCCAGTCGATGGCTTGACCGAGCACAACCCCGATCAATGCCTGCAGCCCCAGGCCGAAGATCATCGATACCAGCCAGATGCCGGCGCCGAGCAGGACCCGGCGCCAGTCCAGCCGCAGATCAGGGCCGAACAGGGACAGGAAGGGCCGCCGCTGCGACTTGACCACGGCGTCCCGGATCGCCCAGAGCATGAGCGAAAACGCGATCAGGATCAGGACCAGCTGGCCGATCGGATCGGCCGCCGCGCGTCCGAACATTGCCGCCCATTTCGGCGCGAAAGCCGACACCGCCCCAATCGCGACGCCGCCGAGGATGATGAACACCGCGATATAGAGGGCGATGCGGGTGAAGGCCCTGACCACGCCCCAGCCATCGGTGCGGCCGAGCCGGGCGAGGCCGATATAGGTCTCGGCCGGACTGATCTCCGCCATCGGCTTAGAGCGCCTCGCCGCGCACCAGCCGCGGCAGGGTGCCGACCACACCCATGGCGTGGCGCATGAACAGCCGCTTCAGCGGCGGCGCCCGTTCGACCAGGGCCAGGCCCAGATCACGCGCCAGCTTGAGCGGCCCCAGATCATTGGAGAACAGCCGGTTCAGCCCGTCGGTCACCGCCGTCAGCGCCAGGGTGTCGACGCGGCGCCAGCGTTGATAGCGTTCGAGCACATCGTCGGCACCCGGATCCAAGCCCAGGCGATGGGCGTCGACGACCAGCTCGGCCAAGGCCGCGACGTCGCGGATGCCGAGATTGAGCCCCTGGCCGGCAATCGGATGGATGACATGGGCGGCATCGCCGAGCAGCGCCAGCCGCCGGTCGATCACCCGCTCGGCATAGAGGATCTGCAGCGGATAGGACCAGCGCGGCCCGACCCATTCGACCGCCCCGAGGAAATCACCGAAGCGGCGGGTCACTTCCCGGTCGAATTCGGCCTTGCCCAGCTTGACCATGGCCGGCGCCAGTGCTGCCCGCTCGGTCCAGACGATGGAGGAGCGGTTGCCGGTCATCGGCAGGATGGCGAAGGGCCCGGCCGGCAGGAAATGCTCGACGGCGACGCCATGATGCGGCTTTTCATGGCTGACCGTGCCGCTGATCGCATGCTGGGCGTAGTCGGTGCCGAGCGTCCGGATGCCGGCCTCCCGGCGCAGCTGCGAATTCTTGCCGTCGGCGGCGATGAGGAGCCGCGCGCTGAGGGTCCTTCCATCGGCCAGCTCGACCTCGACGCCGGATGGCTGGCGATCAACCCGCACCGGCTGCGCCGGCGCCAGATGCAGCAGGTCCGCCATCCCCTCCATGCGCCGGAACAGCGCCTGACGCAGCACGCGATTCTCGACGATCCAGCCGAAAGGCCGGTCGCCGACCTCGCGATGATCGTAATGCAGGAACAGCGGCGAGCCCTGGTCGGCGACCCGGATATCCAGGATCGGCTGTGCCTCGGCCGCGACGAAAGCCCAGATGCCGAGGCCCTCGAGCACGCGCTGCGAGCCATAGGCGATGGCCGAGCTGCGCCCGTCGAAGGGCTCGGCCATTTGAGTCGCCGGCTTCTCGCGGTCGATCACGGCGACGCGCAACCCTGCGCCGGCGCAGGCAATGGCAAAAGGCAGCCCGGCCAGGCCGCCGCCGATGACGACGATATCGACATCGAGAAGCGCGGCGGCCGGTGCAGCGAGGGCGGCCGAGGAGGAGGAGCGGGGTTTCGCCATGGGCGGAACCTTGCCTGCCCGATCGCCGCTTGTCCAGCCGATGGCCGAACGGTTGCAAGGCGGCCAGGGCTTTGCGGCGGCCGCGTGTGCTCAATCCGGCGAGAATGGAAATTTTGTAAAAGAACTGCCCAATCCCTAGGCAGTGCTGGCCGAATTGCGGCGGAATTGGGCCGGCCAGTGTTCAGCGCCGCGCAAACGCCGCCGAAACCAGTTGGCACAGTTCTTGTTCTGTAAGACCAGACCGTCCGCAGGGAGGCCCGTTCAACGGCTATGGGCGGCAGGGGCTGATCAACGACTCATCAGGAGAGAGCATATGTTGCATCACGGAAAGGCCAGGGGGCGAATGGGCACAGCCGCCCTCACCGCGGCTGTATCATTTCTGGCCATGGCGGGTACGGCTTTCGCCGATGATGCCCCGCCCAAGATCGACAGCGGCGACACGGCGTGGATGCTGACCTCGAGCGCGCTCGTGCTGATGATGACGATCCCGGGCCTCGCTCTCTTCTACGGCGGCATGGTTCGCAAGAAGAACGTGCTGGCGACCGTGATGCAAAGCTTCGCCATTACCTGCCTGGTCACCGTGCTGTGGATGATCGTCGGCTACAGCCTGGCCTTCACCGACGGCACGCCGTTCATCGGCGGCTTCAGCCGGGTGATGCTGAACGGCATGACGCTGGATGCGATCAACCCGCTGGCCAAGACGATCCCCGAATCGGTCTATATGTGCTTTCAGATGACCTTTGCGATCATCACCCCCGCGCTCATCGCCGGCGCTTTTGCCGACCGTATGAAGTTCTCGGCCATGATGTGGTTCATGACCGCGTGGAGCCTGCTGGTCTACGCGCCGGTCGCCCATGTCGTCTGGGGCGGCGACGGCTATCTCAACGGGGCCGGTGTGCTGGATTTCGCCGGCGGCACCGTCGTGCACATCAATGCCGGCGTCGCCGGCCTGGTCGCCTGCCTGGTCCTGGGCAAGCGCAAGGGTCTCGGCACCGAGCATTTCGCGCCGCATAATCTGGTGCTGAGCGTGATCGGCGCCTCGCTGCTCTGGGTCGGCTGGTTCGGCTTCAATGCCGGTTCGGCCGGCGGCGCCAATACCAATGCCGGTATGGCCTTCGCGGTCACGCAGATCGCCACCGCGGCGGCGGCCCTGTCCTGGATGTTCATCGAGTGGGCGCTGCGCGGCAAGCCGTCGGTGCTCGGCATCATCTCCGGCGCCGTGGCCGGGCTGGTCGCCATCACCCCGGCCTCCGGCTTCGTCGATCCGACCGGCTCGCTGATCATCGGCATCGTCGCCGGCGGCGCCTGTTTCTTCGGAGCGACGACGCTGAAGTCGATGCTGGGCTATGACGACAGCCTGGACGCCTTCGGCGTGCACGGCGTCGGTGGCATGGTCGGCGCCTTCCTGACTGGCGTCTTCGCCAAGGCGGCGATCGGCGGCGAGGGCAAGTCCGGCTGGATCGACGGTAACCCCGGGCAGATGCTGATCCAGCTCGAAGGCATCGCCTTCACCGTGATCTATTCCGCCATCGCCAGCTTCATCATCCTGAAGGTGATCGATCTGGTCATCGGCCTGCGCGTCGAGGAAGAGACTGAGCGCGACGGGCTCGACCTTGCTCTCCATGGCGAGGTGGTCCAGTAACGCGCGAGACCACGGCCTCTGCCTGCAGAACGGCGCCCCGGCAACGGGGCGCCGTTTTTCGTCTCGCCTGACGCCGCGTTTCGCTATACCATTGTGTCAAGACTGTCGGTTAACGCTATGATTCGTCTCAGCATGCGGGACGC
>Ga0302314_10004325_pt1 | contig 26154 bp, 19 predicted proteins | sample III_Palsa_N2_3_FD_200533 | JGI IMG/M metagenome (GOLD analysis project Ga0302314, IMG submission 200533) | Peat permafrost microbial communities from Stordalen Mire near Abisko, Sweden - III_Palsa_N2_3 | ecosystem: Environmental > Terrestrial > Soil > Palsa > Peat permafrost | place: Sweden...
AAGCGAAAGTGATCCTGGACCTGTACCAGGGGTTCTGCCAGGGAGAGCCGCTCGGGCCCGGGGACAGGATCCTGTCCTTCGACGCGAAGCCGTCGATCCAGGCCCGCGGCCGGATCCGCCCGGCGCTGCCCGCCGCGCCCGGCCGGCCAGCCCGGGTGGAGCACGAGTACGTGCGGCACGGCGCGCTCGCGCTGCTCGCCGGCCTGGACGTGCAGACCGGGCAGGTGTTCGCCTCCACCCCCGGGACCACGGGAATCGTCCCGTTCATGGACCTCGTCGCCCAGGTCATGGCACGCCCGGAGTACAAGAACGCGTCCCGCGTCTTCGTCGTCGTGGACAACGGGTCGGACCACCGCGGCAAGAAGGCCGCCGGCCGGCTCCGCAAGGCCCACCCGAACGCGATCATGATCCACACCCCCGTGCATGCCTCCTGGCTGAACCAGGTCGTGATCTTCTTCTCGGTCATCCAGAAGAAAGTCATCTCCCCGAACGACTTCCCCAGCCTGGAGAAGCTATCTGAAACCCTGCTCGCCTTCGTGGACCGCTACAACCAGGCCGCGAGGCCGTTCAGCTGGAAGTACACCGCCGACGACCTCAAGGACCTGCTCCGCCGCATCAGCGAGCACGGCAAGCAGGACCCAGGGGAGAAGGCCAGCCTCACGACAGCAGCCTGACAGCCCCCGGCAGACTTACCGTGCGACCCGCTGAGGAGCAGATGGCAGAGCCGAAGGAGCGGGCGGAGGCCGCCATAGCGGAGCCGGAACAGCTGGCCAGCCCGCGCATGCCCGGCGATGTGCTGCGGGGCGCGCCCGGGCAGGGGCGGCGTAGCGTTGGGCGGGTGGAGGCAGCAGACGTCATCCAGGTTCTGGACGCGCTGGACGAGGCCGGGGTGCGGCACTGGGCGGGCGGCGGGTGGGGGGTGGCTGCCCTGGCCGGCCGGCAGACCCGCCCCCACCGCGATCTCGATCTTGCCGTCGACGCGAAAGACCTCGGCAGCTGCCTGGCGGCGCTCGGCCGGCTGGGGTACGCGGCGGAGACCGACTGGCTGCCAGTCCGGATCGAGCTGTCCGCCGCCGGCGGGCGCTGGGTGGACGTCCACCCGGTTGCCTTCGGGGAGGACGGCCACGGCCGCCAGGCGGACCTGGACGGCGGGTCGTTCGACTACCCGCCGGACGCCTTCAGCCATGGCCTGATCGCCGGGCGGAGCGTGCCGTGCCTGTCAGCTGGGCAGCAGCGCCGCTTCCGGACTGGATACGAGTACCGTCCCGAGGACATTCACGACCTCGCCCAGCTCGGCGCCCTCCCCGAGAGCGCGACACACGGACCCGACTCCTGACCCCTGACGAACTTACGAAGCTACCCACTTAGCCGTGACGGTGACGGTGCGCGCGGCGCTGCCGGCATCGCGCCGCATCCGGACGATGCCGGGTATGGCTGCCATGGGGAGCAGGGCCACCAGCAGGAACGCGATGGTGTAGGTGGCCTGCGGCGTCGCGTCTCCGAGCGCCTTGCTCAGGGGCGAGCCGGCCCGCAGTGCCACGGTGGCGGCCGTCACGCCGAGGCCCGCCGACAGTTGCTGGACGGTCGCAGCTAGGGCGTTGGCGTGGGGCATCTGCGGTTCGGGGACGTCGGCGAAGCTCAGGGTGTTGTAGGCGGTCATGCTCACCGAGCGGGCGGCTCCGCTGATGACCGAGATGACGATGATTACCGCCACTGGCGTCTGCCGCGTGACGAACGCGGCGGCGCAGATCGAGGCCGCGAGGACCAGGCACGCGACCAGGAGTACCGTGCGGAAGCCCCAGCGGTTGAAGATGCGGGTCGTCGCGGGCTTGATGCCGATGTTCCCGACGAACACGAACAGCACGACCGCCCCCGACTTCACCGGCGACCAGCCGAAGACGTTCTCGAACAGCAGCGGCAGCAGGAACGGCACCGCGCCGATCGCCATGCCCGACAGGCCCCCGCTGCCGGCCGCGACGCGGAACGTGCCGATGCGGAGCGTCCGCAGGTCCACGAGCGGGTGCCTGGCCCGGAGCAGGTGACGCACGGCCAGGGCGCACGCCGCCACGGAGGCGGGCCCGACGGCGGCCACCCGGCCCCACGGGACCGGGTCCTGCGCGAGCAGGCTCACGGCGTACGTCAGCCCTCCCAGGCCCGCGCACGTCAGCAATACCCCGGCCCAGTCCAGCGGCGGCGGCGCGATGACGGTGACGGCCGGGACCAGCCGCACCGCGACCGCGAAGGCGATGATCCCGAGGGGCAGGTTGACCAGGAACAGCCACCGCCAGCTCGCGTACGTGGTGATGAAGCCGCCCGCCAGCGGCGCGATCACCGGGGCCAGCAGGGCCGGCCAAACGATGTAGGAGATCATCCGCATCAGGTCCGACTTCGCCGTCGTCGCGAGGACCGCCAGCCTCCCCACCGGCACCATCATCGCCCCGCCCGCCCCCTGAAGCACCCGCCAGGCCACCAGCTCGCCCAGGCTCGTGCTGGTCGAGCACAGCACCGACGCGCCGGTGAAAACCACGATCGCGGTCAGGAACACCCTGCGGACCCCCAGCCGGCTCACCAGCCACCCGCTCGTCGGGATGAGCACCGCGAGCGTCACCAGGTACGCCGTCACCACCAGGCCGACCGCCGCCGATGACACCCCCAGCGCAAGGCCGATCCGCGGAGCCGAAGTGGATACGAGAGTCCCGTCCATGATCTCTATAAAGAAGCAGCCCGCTACCAGCAAGCCAACCCGGCGCTGTCGCGCGTCAATCACAGTTAAGGCCCTCCTGGTCACGCTACCGGAGCGCGAGCGGGGCTCTCGCAGCCGCGCGTCCATCGGCCATGATAATCAAGCCGCCACTTGGGCCGGCCGGGGCCGGGCCAGCGGCCTGGCAGTGCTCTCCGACAGGTTCATACCCGCTTGACGGGCACCTTGCGCGGGCATCGCAGGCCCCTCAGCTTCAGCCTGCTTTGTCGGCTGACTGGTCGTGGCCGTCCCACAGGTGGCTGTCGATCATGATGACGCTCACCGGCCCGTGGAAGCGTCGGCCGTCGAGCTGGTGCGGGGCGGCGCACCGTGCCAGGGCGTCCGCGCATGCGGGGTGCCCGCAGTCGGGTGCCCGGCCGCACCACGGGACCACCTCGGCTGTCGAGCAGGAGCCGCAGACGAAGATCCGCAGCCTTGCGTTATCGGGTTCGGTTGCCGGCGTGACCGCTGCCTTGGAGGGGCGGCGGGCCGGGCGCGCGGGTCGAGTCGTTTTAGCTCGCCGTCCTTCCTGGTGCCCGGCGGTCAAGGCCGCCGTACCGGCGGGTGGCCTCGCTGCTGGCGTGCGGTGCCGGTCCTTGCGGGATCGGGTCTTCGTCGTCGTCTTGGCCGTCGCGGTACATGCATTCGCGTTCGGCGACCTCGCGGCGCTTGCGCGCCTGCTCCTGCCGGTAGGTAAGCCACGGGTCGGGGATGGTGTCGTCAAGGTCGGCCAGGTGCACTTGATGCCCGGTGCGGGTGAGCAGAGGTAGCCATACCGGCCCGGCCGGGCCGGTCAGGCGTGGGTCGATGGCCGCCGTAGCGATGCGCAGCGCTGGGGCCTCCCGGGTCACTGCGAGCGCACGGCGGGCGGTCTGCTCGCGGCGCGGGGATGTGAAGCAGAACAGGACGACGGGGCACATCTGGTCGTTCCAGGCCAGTGCTTCGGCCAGTGCCTGGTAGCCGTCGAGCTTGGACGTCAGGGCGGGCAGGTTCTCGGTGCCGGTGTCGTATTCCAGCAGGAACCGCACCTGACGGCGGTCTTCGGCCCAGGTGCCCGCCCCGTCTGGGTGCGGGAACCGGGATCTGGTATCAGACCAGGCAGCCGCGTCGTTGAAGCCGGTTACCGTCTCGGCTTCGTTCAGCCACTCCGCCAGCTCCCCACCGTGCTCGCGGGCGTGCCTGGCCAGGGCGACGAAGAACGAGCTTGCCCCGGTCATGTGGCCTAGCCGCTGGGAGCGCTCCAGGGCGAGTTGCCGGTCCGCGCGGACTTGCGGCGCCCACTTTTTCTCGTCTCGGTCTTCCTGGCCCAGCAGCGCCGCGCCGACCGGCCCGAGGACGTAATGCCACGGGGCGGAGCCGGTTTCACGGTGCGGTCTGAACCTGCGCAGCACGCCCAGGCGCACGAGGACGCTCAGCCGGTGCCTGGCGGTGGTGAGGTTGCTGAACCTCAGCGCGGCGAGCTGGTCGGTGGTCAGCACGCGGTGCCGTCCTACGAGACGGGTCAGTTCGCGGTCGCGGTCGGTCAGGTGAGCGGACACGGACAGCACCGCGGCCTCGTCACGAGCTGCTGATGTACCTGCTCCTGCCCCTGTGCCCGCCCCGCGCGAATGATTGTTAGATGACCTGGTCATCAGTCCCGGTTCACCCCCGCAGGTATATTGAGCCGCTGACCAGCGGCTACGGCCCGGCCAGGGGCGGCAGGCGGGTCGGCAGGTCTGGGGTGCCGGGTCATCTGCCGGGTAATCGTCCGAGGGGGTTGCCGAGTGGAACGCTGGCTGACGGTCAAAGTCATGCCGAGAATCGCCTTTCCGCGCGTGAACCGTTCCGGTCCCCGCGCATGCGGAAGCCCGCCTTGGCCCCTGGACCGAACACGGGGCAGGCGGGAAGATCGTCAGGGTGGGTGGCGGCCGGGCCGCCTGTGGTCCGGGTCTGCTCTCGCGCCGCTGGCCGGGCTGGCAGCGTCGGTGTCTGCTGCCTCAGCTCGCGTGCCAGGGGCGGTGCCGTCCGGACGGGTGCTCGCAGTGCCACCACGCCGGCCCGTGACCCCGGTGGGCTGACTGGCGCGTGCGCCGGCGTCGCCTCTCCGGCATCGGGTACCCGCCCGGTCCGGAGCCCGCCGTCCGCACGCTCCCCGCGAGGGGTTCGTACGCCAGTCTTGACCCTGTGCGCCCTGCTGCGGTCGGCCAGAAGGTGGGTGCCGCGCCGCACGTCAGTCGCGCATCTTCCATGAACGCTCCGTCTCCCGGGCGCTGTCAAGGCACCGGCAGTCCCATCGGTAGACCCGGAAAGGTAAAAATTTGGCCAAGAGCTGACCGGGACGGGCCACGGCACACCCGGGCGGCTGCCGTCGTGCGGTGGGCTGGTCATGAATGTCTCCCGGCGGTCACTCGGTCGGCGCTTTCCCTGGATAACGCCGATCCCTTCCGCCCGGTTCAAGAGATTACCCGCGACTTTCCATATGGAAGACAATCGCTTAACTCATGATCAACCTATTCAATACTCAGCCTTACTGGCCATCACTCACCCTCGTTAAGCCAACCGGAAAAACCTGGCAGCACTGATCCGTGTTAATAATGAGTGACCCGAATGAATCACCACCGGTCCTCACGCGGGCCGCGCCAGGCGGACGGCCCGTACCCGGACACTCGCCATGACGGCCTGCTCACAAGGGGTTTCCGTGAACCGGATGCCCTTCCCAGACGTTGCCCGCAGCGGCCGGGTGCGGGCCGCGCGGGATAAGGCTGCCTTTCCGTATTAGCCGGCTCCGCGCAGTTCCGGCTTTCACCTGACGCAATGCTTAGCCACCGGGGAGCAAGTTACGCGCAAAGCGCCTTTACGTACCTCCCGGGCGCGGGAGGTACGTAAGCCGGCTCCCGGGGCAGGCCCCGGGAATTATGCCGCGGAAAGCACGCGGCGGGAATCCCCTGGTGCCTGGAAGTAAAGCGCGACGGTATCGGGAGGCGGAAATGGCGGACACAGGCAGCGGGACAGCTCACCGCGAGGGTCAGGGGTCGAGGCGGGCGCGGCAGCAGTCGGGCCGTCCCTTCCGGGTGCATTTCTCGCTGACCGAGCAGGAGTTCGCGGCGCTGGAGGACGCGGCCTGGCGGGCGGGGGTGGCCCGGGGCGCGTTCGCCGCTCAGGTCGTGCTCACCCACGTGCAGGGCAACGCGACCGGTCCGGAAACACCGGCCCGGGAGGCGCTGCGCGAACTGGTGCGCGCCGCCGGCCTGGTGCGCCGGATAGGCGTCAACCTCAACCAGGCAGTCACGAAGCTGAACGCGACCGGGCAGCGTCCGGGTGACCTGCTTTGGTGCGCCAGGGAGAGCCTGCGCCGCGCCGCGCACCTGGACGAGGCAGCCGAAGAGGTCCGGAAGGCGCTGCGGTGACTTTCCGGCCGGTCACGCTCACGGCGGCCCGCGCTGCGGTCCGCACGGTCCGCCGTGGCCGGTCCGGGCGGAACGCCTCGCGGACCGCGCCCGGTTCCCCGGTCCGGACCATCGCGGACCAGCGCCGGGCCATCCGGACCACGCGGGCGGACTCCGGACCGGACCGGCGGACCGGTCCTGGCGCGCGGACCGCGTTCCGGGCGGCGCGGAGCGCGACCGGATGATCGGGAAGATCAGCGCGCCACGCGGCAAGCGCGTCGAACCGCTGATCCGGTACCTCTTTGGTCCCGGACGCAGGGAGGAACACGCCGATCCCCATATCGTGGCGGGATGGCGGCACCCCGCCGAGCTGGAGCCGCCGCTGCGCGCGAACGGGTCCCGCGACTTCCGGAAGCTGAACGGGCTGCTCAACCAGCCGAACGACGCCATGGGCAGCTTTGCTTTCGACCGGCCGGTCTGGCACTGCGCGCTGCGCACCGCCCCCGAGGACAAGACGCTCAGCGACGACGAGTGGGCGCAGATCGCGCACGACGTGATGAACCGCACCGGCCTGGCCCCCTACGGGACCGAGGACGACGCGGTCCGGTGGATCGCGGTGCAGCACTTCCCTATTGAATAGCCGTGTTGCCGCTGATGGTGACGGGACTGGAGGCGGCTGTGTGGCGGGTGTTTTGGGTGCCGCGGGATGCGGTCCGGACGGGAGTCCGGCGGCGGGTGCTGGCGGGGTGGGAGGACCTCCCGGCACGGGAGGACGTGGTGGGCGTGCGAGCGGGCGATCCGGTTTTCCTGTCGCCGGATTACCGGGTCGATCCGCTGCTGAGCCTGTACGCGCAGTCGGCCCCGTTCCGGCGGTGCACGGCGGAGACGCGGCGGAACTACGCGACGGACATCAGGCTGCTGCTGACGTTCCTGTGGGGCCGGGGCAAGTCGTGGGCTGACGCGGTGGAGCGGGACCTGGAGGACTACGAGCACTGGCGGCGGTTCGCCCGGGAGAATCCGGACCGCGTCGGCGGGGCGAAGTGGGACCGGGAGATCGCGGCGTTCACCAGCCTTTACCGGTGGGCGGCCGGGAGCGGCCACGTTGCGCGGAACCCGGTCGCGATGAAGCAGGTGCGCGGCAGGAACGGGGACATGGTGACGGCGGCGGCCCGGGCCAAGGACGCCCGGCGGTCCGACGTGCACTGGCTGACGCCGCGGACCTGGCGGAAGTGGATCGACGTGGGGCTGCGCGGCCACGGCCGCGACGGGGTGCCGGAGCCGGGATGGATCGGGCGGCTGGAGGACCGCAACGTCGCGTTCGCGAGGCTGCTGGTCTCCTCGGGGCTGCGCCGGGCGGAGGGCGGGTCGCTGCTGACGTTCGAGGTGCCGTCGTCGCGGCTGGACGGGGGCCGCTACTACCGGGGCAAGGTGTCGGCGGGGCCGACGCGGTCGAAGAAGGACCGCACGTTCTACGTGGCGGCGGACGCGGTCGGGCAGATCGAGGCCTACGCCGACTCCTCGCGGGCGCACGCGGTGCGCAGCGCCCAGCGCAAGGGGCTTTACGAGCGGCTGCCCGGGTTGCGGGTGGTCACCGGGGTCACCCGCCGGGGAAAGCCGGTGGTCCGCTGGCGCGAGCAGGACGGGACGGCCGGGGAGCTGCCGCTGCGCGAGCTGACGACGGACGAGAGGATGCTGCTGTTCACCGAGGGCCAGCACGGTCTCGAGCCCTTGTGGCTATGGCTGAGCGAGCGGGGCATGCCGTTCGCGGTGCACTCGTGGGAAGGGGTGTTCCGGGCGGCCAACGAGCGCTGCGGGCGGGTCCTGGATCCCGGCGGGCGGGCGCGCCCGGACCCTCACCGGGTGCTCGCCCCCTACGCGACGCCGCATTCCGCCCGGCACTCGTTCGCGCTTTACATGCTGATCGTGCTCAACACGCTGATGGACCTGCGCTACGGGCTGAACGCGGAGGAACGCCGCGACTTCGCCCAGCTCTACGGCGACCCGTGGTTCATGGTCCAGCAGCTGCTGGGCCACGCTTCCCGGCAGACGACCGTCGAGTGGTACCTCGCGCCCGTGGCCGACCTGAACCTGCGGTCGATGCTGGCCGGCGCGGACGCCCCGTCCGTCGCGCCGATGCCCGGGCTGGACGAGGTCTTCGCCCGGCTGGCGCGGGAGTCGGGGAACATCCAGGACGCCGGCGACGGCAGCGATATCGGTTCGGCGCTGTCCGGGGCGGCCTGGTGAGCGGGCGGGGGCACCGGGCCTCGCTGCCCGCTGGCGGCCACGCCCGGCCCGAGTACCTGGTGGCCGATGAGCGGGGCGCCGTGGTGGTGCGCCACAGCAACCGCGAGGGCCGTGTCCGGGAGTACGACTTCTCGCAGCTGCCCGCCGCCGGGCCGGTGCAGGCGTCGCTGGCGGCCCTGTTCGCGGCCCGGTGCACGCCGGGCCGCTGGGCCGCGCACGCCACGTCGGCGGGGGCGTGGCTTTTGCTGCGGCAGTTCGCGGAGTTCCTGGCCCGCCAGCAGCGGCCGCCGCGCGACCTGGACGAGCTGACCCCGGCGCTGGTGAGGCAGTGGCGGGAGAGCCTTCCGGCGGGCGCCGGCGGCTACAGGGCCTGGCGGAGCGTCAGCGGCCTGCTGCGCGACGACGCCCGGCTGCAGGCCGGGCCGGTCGCCGACGAGCTGGCCCGCCGCCGCAAGCTCCCCCCGGCCAAGGTCCAGTCCTACACCGAGGCGGAATTCGACCAGTTCACCGCGGCGGCACGCCGCCGGTTCCGGGCCGCGCTGCGGCGCGTCAGCGACAACGCGGCGCACCTGCAGCGGTGGCGGGAAGGGGCGTTCGCCGAGGGCACCAGGGACTGGGCCCTCGGCGAAGGGCTGGATGTCCTGGCCCGCACGGGGGACCTGCCCAGGTCCCCCGGCACAGGACGCGTCAAGAAGAAGTACGTCAGCGCGTTCGGCGGCCAGTCCGGCGCCGCGACCTGGCAGCGGCTGTTCCTGACCGGGGAGGAGGCGACCGCGCTGGGCGTCTTGCTGCTGGCGGAGTTCGGGTGGAACCTGTCGGTGATCGACACGCTGGAGGTCCCCCGCGCGGAGCCCGACCAGGGTGATGACGGCCGCCCGACTTACCGCGTCCCGCTGGTCAAGCCCCGCCGCGGCCCCGGCCGCCACCGCGAGACCCGCAACGTCACCGACGATGGGGCCGGCTCGCCCGGGCGGCTGATCACCCAGGCCCTGCAGGCCACGCGCTTCGCCCGCGCCGTCGTCGAGGAACTCGCCCCCGGCACCGACCGCCTGATCGCCTGGCGGACCTCCAGGCCCGGCCAGATGCGGACGGACCTGGACAGCCGCCGGCAGGTCAGCCTGTTCTGCCTCGGCGTCCGCAGCAACAACGCTGCAGACTGGGCGAGGGCCGAGGGGCTGAGCGGGAGCCCGTTCCTGCGAGGGCGCCGCACGGTGGTCGCGCTCGACCGGCGCGAGCCTGCCCAGCATTCCCGGGACGCCCATGACCGCCACTACGTCCTGCCCGACGACCGCGTCCGGGCCGCGGCCGTCGAGGTGATCGCGGCGGGGGCCGAGGACGCCGCCGGGCGCGCCCGCAAGGCGGTCCTGGCCGCCCAGCTCCGGAACCGGCCGGCCCCCGGGGACGCCGAGACGGCGACCGCGGACTGCTCCGATCCGGGCGGCAGCCCCTGGCCGTCGCCGGACGGCGGCTGCGGCGCCTCGTTCCTGGCCTGTCTGGCCTGCCCGAACGCGCGGGTCCATCCTGGCCACCACCCCCGCCTCGCTTACCTGCACGAGGCGCTGGGCAGCCTGCGCTCCGTCCTGGCGCCCGCTGCCTGGGCAGCGGACTGGCGCGACGCACACGAGCGGCTGGAAGACCTCAGGGGCCGGGTCGGCGGCGGGCCGTGGGCCGAGGGTCTGGCGCGTGTCACCAGCGACGACCGCGAGATCGTCACCCGCCTGCTCACCGGAGACCTCGACAGGTGACCACCGCCCCGGACCTCGACCCCTACCTCCTGCCGATGCCCGCGCCGGCCAGCCCCGTCGTCCTGCCGCACCTGGCCTGCGCGGTGCACGCCCACCTCAACGGCCGCTACCGCGACCCGGTCTGGCCGCTGGCCCCGCTGACCGAGAACCCCAGCGCCCGCAGGCCGAAGATCCACTGGGAGAAATGGCCCCCATGCTTCCGGGACGAGATGCGGCTGGCGGCCTGGAACCTGGTCAACGGCCAGCTCCGGCCCACGTTCCTGCTCAGCCGCAGCTCCAGGATGCGGGGACGCCTCAGCGCGCCCGAGGTCCACGCCGTGACCGAGCGGTGGAGACACCTGGCGGCATGGCTGGAGCAGCGCGGGATCCGCCGCCTCGGGGACTGCACCGCCGATGTCCTGCACGACTACGGCCAGCGCGCCCGCGACGCCGGCCATAGCAGGAGCCATGTCATGAAGACCCTGGCCGCGCTGAGCCGGCTATGGGCGTTCGACCAGCTCAGCGCCAGCCCTGCGGGTATCGGGAGACCGCCCTGGGAGGAACTGGGCATCGACGGCTACCTGCCCGCCGCAGACCACGGCCGCGGGGAGAACACGACCGAGCCCCTGGCAGAGCAGACCATGGGACCGCTCCTCATCTGGGCGATGCGGATGGTCGAGGACCTGTCGGGGGACATCCTCGCCGCCTGGGCCGAACGGCAGCGCCTCATCTCGGCTGCCCGCGCCGCCACCGGAACGGCAGCGGGGCACGCCTCGCTGGAGGCATACCTCCGGCCCCTGATCGACGGCGGCGCGCCCCTGCCCTCGACCCGCAGGAACGGCAGGGCCGCCCTCGCCGATCAGTACATAGCCGGCATCACCGGGGCGACGTCCGGGCAGATCGACTGGTTCACGAAGGCCAACCAGCTGACCGCCGGCGACGCGGACCTGTCCGGGCCGTGCCCGCTGAACGTCCCCGTGACAGGCGCCATCGCGGGGAAGCCGTGGCGGGCCGCGCTTGACTTCAACGAGGCACCCTCGCTGATGCGCCACCTGGGAACAGCCGCGTTCATCGTCAGCGGCATCCTGACGGGCATGCGCCCGGGGGAGAAACGGGCGGAATTGCATCTGATGCAGCACTCCGCAGACCTGAGCAAATGGTATTTCCGCAGCTCATCTGGGCGTTCACTGAACGATCCCGCAGTTGCGTGACGGACCTGACCAAACCACTTGCGCCCCCCTGGTGTCGTCGCAACAATGATGCATCTGATGTAACGGCGACGGGATGGTCCCGCCTCGCCTGAGCAGGAGCATGCCTCGCGCTTGCGGGGCACTGGGACTGGCCTTCCTGCCTCACATCGGCGAGACGGGCCGTGGAGGCGCGGATGGCGGGGCGGGCGGCGGATCTTCCGGGTGCGGCGCACCTGACGCTGGCGGACGGGGTTGTCCACCTGGACCCGACGACGGCGGTGTTCGAGGCGATGCTGGAGGGCTGGACGCGGCAGCAGCAGACCCGGTTCCTGAAGTGGGAGGGGACGATCAAGCCGCGGCTGTCGCTCATTCGCCGGTTCGCTGTGTTCACCGGCCAGTACCCGTGGGAGTGGGGGCCGGCTGAGGTGGAGGCGTTCTTCGCCTGGATCCTGGCGGGCAACCCGGGCTTCACAGTGTCGTCGGGCCGCCAGTACCAGAACTCGCTGCGCATGTTCATGGACTTCATCTGCGACCCCCGGTACGGGTGGCTGTCGGAGTGCCAGGAACGGTTCGGCCGGGTGCCGGCGCAGATCCTGCACGAGTGGAACTCCGTCACGCACGTGACCGAGTTCGAGGGCCGGCCGGGACGGCGCCCGCTGACCTACGATGAGGTCCAGGCACTGTTCGACGCTGCGGACGGCATGGCTGAGGACAAGCGGGTCCTGGGCCGGAAGGGCTCGCTGACCGCGATGCGGAACGCGGCGCTGCTGAAGGCGTTCTACGCCTGGGGGCTCCGCCGGCAGGAAATGACCGGCCTTGATCTCGCGGACCTGCGCCGCAACCCGAAGCTGCCGGGCTTCGGCCGGTACGGCGCGGTGTTCGTGCGCTACGGGAAGTCCTCCAACGGCAGCCCGCCCAAGCGGCGCACCGTCTTCACCGTCCCGGAGATGGACTGGCTTCCCGGCGTGCTCGACCAGTACGTCACTGAGGTCCGGCCGCTGCTCGGGGCCGGGAATCATCCCGCGCTGTGGGTGACCGAGCGGTTGGGCCGCCTGTCCAAGCGCGGCGCGAACGAGGCGTTCGAGACTGCCCGGGACGCCGCAGGGCTTCCTCCTGAGCTGGACCTGCATTCGCTAAGGCATTCGATGATCACGCATGTAGTGGAGTTCGGCTACCCGGAGAGATTCGCCCAGGACCAGGCCGGCCATGCCGTGGCGGCGACGACGGCGATCTACACCGGCGTGTCGGATGAGTTCCGGAACCGGCTGCTGAAGACCACGCTCGCCGAGCGCTACCCGGGGCTGTGGGAGGATTCCGCGCCGTGAACAAGAAGATGGGCATCCGGTGGAACCTGCGCAAGCTGATGGCCGACCGCGGCATGTTCCAGACCACCGACCTGGTGCCGAAGCTCGCCGAGCGCGGCATCCACCTGTCGCGCGAGCAGGTGTTCCGTCTGGTCACCCAGACGCCGCAGCGCCTGTCGACGGACGCGCTCGCCGCTTTGTGCGACATCCTGGACTGCACGCCGAACGACCTGATCGAGGTCGAGGTCGTCAACGCCGAGGTCCGCAAGACCGCCGGCGAGGTCGGCGGCGAGGTCCCGGCGGTGCGCCGCACCTCGATCCGCCGCCCGGAGGGCCTGTGACAGCACCGTCGACGGCCGCCCGGCTCGCAGCCCAGGCCGCCCGGCTCGACGCAGCTATGACGTCCGCGGTCGCCCAGGTGACGGCCGCGCTGCCCGCGATCAGCGCCGGGGATGCCACGGCCGCGCTGGAGGCCGCGGTGCCCATCACGGTGAGAGGTCCGGCCCGGTTCCTCGAGGAACTGGCCTCTCACATGACCGTGTATCCCGACGCCCTCACATCGGGTAGTTCCCGCTGCCCGCCGGTGCTGCTGCGCCTGGCCTGCGAACTGCACGAGGCCGGGCACCCGGTCGTCCGGCCCGGCTGTGCCAGCTGCGGAGTCGTCCGCGACGATCTCCGGCAGCTGCGCGAAGAGGGCAGGCTCTGCGGCCCCTGCGACGCCCGGTCGAGGAAGAACGGCACGTGTGGCCGCTGCGGAGCCACCGCGATACTGATCGTCGCGAGGCGCCCCGACGGCGGGATCTGCCACCGCTGCTACCGCCGTGATCCCGAGGTCGTCGAGGAATGCCGTGGCTGCGACCGGGTTCGCGATCCGGCCGTGCGACTGCCGGACGGCGGTGCACTCTGCCGCGCGTGCTGGGAAGGGGAACGCCCTCAGCACACCTGCGTGTCGTGCGGCAAGACCGCGCCCGCTGCCCTGCTCGCCGATGAGGGTGCCTACTGCCCCCTGTGCTACAACCGGCACCGGCGCCCGCTCCGCGAGTGCGGGAAATGCGGCAGGACGGCGAAGATCGTCCGGAACGCCCGCGACGGCCAGCCCGACCTGTGCGACAGGTGCTACCGGGGACCGGAGCAGGAATGCTCGCGCTGCGGACGGGTCCGGCCCTGCACGCGGATCGCCTCCGGGGAGCCGATCTGCCGCACCTGCTATCACCGCGATGAGCGGCCCCTCGCGACGTGCGCCCGCTGCCAGCGGGACAAGCCCGCCAACGCCTTCTGGCCGATCGGGCCGGTCTGCATGACCTGCTACAACGCCATCGTCCGGGCCCCCGCCGAATGCGCACGCTGCCATCAGTCGCACCCGCTGATCGGCAGGGACGCATCCGGGGCCGGGATCTGCGGTCCCTGCGCCGGCCACGCCATCGACTTCACCTGCCGCGAGTGCGGGCGCTCGGGATACCCCTACGGTCGCGGACGCTGCGCCTACTGCGTTCTCGCCGACAGGGTGGCGCAGCTGCTCGCAGGCCCTGACGGCGCTGTCACCGCCGAACTCCAGCCTCTCGCCGAGGCATTCACCCGCGTCCACCTTCCGTTTACCGCCATCCAGTGGCTCCGGGAGAGCCCAGCCGCGGCGATCCTCGCGCACCTGGTCGCCCAGCAGCGCCCTGTCACCCACGACCTGCTGGACGAGCTGCCGCCCGACCGGAGCCTGCACTACCTCCGGCAGGCCCTGGTGCAAACCGGGATCCTGCCCCAGCGCGACGAGGAGGTCGAACGCGTCCCCGCCTGGCTCGAGCACCACCTGGTCGGCAAGCCGGCCGCGCACGCCCGCCTCGTCCGCCCATTCCTGCACTGGTCCCTGCTCCGCAGGGCCCGGAACCGCGCCGCAAAACGCCCGTTCCCCCGCGGGGCCGGCCGCGAGATGCGCCGCCGGGTCCTCATCGCCCTTGAGCTCCTGACCTGGACCGACCAGCAGGGAACCACCCTGGACAGGCTCTCCCAGGCCGACGTCGACCGCTGGCTCGGCGAGGAAGAAACCCAGCGACGCTACCGCGTCACCTACTTCCTCACCTGGACCGCCGCCCGCGGACTCAGCCGCCGCCTCACCGTCCCGGACATCCCGCGCCAGCAGCCCGCCGACTTCCTCGACGACGACCAGCGATGGCAGCTCCTCCAGCGCTGCCTCACCGACACCAGCATGCCCATCGGCGTCCGCGCGGCCGGCGCCCTCGTCCTGCTGTTCGGCCTCCAGCTCCAGCGGATACGCCACCTCACCGCCGGCCAGATCACCGAGAAAGACGGCGAGGCTTACCTGACCGCGGGCCGCCGCCCGGTCCTGCTCCCGCCCCGGCTCGGCGCGGTCCTCAGCGAGCTGGCCGCCCAGCCGCCGCCCCGCCTCATGATCTCCAACGGGCCGGACGTGCCCCGCTGGCTGTTCCCGGGGCGGGTCCCCGGCCAGCCGCTGGACCTCCACAGCCTCATCAACCAGCTCAACCGCCACGGCGTCAGCGCAAGGCCGGCCCGCAACGGGGCCCTCGCCGCGCTCGCCGCCGACCTGCCCGCCGCGGTCCTCGCCGACTTCCTCGGCATCCACGTCAACACGGCCGTCCGCTGGGTCACCTACGCCCGCCAGGACTGGACCGCCTACCTCGCCGCACGCGACGCCGACCTCAACTCCGCCCCCGACAGCCCGAAGGAGTCCGGTGAACAGGACACCACTGCCTGACGAGCCGCCCCTGGCCGCTGCCCTCCGCGCCTGCGCCGACGGCCTCTACCCGGCGGAAGCCGCAGCAGACCTCCTCATCAGCCACGCATCCTGGCTCAGCCGGGACGACTTCCGCGACGGCTTCGTGGATGTCGGGACGAGCATCACCGACGGCACGACCCTCATGGCCGCGATCGACTGGCCGGCCGCGATCACCGCTCTTGACGAGGGCTGCCTTCCCGCCAGCGGAGGCGAACGCAGGGTGCTCCGGCTTGCCGCGAGCCTGGCCGACGGCATTCCCGTCGACCTGCGTGACGCGTTCACCGGAATGGACACGGCCAACGTCGGCAGAGCCGTCCGCGCGATGCTCCACGCCTCGGGACACTGGCCCGGAAGGCACTGAACGCCCGGGAACCAGGGCATTACCGGCGTGATTATCTGGCCACGGACCGAAGATCAACGGCCACGCTGATCTGCGACGGGGCAGCCAGAAGCTGCTCCCATACGCCGGCCAGTTTGTGGCGGAGCGTGACCGGCCCGGTCGGCCGGCCAGGTGACAGGACCAAGCAGATCGCCGAATCGGAGCGCGAGGCTATCCTGGGACCGCCTGCGCCGCTTCGCGCAGATTATCTCTTTTGGTCATTGAAGAACATCGCGTATAATTCTTTGCCACAGGTAAGATCGTGTTGAAGCGGCCTGGTGCTATCCTCCAAGAGCATGGATTGCTTTTTCACCCAGCTCAATAGCCGTCTGAGAAACGACGGCAGGAGCGGCGTTCCGCAAAGCCCGTACCAGGGCATCCGCTAGATTTCGAACCCGGCTTTTATCCGGGCACGTACTGGTGGCCGCCTCACGCAGCGTCGCGGCGTCGGCCGCGAAACTGTGTGGGCATCCGGCTCCCGGCTGAAGAAGGGCGGCGACTTCGCTTATGTAATCCGCGAAGCGGAGAACATTAATCAAGCTAGCCCCGTCGGCGATATTCTGGCTGGAGCCGGGACTTCCGATGCTTACGTTAGCTTGACTATTCGAAATGTGGATGCTAGACGCGGTGCCTGCGTTGCGGTTGGCGAATTTATCGACGTCCCCGTTGTGCCCTTGAACGCAGTCACTCCCTTCGCGAGTCACGCTGAAAACACCCGTGCCAGACTCCGCTTCGGCGGTTCTGGCGGTGATGAGCTTACGTTCCCGTAGATCACTGAGCGTGTTCTCAAGCTCCCGGCGGTTGAACTGGAGCTTACCGCCCCGAGATGCGTAATCGCTCACGAGGAAGTTGAGCGCGGCTACCGGTGCGCCGCTCCGCACCTCTTGCCTGTAAAGCCAGCAAAGCGCTCTCTGGCGCATGGGGGCCCCAGGGGGCATGAATTCTTGGCGGCTGCAGCGGACCGCCTCCGCGACCCTCATTCCTGCGTCCGTGATCCTGGCTTTCAGAACATCATCGTGAGCGAGTGCCCTGGGCTCCCCTCCTGGGCGATAATCGACGTATTCTGCCATCGAGGCCGGCCTCGGCTTCTCGACTGTGATCAAGCCGAGATCAAGGAGGTGGCTGACGGCGTCGTAGCCGCTGCGCGATGGAAACCCGAGCTCGGCAAAGAACGGGGCCGCGTCGTCGAAAACCGGGGACTGAGGCGGCACCCAAAAAATCTCAATTATCTCCTCCGAGGCGTCAGGGGGATAAGGAGGCGGGGTCGGCAGGGGCCGGGCTACCTCACGGTTGTACAGCCAGTCAAGAAGCCATACGCCGCACATCGTGGGATCTAGCTCCACCGCTAACCTCCACACTACGTCGATCCGCCGCGCCCAATAACCGGCACCAACCTCCAGCCTAAGATCAGGATGGCCCCGCCGGGCATGCCGACCGTTGACCCAGGGAGTGTCCAGAGCAGGCGCCCATGCATAACTTCCGAGTCTGAACCATTCTGCGCCAGCCTGCCCGGCAACCGCGACCACGCAGAGAGGGGGTACGCGCGCGCCCGGAGCCTCGTCAGCGCTCACAGTCCGTGCTCGGGATGCTCATCGAGCCCTGCCAGGGCTTCGCCACGCAGTCCGGCCGCAGGCTCGTCATCCAGCGAAGTCGCTATCACGGGGAATAGTGCACGCTTCGAATAAGTGCCTCTCACCAGTAATCCTGGGCCTGCGCACGGGGTGCTGCCCCGACCCGGTTCCCGGGCCGGACGGGCGGACAGGCCGGCACCTGATCCGCGGCCTGGAGTTCAAGACCGCCACCGACGAGCACGGCAACCACGTCTCCGCCGGCGCCGAGCGCGACGTCCCGTGGGTCGCCATCACCCCGGTCGTCAACGCCGTCCGCGTCCTGGAGCGCATGGTCCCCGACGGGCACCTGCTGTTCGACCACCACGCCCACGACCTGGGCGGCGCCCGCCCCGGCACCGGCTCCCTGCAGCCGCCCGCGGTGGGGAGGCGGATCAGGGACTTCGTCGCCTGGGCCAACCGCGAGGCGGCCGGCCAGGGCCTGCCCGGCGAGGCGATCCCCGCCGACCCGCACGGCGGCGTCGGCACCAGGCGCTTCCGCAGGAGCCTGGCCTGGCACATCGCACGCCGGCCCAACGGGCTGGTCGCCCTGGCCATCCAGTACGGGCACATGCGCACCGCCTTCGGCACCTGGGAGTCGGAAGGCTACGGCAACCGCAGCCGGAACGGCATCCACGATCTCATCGAACTCGAGACAGCCCTCGCGACCGCCGGCACCGCGGCCGCCCTGCGCGAAGACCTGGAGGCCGGCGGCGGTATCTCCGGCCCCGCCGCCCGCCGCGCGATCAGGGCCGCAGCCGCCGCGTCCCGGTTCGCCGGCACCCCGATCACCCTCGCCGCCGCCCGCAAGCTGCTGAAGAACGAAGACGCCATGATCTACGACAACCCCCACGCCCTCGTTATCTGCCACTACAAGCGCGACAAGGCACTCTGCCACCGCGACGGGATCAAAGACACCCCCAGCCTCGACCACTGCGTCCCCGGATGCGGGAACATCGCCCGCATTATGCGGGCAACATCATCGTGTCTCGCATAGCTAGCGAGTACCGGCATGGAACTGGATCTACGTTTTGCAGGTGACCGTGTCGCGCGTCTAGCTTCCGTCCGTGCACCTGATCTTCTTCTCCGCAGCGGGCTGGGAGGGCTGGGACCTCGACCGGCGCCCGCTGATCTGCCAAGGCATGCCGGTGCTGGTCGATGACGATCTCCGGCTCGAGGACGAGCACGGGCCGCGCGCGAGCGTGACGGCCAACCAGTGGCTGAGGGAGTTGCCGGTAAGCGGCGCTCCGTCGCCGAATACGTGGGAGGTCTATGCCCGGGCGCTCAAGGGCTGGCTGGAGTACCTGACCGAGCGCGAGGTGCCAGCGTTCGGCTCGCGTGAGCAGCTGCGGGCCGTGCTGGGCTGCTACGCCGAGTACCGGCTGGCCGGGCCGTTGCAGTCGCGCCTGGCGGGAACGACGTGGAACCTTCACATCGGCGTGCTGGCCCAGTTTTACGAGTGGGCGGTCGAAGAGGGCTACGGCTCGTCGGTGCCGTTCACCTACGCGGCAGCCAGGAGGCTGGCCGGGGACCAGCTGGTCGAAACACGCCGGAACCTGGCGAAGGTACGGCAGCCCAAGGCCCACGCCACCGTTAAGCATCTTGAGCCGGATTTCGCCGGGCTCCTCGTTCGCGTGCTGGAGGGACTGCTGCCGGACGGGACCCCCGACCCGCAGTTCCGCGGGCTCAACCCGGGACGCAACGCGGCGGTGGCGAGACTGGTGCTGGCCAGCGGGCTGCGCCGGCAGGAGTTCACGTTCCTGCTCGTCCACGAGATACCGCCGCTGCCGCCAGCGCCGACGCCGCTGCCGATCCCGCTGCCGGTAGCGGCGGCTATCGCGAAGGGCCGCAAGCAGCGCACCACGTGGGTCACTTACGACGCCCTGACGGCGGTGCACCGCTATCTTGACCTGGAACGACCCCTGGCTGCTTCGGGCTCGGCGTGGAAGCCGGACCCGGAGCTAGGCGAGCCGCTGGTGGTGACGGCGGCGGACAGCCACGGCGGGACGGTCAACGGCCGCCGGGTCTCCTGGTCAAAGCTGGCCCCCGCGGACCGCCTGCGCCTGGTTGACCCCTCCGGCGGGTCACTGCTGCTGGCGCTGCAGCGCGACGGGGCGCCGTTCGTGGACTGGCCGACTGTGTTCCGCCGGGCCTCCGAGGGCATCCGGGAACGGTTCGAGCCGCGGTTCCCGCATGTCAATCCCCATCGGCTCCGGCACTCGATGGCCCTGTCGACCCTGGAGCGGCTGGTGGCGGGCTACTACCAGCAGGCCGCGCAGCTCGTGGCCGACACCGGTGACAACCCTGCGATGGCCTTGTACCTGACCCAGGCCGACCCCCTGATGATTCTCCGCGACCTGCTCGGCCATACCTCAGTAACGACTACGGAGGCCTATTTGTCCAGGTTGGATACCGCCCGGGTGTTCCGGGAAGCCTACGAGAGCGCGGGACGCCGCAGTCACCTTACCGGTGCGGTCCTGGACGAGGTCGAAGCGGAATTCGGCGACGATCTCGCCGGGCCGGAGGACTGGGCCTGATGCCCGCCCGCGTGATCGAGGATCCGCTGGCCGTCGAGTTCGCGTTCAGCGATGCCAGCCGCTTCACCTTGCCGCTGAGCCATCTGCCCTGCCCAGGACTGGTCGCTGAGATGGCTGCTGCCCTGGCCGCGCAGGCGCACCCGAACGGCGGGATCGATTCCCCGTCCACCGCGACGCATTACCGCACTGCCCTCGGGCAGCTGGCCCGCTTCCTCGACAGCGCCGGCTTCAGCGGGGGCGCGGCCGAGCTGACGCGCGCACGGCTGGTCGAGTTCTGGCTGGGAACCCGGCCGACGTGGGAGCGCCTGAGCCGGGCGCTGCTGCGCACCCTGGACGCGCAGACGGGCGTGCTGCGGCCCGAGGTGCGGGACTACCTGCCCGGGCAGGCACTGCAGCGGGCACGCCGGCACCGGAAGAAACCGCACGAGCCCTACAGCGACGGCGAGTGGACGCGGCTGCGGGACTGCTGCACCGAGATCACCCGGACCGCGCTGGCCGGGCACCGGGCGGCGGTCACCGCGGGGCAGGCAGGCCAGGACCCCGCTGCGGCCGGCTGGTCGGAGGGCAACCTGCTGTGGCTGCTGCTGCACCGCGGCCCGCTCAGCCAGCCGGCCGCAGCGGGGTACGCGGGCTGCAGCTCCTGGAAGGCCGGGCAGCTGGGCGGCGTCGCCGACGCGGCCAGGGCGCTGTTCCCGACCGTCGAAGTCGCGCTGGCCTACCGGCTGCTGCTCGGGATGACCACGGGAATCGTCCCGGACGGCCTGGACGAACTGGAGCTGGCCGATATCGAGTGGGCCGGCGACTCGACGGTCCTGCTGGACTACGTCAAGGGCCGCAGCGGCCCGGAGAGCCTGACGCTGCCCAAGCCCGCCGTCGCGGTGCTGCGGCGCTGGCTGGAACACTCCGCGCTTCTCCGGCAGTTCGCGCCCGAGCCCGAGCGGTCGAGACTGTGGCTGGCCTACTTCAGCGGGGCCGGTGACACTCCCGTACTGGCACCGAGTTTCCACAGGCTGACGGTGCAGCGCTGGGTCGAGCAGCATCGGGTGGCCGGCGATGACGGGAAGCCGCTGCGGATCCACAAGCACCGCATCCGCACGACGTTCGAGAACCGTCGGGACAAGAGCAGGTGGACTGGCCGTACCACGATCGATCCGAACCACACCGCCCGGGTCGAGGGTGACAACTACCTGTCCCGCCTTACCCCGGCCCAGCAGGACGCGCTGGATGAGGTGATCGAGGACGCCCAGGCCGACCTGGTCCGCAAGGCCAGGACACCGCTGGTCCTCACCGGCGACGACATCCAGGCAGCCGCAGCAGCCCTGCCGGAACAGGCAGCCGGCCTCGAGCTTACGGACACGGTGATCGCCGAGCTTGTCGGCGGCCAGCGTGACGTGTTCACCGCCGCCTGCGGCGACCAGCTCGCCGGATTGCACGGGCCCGCCGGCCAGCCGTGCCCTGCACGGCCGTGGGTCTGCCTGCTCTGCCCGCTCGCGGTGTTCGCGCCCCGGCATGCGGCGAACCTGCTGCGGCTGAAGGCGTTCTTCGCCCGGGAGTTCCGGCAGATGCCGGCCGTGCAGTTCATGGCGGTCTTCGGACGCTACGCTGACCGGCTCGACCAGGACATCCTGCCCCGGTTCTCGCCCGCGGTGCTGGCCGCTGCCGCAAGCCAGGTCAGCGACCGCGACGACGAACTGCCCCTGCGCCCCGAGGAGACCACCGCATGACCTATCCCGCCGCGCCCGGGCCGGAGGCTCCCGGCCGGTCGCCGTTCGCCGGCCAGCTCGTCCACGTCCTGGCCGGGCTGCGCATGACCCCGGACGCCCGGCAGCCGGTGTTCGACGAGGGAATCTGGGATCTCACAGGCGCGTCAGAGGTCTCAGTGCAGGTCGCACCCAACATCCTGACCTGGGACTTCACCAAGATCGAGGACGAGGGCTGGCGCCTGGTCGCTCGCGAGCTGCTGATCGCCGTCCTGGCGCCGGCGCACGAGCGGGTACTCACGGTGCCGCTGGCCCGCCGGGATCCGCTCGCCCTGGCGACATGCCACAGCCGGCTGTCCGCGGTCACCACATGGTTTCAGTGGCTGTCGGATCAGGGGATCCGGGACCTGGAACAGGTAACCCAGGAGCATTGTGACCGCTATCTTCAGCAGCGCCAGGGTGACGGGCTGAACAGTTCCGCCGTGATGGCGGAGGTCAGCGCGATCAAGGACCTGGCCCGCTACGGGGAGCTGCTCACCGCTGACCGCTACCGGCCGGGGTTCGTGCCCTGGGAAGGCACGTCGGCAAAGACGGTATCCGGCTACTCCTCTCACGGGGAGAACAAGACTCCTCCGGTCCCTGACCACGTGCTACGGCCCGCCCTGCTCGCCGGCCTGTTCCTGGTGGAGGTGCTCGGCCCGCACGTTGCGGAGCTGATGGACCGCATCGGCGCTCGCCGGGCGAAACCGCTGGCCTCCAGCCGTCCGCGAGGTGACGAGTTCGGTGAACTTGCGCAGCGGCATATCGCATCGGGCCAGCCGCTGCCCCAGGCCGATGAGCACGTGGTGCGGGAGCGCCTGGGCGCGGGCTGGAACCCGCAGGATCCGCTACTGAAGGTCAGTTTCGGCGAACTGGGCCGTGACCTGGGAACCGGTCAGTTCCGTGCCCGGGACATACAGGCAGTCCGGGACCACGCTGAAGCCGCGGTCGCGAAGGTCGGGACCGCACCCTACTGGGCGCGTGACGCTGCCCTCGTTGATCGCGCGGACGGCACCGGCCCCACGCCCTGGAGCCTGCCGCTGACCTCGATGCAAGCCGATGACCTGGCGATGATCGTGTTCAACGCCTGCCTTTTCGTGGCCGCAGCGGTCAGCGGAATGCGCTCGAGCGAGCTGATGGAGCTGACCGTCCGTTCCTGCCTCCCGCCACGACAGGCCGGGCAGGGACTGTTCCGGTACTCCCTGGCAAGCAAAAGAATTAAAGGCGAGCCCCTCGGCGGGGCAGCCGACGAATGGGTGGTCATCGAACCCGCTTACCGGGCGGTCGAGCTCGCCGCCCGCCTTTCAGGAGTCAAAGAAGCACTGGCCGGAATGGAACCCGGAACTTCAGTATTCGGCCGCTACGCTTTCACCACCCGGTTTAACACGTTCCGGCGCTGGGTGAACAGCCCGGGCGGCGCCCGCCTGGGATTGTCACCGATTCCGGAAGAGCAGGTCACTGCCCGCATGGTGCGGCGCACCCTCGCTCTGGAACTCGCCCACCGGCCTCACGGGCTCCTCGCGGCAAAAGTGCACCTGAAACATATCTCTATTGCCACAACAGAGGGGTATTCGGCCCGCCCAGGCGGTTCTCAGGCTCGTTTTCACGCCGAGATGGAAGCTGAGGAACGAAAGCAGAATGAAAAGCGCGCAGTCGCAGCTTACCGCGATTTCCAGGATGGCGTCCTGCCAGTCGGCCCCGGTGCGCGTTCCCTCGTTGCCGCCTTCCACTACGTCGATGCCGAGCTGGCCAGTCTGGAGGCACGCCAGCCGACCGTCGTGACCACTGACCGGCACATCGAGCTGCTGCTCCAGAAACGGGCCGCCACGCTGCACATCCAGCCAGCCAACTACTGCTGGTTCGCCGATCCGGCCAAGGCGCTCTGCCTGAAACTGGCCGGCACCCCGGCCGCGACCAGCCCGCTGGCCGGGCTATGCGACGCCGCCCGCTGCCCGCAGGCCACCATCCACCGCCAGCACCGCGAAGTCTGGGCCACGTGCGCCGCGACCACCGCGACCTTCCTGGGCAACCCGCGGATCCCCCGAGGGGAGAAGACCCGCCTGACCGCCGAGCACCACCGCGCCCAGCAGATCATCCAGGCCATCGACACCGCTACCGGAGAAAGGCCCCGGCAGTCTTGACGATCAGCGAAGCACAGCGACGCCAGACCGAAGAACGGATCCGCGCCGCAGCCGACCGGCTGCTGCGCGGGCAGATCCCGTCCGGCGGCGGCTGCGACATCCAGACCCTGGCGATCGAAGCCGGGGTGTCACGCGCATCTCTCTACCGCACCTACCTGCACCTGAAGAACGAATTCGAGCAGCGACTGGAGCGCTTGCAGGCCGAGGGACAACTGCCCGACCCGCGCGCAGCCCAGATCATCCGGCTCAAGGACGACAACGCCAAACTCAGGCAGCGGGTGACCGACCGCGAACAGGAAATCGCTGACCTTTCCTCCTTCAAGACCACAGCGCTGTCCCGCCTTGCGGCCCAGCACCAGGAGATCACCGCGCTTCGCGCCGCGCTGACCAACCGGGCAAACGTCCGGACCCTGGCGGCAACGATCGAGTCCCCGGTTCCGGGAACCCCTGCGAGCATTCCACAAACAAATCCGGCCAGACGCCTCCCGATCATCCCGTCCCCCGGCCACTAACAGACGTAGGGCAGCGGAACGGCGGAAGGGAGCAGGCAAGTGGAGCCAGCTATGACAATGGCCGTGGTAACCGCGGTCATCGGCGCGGCCGGCACTGTGCTGGCGGCACTGATCCAGGCCAAGGCACAGCGCCGATCCGGGAGACGACGTTCACGACCGCGCCGTGCGGGTCACCGGGAGCATGAACGCAGCAGTGCACGGCCAGAAACCTCGCAGCGATGACCGCCGGCGACCTCAGGCCCGAGCCGGCACGCCCGGTCATCTCATCCGCTGAACTGCCGCGCCCCGCCCCTGTCAGCATGATGCAGGTGCGCGCCGAATGGACCGACTTCTACGACGCCCACTACCCCAGGGTAGTGCGGTTCCTCATGCACAACGGAGCCTCCCTCACCGACGCACAGGACGCCGCCCAGGATGCCTTCACTGAATCCTTCGACCTGATGTGCCTCCGCCCGGACCGCTGGCAGGCCGTCACGGGCAAGGCAGCATGGATCCGCACGGTGGCGCTCCGCCGGTATCAGCGCCCGCCAGGACCGCGCAAGATCCCGCCCATTACCGGGACCGAGATACCCGACTACCCCGTTCCCGGCCCGGGGCATGACGAGCTGACAGCCCAGGCTCAGCTGGTGCTCCGGGCACTGCAGACCCTGAACCACGAAGAGCGGACCGTGATCGCCTTCGACCTCGACGACATCCCCGCAGCAGACACCGCCGCCGCACTGGGCATCGAACAGCAGCGAGTTCGGGACATCAGGAAGAAAGCCCGCACTGCGCTCAAGAAGAAACTCGCGGAAAACGCCACACCCGGAAGGACGCAGCCATGAGGGCCTGGCACCGCGGCAAGATGACCGACACGCAGCTCGACCAGCTCCTGAAAGCCGCGAACAGCGAACTGCTCGAGCACATCGAAGCGACCACCGACCCCGGCCGCGGCCTCAGCGAACTCCTCACCCGAAGCGAAAGGTACCAGGCCATTCCCCGGGCCGATAGCCACGTTCGGCGGGTAATCGCCAGTTCTCCCGCAGCCGTAATAATCAACCTCCGCATCCTCACCGGGGACCTCGCCGACCTCCTGAACGCCGAACTCGCCACCACCACTCCCGTCCTCCGCGATGCAATGCTTGAAGTCTCCATCGGACTGTCCCGCGCCCTCACCCGCGATATCGCCAGCGCCCTCGACCGCGGAATCGTCAACAGCGGCGTGCTGCAAGCCGCCAACGCGCTCACCCACGCCATCGCTGGGGCCAAGAACAGCGCTGCTAAGGCCGAACTCAGCGTGGCCGTCGCCGGCGGCGCTGTGTCACTCAGGCTTCTCGCCGCTGCGCTGAAGGTCGATGCATCGGGCGCAGACCTGTCAGATCTGAAGATCAGCTCTCTGGAACCGCTCGACGGCACCATCTGGACACGCGAGACCACCTGGCCCCCAGGCATCGCCGCCCAAGTCGAGACGCACTCCGATGAGATCCGACCAGGCGTTTACCAGGTACGCCTGGGAAACACCCGAGAGCGCCACCCCCTGACCCTGATCTAACCCAGTTCAGGAAAGGTGACCTGGTCGCATGACACCCAAGTCGAGGAACTGGCGTTGTCCGGATGCGTGGAGGACCTTGACCAGGAGGAGGCGTCGACGTTGCAGTCATCGATGCCGATGACGGCGGCGCCGATCGAGACGGCACTGTCTCGCCTTGCGGCCCAGCACCAGGAGATCACGGCGCTTCGCGCCGCGCTGTCCAGCCAAGCCGACGTCCGGACCCTCCCGGGCGTGAAATCTCCGGCCGACCGACAGTGATGCTGCTCACACTCCTGCCGCTGAATAGGAGACACGCCGGGCTATCTCAAGTCGCGGTCGGCCCCGGCGCCTCCCGGCCGCTGATCTGCGACACGGACAAGGTGAACACGGGTGCTGCCGAGACAACCCGCACCGAC